>MDSV01207263.1_pt1 | contig 13541 bp, 12 predicted proteins | sample 810851 | NCBI WGS metagenome assembly MDSV01 (sample SAMN05326640, study PRJNA326480) | marine metagenome | isolation source: seawater | place: Atlantic Ocean: North East | collected 2012 | reverse complement strand
TGATGAATGGGCAGAATATTTATTTATGAGAAAAAATATTAAAGGTGTTCAATTTGAAAGATGGAACCATGCACATGGATGTAGAAAATGGTTCAACATGGTCAGAGATACCTCAAATGATGAAATAAAAATAATTTATAAAATGGGTGAAAAACCACCTTCAAAATAATATGTCAGAAAGTTTAAGAGTTAAGGCTAGTGAATTTGTAGATGAAACAAATAGAATTTCATTTAAATTTAACAATAAAACATATTATGGATTTAAGGGTGATACATTAGCATCTGCACTATTAGCAAATAATGTTCATTTAGTTGGAAGAAGTTTTAAGTATCATAGACCAAGAGGAATAATGACAGCTGGATCTGAAGAACCAAATGCTATTGTTCAAGTTAATGATAATACAGATAGAACTGAACCTAATGTAAGAGCTACAGAGGTTGAAATTTATGAGGGTTTTGAAGCTTCAAGCCAAAACTGCTGGCCAAGTGTCAATTTTGACATTGGTGGAATTAACAATGTTATTTCTCCATTTATACCAGCAGGTTTTTATTATAAAACTTTTATGTGGCCAGCTAGCTTTTGGGAGAAATATGAATATTTCATAAGACACACAGCAGGACTTGGAAAATCTCCAAAAAAAAAAGATCCTGATATTTATGATCATAGATATGTTCATTGTGATGTTTTGGTTGTAGGAGCCGGAATATCTGGAATATTAGCTGCAAAAAATGCTGCTAAAAATAATTTAAAAACTTTATTAGTTGATGAAAAAAATGAATTAGGTGGTACAACAATTTATCAAAATAGAGAATTTAATAAGATTGATAACGAAAGTTCATCAGATTGGTTAAAAAAAGAAATAAAAGAACTTAAAAATATTAAGAACCTTGAAGTTAAAACTAGAACAAGTGTTGCAGCTTATCATGGTTATAACTACTTATTAGCAAGAGAAAATTTAACAGATCACTTGGAAAAAAAAGATAAACAACGTAAAATTAGACAAAGACTTTTAAAGATAAGAGCTAAAAAAGTTATTCTAGCCACTGGAGCTTTAGAGAGACCACTTATCTTCAATAATAATGATAGACCTGGAATTATGCTTTCTTCAGCTGTTAAAAAATATGTAAATTTTTATGGAGTTGTTTGTGGTAAAAAAACAGTTTTCTTTACTAACAATGACAGTGCTTATGAAAGTGCACTTTGTCTGCATAATAAGGGAATCAAAGTTGAGGCGATTATTGATATTAGAGATAATTCAGATTCAAAAATTGTTAAAGCTGTAAAAGATGCAGGAGTTAAAATTTACTGGTCACATACTATTGTCGATACTAGAGGATATAGAAGACTGAACAATATATCTGTAATGAGATTGTCTAAAGATGGTTTGTCGGTGACTGAAAATAAAATTAATATCTCTTGCAATTGTTTAGGCGTTTCAGGAGGATGGACCCCTGCTGTTCATCTATTTACACAATCAGGTGGAAAATTATCTTTTGATGAAGAAAATAATATATTTTTACCAAATAAATACCCATCTAAACAAATAAGTATTGGCTCATGTAATGGAGATTTTAAAATTAATGAAATTATAAAAAACCTTTCCAAAAAATTAAAAGATTTTTTAAAAATTGAACATACTGATTTTGATAATATCAATGTTGATAGTGATGAAGAAAAATCAAAAAGAAACATATGGTTGCTACCTTCAGATAAACCAATTGGAAAAACTAAACCTTTTGTTGATTATCAAAATGATGCTACAGCTACAGATATTAAATTAGCTTTAAGAGAAGGTTTTAGATCTATTGAACATGTTAAAAGATACACAACAACAGGTATGGGAACAGACCAAGGAAAACTAGGCAACATGCATGCACTTGGGATAATTGCTGATACAACTGGTGTTAAAATGGGAGAACTTGGAACGACTACATTTAGACCTCCTTATACACCTTTAACGTTTGGAACTATCGTTGGTCGAAATGTCGGTGAATATTTTGACATTTTTAGAAGAACAGCAATGAATGATTGGATTATAGAAAGTAAGGCTGAATTTGAAAATGTTGGTCAATGGAAAAGAGGTTGGTTCTATCCCATTAATGGAGAAAGTATGCATCAATCAGTTCAAAGAGAAAGTAAAGCTGCAAGAAAAAGTGCTGGAATACTAGATGCCTCTACACTAGGTAAAATTGATATTCAAGGTACCGATTCATCAGAATTTTTAAACAGAATTTATACTAACTCTTGGTCAAAATTAGCTATAGGTAAATGTAGATATGGTTTGATGCTCAATGAAGACGGAATGGTTTATGATGATGGTGTGACTACAAGATTGGGTGAAAATCATTATATAATGACAACAACAACTGGAGGTGCGGCTAACGTTTTAGGAAAACTTGAAGATTATCTTCAAACGGAATGGCCAGAACTAGATGTATATCTAACATCAGTCACCGATCATTATGCAACTGCAAGCTTATGTGGTCCAAATAGTAAAAAAATATTAAATAAGATAATCCCAGGTCTTGACTTATCTGATGAAAATTTTCCTCATATGTCATTTAAAGAAGCCAAAATATCAAATATTAAGTGTCGAATTATGAGAATTAGTTTTACAGGAGAGCATAGTTACGAAATTAATGTTCAGTCTAGCTATGGAAGATCGGTATGGGAGAAGCTCATAGAAGCAGGAAAAGAATTTAAAATTACACCATATGGAACTGAAGCAATGCATTTATTAAGAGCCGAAAAAGGATTTATTATTGTTGGCCAAGATACAGATGGAACAATGACTCCTATTGATCTTCAGATGGATTGGATAGTCAGTAAAAAAAAATATGATTTTATTGGAAAAAGATCCCTTTATAGATCAGATACGATTAGAGAAGATCGTAAACAATTAGTTGGATTATTGACAGATGACCCTAACATAGTTTTGGAAGAAGGTGCTCAAGTAGTTTCTGAGTTAAATAAAAAACCAATTCAAATGATAGGACATGTTACCTCGAGTTACTTTAGTCCAAATTTAAACAAGTCAATTGCTTTAGCGGTTGTCAAAGGTGGAAAAAATATGATGGGTAAAAAACTATTCATTCCTATGGAGAATAAAATAATCAACGTAACTATAGTGAATCCAGTTTTTTTTGACAAAGAAAACAAGAGGTTAAATGCTAAAACATAACTTTGCAACAAAAGGCTATATAAAACATAACGGTTTATCTGTTAAAGAAATTTCTCCTATTATTAAATTGAATTTAAGAGGAAAAAAGAGAGAATTCTTTACAAGTATTGGAAAGAACTTGAATATAATATTACCAACAGAAGCGAACACATCCTCAGCAAGTGACAAACTTACATCAATTTGGTTAAGCCCTGATGAATGGATGATAGTGTCAAATGAAACTTTAAAAAAAGAGTCAAATAAATACCAATTAGAAGAATTGCTATTTAATAACATTTCAAAAAATAATTTAGGTTCAGTTACAGATGTAAGTGATCAATTTGTATTATTGGAACTTGAGGGAAAGAATATTTATGAGTTATTTGCCTCTGGTAGTCCATTTAATTTTAATAACTTTAAGGAAAGAATAGGTTCTTCCACTCAGACAATGTTAAATCATATAGATGTTATTATTCATAATAAAAGTACCAATTTGGTAAATCTATTTGTAAGAAGATCATTTTCTCAACACTTATGGTCTTGGATTAATGACAGTGCTTCTAGATTATAATACTAAATAATTTTTTTTTCTAATAAATTATTTATAAAATACTTTACAAATAACAAAAGAGATAATGAAACTATCCAATTAATAACAGCCCATATCCAAAAAAATGTATTAAAATTAGCGCTGAAATATCGCGCTAAATAAAATACAGTTATAGGGATCAAAACATTTCTTAAAATATTATTTAACATAGCAATTTCTGACTTTTTTAAAGACATAAAAAAACCATTAGAAAGAAAAAAAATTGGGTAAGCAGGAATAATAAATGCTGAAATTTTTAAATATTTAGATCCATAACTAATAACATCTGGGTTATTTGAAAAAAAAGTTGGTATTACATCTGCTGATAAAAAAATTATAATTCCAGAAATAACCATTATAGAAACTCCATATTTAATTGAAGTAAAATAAGTTTCTTTAACCCGTGCTATATATTTAGCACCATAATTTTGTGCAATAATTGTGATTATAGCCGTATTGATTCCTAAAACTGGTAGTAAAAAAACTTGCTCAATTCTTGTAGCTGAACCATAACCAGCTACAGCATATTCTCCAGAAAAACCAATATAAGTAAAAATAATGCTAGAAGCCACAGCGTAACCACATATAGCAATAGTTATAGGCATTGATTGAAAAAAAATATTTTTTAAATAAAAAAATTTTGGTTTAAAAAAAATTAAGGATATTTTTTTAATTTTTTCATTTTTTAATAATTTATAAAATATAATCATTAATGATAATGATTGAGCTATTAATGTAGCAACTGCAATACCCTTAACTCCTAAAGGTGGTATAAATAAAAAACCAAAAATCAAAATAGGATTAAGTATAATATTTAACAAAAAAGATAATATTAAAGCATTTCTATAAGTAACGGTGTCTCCTACAGCATGTAAAAAAGAATTTAATGCTACAACTAAAATGAAAAGTACTGATCCATAAAAAATTACATTAGTATATTCTAAACCTAAATTAGTTACTTCTTTAGTAGATCCCATTAAAGTAAAAACTTTTTCAGAAAAACTTAATCCTATTAAAGTTAAAAAAAAAGAAATTAGTATTCCATAAAATATTGTATTTAAAAAATAGTTTAAAACATTTTTTTCATTTTTTTCACCTATGCTACTTCCAACTAATGATGTTCCTGCAACTGAAATTCCTATAGAAGTTGCAATAATTATAAAATAAATAGGAAAGGATTTACTCAAAGCTGCAAGTGCTTCTGGTGATATTTTTCCAGCATAAAAAGTATCAACAATGGTATAAAGTGTTTGAAATAAAGTCCCTACACTCGCAGGTATTGCAAGTTGTTTAACTAAACTAGGAATTTTATCTTTAAGTATATTCATCTTAGAAAATTAAGAATAAATTAGTATTCTTTTTGAAATATATGCTTTGTTCCTGATTTTTTAGCAAGGTTTATTTGCTTTTGTCTCATTCTAAATCTTTCTTTTTGACTATTAGTAGTTTTATCGTGACAATTTGGGCAAGAAACACCCTCTTCATATTTTTTAGATTTCTTATCTTTATGAGAAATTGGCTTTCTGCAACCACTGCACATAAAATAACTTCCAGCTTTTAAACCATGTTTAAGACTGATTCTGTTATCGAAAACAAAACATTCCCCTTTCCATAAACTGTCTTTTTCTTTTATATTTTTTAAATAATTTAAAATACCGCCATTCAACTGGTAGATATTTTTAAAACCTTTCTTTTTTAAATATACAGATGTCTTTTCACATCTAATTCCACCAGTACAAAACATAGCAACAGGCTTATCTTTTTTAAGTTTATTTAAGTATTTTGGAAAATCTCTAAAGTTGTTTACATCTGGATTTAAAGATTTTTTAAAAGTTCCAACATCAAATTCAAATGGTTTTCGTGTATCTATTATATGTGTATCTTTATTTTTGATTAATTTGTTCCATTGTTTTGGATCTAAATGTGTTTCTGTATTTCTTTCTTTGGAACTTAAAGTTAAATTCATAGGAACAACTTCTTTTTTAACTTTTACTTTAGGTTTGTGAAATGGTTGAAATATAGATTTAGAACTGTTGCTATTATCAAATTCTTTAAAAGAAAATAATTTTTTTAATTTATTAATAGTACTTTTAATATTTTTAGTTTTGCCACATATTGTTCCATTTATACCTTCACTTGCAATTATAATAGTTCCTCTAATATTTTTTTTTATAAAAAAATTTTGAAGGAAAATTTTATTTTTCTTAATTGACTTAATTTTTATGAACTTATAAAAACCTAAAACTTCAAACATTATAAAACTCTACAAATAGTCATCCCATCGCCTAAAGGTATTATAATTTGTTCCACTCTTTTGTCTTTTAAAACATGGTCATTAAATTCTCTGATATTAATTGTAAATTTATCAACATTATTTTCATCTGCTACTTCTCCATGCCATAAAACATTATCAACAATTATCAAACCACCTTTATCAACTAGTTTTAATGATCTTTCATAATACTCTTTATAATTCATTTTATCTGCATCAATAAATATCAAGTCAAATTTTTGATTTTTTATTTCATTTAAAGTTTCTAATGCAGGTTTTATAATTGTTTTAATTTTATGATCTTGTTTTGCCTTCTTAAAAAAATTAATTGCAATTTTATTTATTTCTTCATTTTTATCTAATGTTATTATCTTTCCATTATTAGGCAAAGCTAATGCCATCGATAAAGTGCTTAAACCAGTAAAAGTTCCTATTTCTAGTACGTTACTAATATTTGAAATTTTAATAATTAAGTGAAGAAATTGACTTTGTGAAATTGCTATTTGCATTCTTTTAACATCACCTAAAGAAGAATTATAATCGATTATTTCTTTTTGAACTGGATTAAGTTTAAATCCATGATTTAAAATATACTCTTGAAGTTCATTTGTTATTTTAAGGTCTGAACCCATATAATTTAAAGTTTTTTCTTTAAAATCTCATTTACTAATTGAGGATTAGCTTTACCGCCAGAAATTTTCATTACCTGTCCAACAAAAAACCCAAATAATTTTTCTTTTCCAGCTTTATATTCTATTGCTTTATCTCTATTACTGTTAATAACCTTATCAATTAACGTTTCTAAAGCTTTGGGATCACTTTCTTGTTTTAATCCTTTTTCTTCAACAATTTTTATTGGATCTTTGTCACCATCCATCATTTGTTCAAAGACTGTTTTTCCTATTTTGCCAGAGATTGTACCATCCTTAATCAAATTAATTAATTTAGAAAGATTTCCTGCACTAATTGGACTGTCGGTTATTTCTAAGTTTTTTTCATTTAAAGCTGCAAACAATTCACCTATAATCCAATTTTTGGCAAGTTTTACATCTGATTTTTTAACGACATTTTCAAAATAAATAGATGTTTCAATATCAGAAACCATAATATTTGCTTCATAAGATGACAATTTAAATTTTTCAATAAATCTTTTTTTTTTTTCATCTGGTAATTCTGGAATATCTAATTTTAATTTTTCAACAAATTCATCAGATACCTCAAGTGGTAATAAATCAGGATCAGGAAAATATCTATAATCATGTGCATCTTCTTTAGACCTCATAGATCTAGTTTCGTTTTTCTTAGTATCAAATAATCTTGTTTCTTGATTAATTTTTTTACCTTCTTCTATTAAATTAACTTGCCTGTTAGCTTCATATTCAATAGCCATTTGCATAAATTTAATTGAATTAACGTTTTTAATTTCACATCTAGTTCCCAAATCTTTTGTACCTTTAATTCTAACTGATACATTAACATCAGCCCTTAAAGACCCTTCCTGCATATTTCCATCACATGTTCCCAAATATCTCATAATAGATCTTAGTTTTTTGATGTATACATTTACCTCATCAGGTGATCTTAAATCTGGTTTACTGACAATCTCCATTAAAGCAACACCTGATCTATTTAAATCAACAAATGTATTTTGTGGATCTAAATCATGGATACTTTTTCCTGCATCTTGCTCTAAATGTAACCTTTCAATACCAACTTCTTTTTGACCATTGGGCATATCCAAAACAACTTTACCTTCTCCTACTATTGGATCTTTAAATTGAGAAATTTGATAACCTTGAGGTAAATCTGCGTAAAAATAATTTTTTCTATCAAATACTGAACGTTTATTAATTTTTGCTTTAAGACCAATACCAGTTTTAATTGCTTGTTTTACACAAAATTCATTTATGACTGGCAACATTCCTGGAAAAGCAGCGTCTACTAGACTTACTTGAGTATTGGGTTCAGCTCCAAATTTAGTAGCTGATGTTGAAAATAATTTTGACTTAGAGGTAATTTGTGCATGGACTTCCAATCCAATAACAACTTCATATTGCTTATCTTTTTTGCTTATTATATATTCAAAATTATTATTAATCATTTAATCCACCAATCAGTAATTTTATTTTTAAAAGCAATCTTTTCTTCCATTGCATAAGCAATATTTAATATATTTTGTTCATCAAATGCTTTACCAATTATCTGCAATCCTAGAGGGTATCCCTTCGCATCATGACCAGCTGGAATTGAAATGCCTGGCAAACCTGCTAAATTAACTGGAACTGTAAAAATATCATTTAAATACATAGAAACTGGATCATCTTTTTTTTCTCCAATTTTAAAAGCTGAACTAGGTGTTGATGGAGTTAATATAGCATCTACTTTTTTATATATTTCATCAAAATCATTCTTAATTAATTTTCTTACTTTTTGAGCTTTAAGATAATAAGCATCATAATAACCTGATGACAAAACGTATGTACCAATCATTATTCTTCTTTGAACTTCAGCTCCAAAACCTTCAGATCTTGTTTTTTCATACATATCTATAAGATTTTTGCCTTTTGCTCTAAATCCATATTTAACACCATCATACCTGGCTAGATTAGATGAAGCTTCTGCGGGAGCTACAATGTAGTAAGTTGGCAATGCATAACTTGTATGAGGAAGTGAAATATCAATTATTTCAGCTCCACAATCTTTTGCGTATTGAATTCCCTTTTGCCAGAGTTCATCGATTTCTTTAGGCATATCATCAACTCTATACTCTTTTGGTATACCAATTTTTTTTCCTTTAATATTATTTGTTAAATCTTTGCTATATTTATTTCTTTTATAATTAATAGATGTTGAGTCTTTAGAATCATATGTGCTAATAACTTCTTGGAGCAAAGCACAGTCTTTTACATTCTGAGCCATGGGACCTGCTTGATCAAGTGATGATGCAAAAGCAACAATACCATATCGTGAACAACTTCCATATGTAGGTTTAAGTCCAACTATGCCAGTAAAAGATGCTGGTTGTCTAATTGATCCACCAGTATCAGTTCCAATAGAAACTGGTGTCAATTGACCCGCTACTGCAGACGCAGAGCCACCTGATGAACCACCAGGAACTAAATCTTTATCTATTGGGTTTTGTACATTACCAAAAAAGCTTGTTTCATTAGATGATCCCATTGCAAATTCATCACAATTTAATTTACCAAGAAGTATTGCCCCTTCATTCCAAATATTTTGTGTGACTGTAGACTCATATGTTGGTACAAAATTATTTAAAATTTTACTTCCTGCTGTTGTACGAACATTTTGTGTACAAAATAAATCTTTAACTGCCATTGGGATTCCAGGCAACTTCAAATCAAGATTTGGTTTTTGATCAAATTTTTTTGCCTTATCTAAGGCAGCATCATAGTTTTCGGTTATATAAGTATTTAACTCTTTTGATTTTACTGATCTTTCAATAAATGCTTTTGTAACATCTTCAGATGAAATTTTTTTATTTTTTATATTTTTTACTAATTCAGAAAGTGATTGTTTTGTAATATCAGACATTATTCAATTACCTTTGGAACTACAAAATAATCCTCATTATCCTGAGGTGAATTTTTAATAATTTGATCTCTTATATTCTTGCTTACAATTTCATCAGATCTTAGTTTAAGTGTTGTTTCAGCAACCGAAGTAAGTGGTTCAACATTCTCGGTTTTTAACTCATTAAGTTTTTCAATAAATTCGAAAATTGAATTTAGATCACCAGCTAATTTCTCAGCTTTTTGTTCATCTACTGATATTCTTGATAATTTAGATATATGCTTTATGGTTTTAAGATCTATTGTCATATGATATTTAAATATGTCGAAAACTATCACTTAAGTATTAAATATACAATATGATGACTATAGAGGAATTTAAAAAAAAACAGATAAATAAAACAAGACTATTGGGTTTAGACTTGGGTTCAAAAAGAATTGGTGTTGCTATTTGTGATGAAAAACAATCTATCGCTACTCCGTTCACAACTATTAACAAAATCAATACAAATAAACTAATTGAACAAATTCAATCTATGATTAATGATAACAACATAGGCGGCATAATAATTGGAAATCCAATAAATATGGACGGATCTTTTGGACCATCTTCTCAATCTGTTAAAGATATTTCTTCAAGTATGTCAAATTCTATTGATGTCCCAATTTGTTTATGGGATGAGAGACTTTCGACCGTTGGGGCTTTCAATTTATCTAGTCAATTAGATATAAATGTTTCTAAAAGAGTTAAAAATATAGACAAAAATGCAGCTGCGTTCATTCTCCAAGGAGCAATTGATTATTTATCAAATTAAAGCTTGCCTTATTAAAGGTTAATAGTTATAGAGTTAGTTTTAATGGCAATTAAATCAAATAAAGCTGTTAAAATTTCACAAAAACATCTGTTAGGTATTCAAGATCTATCAATTAATGATATTAAATTTATATTAGATGAAGCAAAACAATTTATTAAACTTAATAAAAGTAAGAATAAAAAATTAGATACTCTTCGAGGCAAAACTCAAATCAATTTATTTTTTGAACCCTCAACTAGAACACAAAGTTCTTTTGAACTAGCAGGAAAAAGATTAGGGGCAGATGTAATGTCTATGAATATTATTAATTCAGCAATTAAAAAAGGTGAAACTTTAATGGATACAGCAATGACATTAAATGCAATGCATCCAGATTTAATTGTTATAAGGCACCAAGACTCTGGAGCATGTAATTTATTATCACAAAAAGTTAATTGTGCAGTAATCAATGCGGGTGATGGAAGACGTGAGCATCCAACCCAAGCTTTATTAGATGCTTTAACAATTATTGAAAAAAAAGGTAAAATTCAGGGATTAAAAATAGCTATATGTGGAGATATACTTCATTCAAGAGTAGCAAGATCTAATATTTATTTGCTAAATATGTTGGGAGCTGAAGTAAATATAATTTCACCTTCTAACTTAATGCCAAAAGATATTGAAAAATTTGGTGTAAATACATTTTCAGAAATGAAAAAAGGCTTAGAAGGTTGTGATATAGTAATGATGCTAAGACTTCAAAATGAGAGAATGAATAGTTCATTTTTATCATCTAATAGAGAATATTATGAATATTATGGCTTAACATTGGATAAACTAAATTGTGCAAAAAATGATGCTTTAATTATGCACCCTGGTCCAATGAATAGAGGAATAGAAATTGATACAAATTTAGCTGACGATATAAATAAAAGTGTAATTCAAGAACAAGTGGAGTTAGGAGTGGCTGTAAGAATGGCTTGTTTAAAAATTTTTTGTGAATAAATGAAAAAAAAATATTTTCTAAACGCAAATATTATTGATCCACATAATTCGTTAAATGAAAATGGTGGAATTATAATTGACGAAGAAGGAAGAATTGAAGCAATAGGAAAAAAAGTTAATAAAAATAATATTCCATCTAGAGAAAAATATGAAGATTTAAATAAAAATTATATTTTTCCAGGAATAGTTGATATGAGGGTTTTTGTTGGAGAGCCAGGTTATGAATATAAAGAAAATTTTAGAACTTTAAGTAATGCTGCAATATCTGGTGGTGTAACTTCAGCTATTACAATGCCTAATACAAAACCTATTATAGATAATGTATCCATGGTTGATTTTCTTAGAAGAAGAGGCAGAGATAAATCTAAAATTAATATTTACCCTACGGCATCTTTAACAAAAAATCTTGAAGGTACTAATATGACTGAATTTGGTTTACTTCAGAAAAAAGGAATAGTTGGATTTACAGATGGAACGAAAACTATTCAAAATACACGTCTAATGTCAAGGATTATGAATTCTGCTTATGACTTGGGTGCTTTGATTATACAACATCCAGAGGATTTTGAATTAGCAAAAGATGGAATGGTAAATGATGGAATAATTTCAACAAAACTTGGATTACAAGGAATACCTGATATAGCTGAAAAAATTATTATTGAAAGAGACTTAACTTTATTAGAAGAGTATAAATGCAGATATCACATTTCTCAAATATCTTCAAAAAAATCAGTTGAAATTATTTATAACAAAAAACAAGATTTAAAATTTTCTTGTGGGGTTTCAGTTAATAATTTGTCATTAAACGAAAATGATATAGGAGATTTTAGAACTTTTTTAAAGTTGTCACCACCATTAAGAACTGAAGAAGATAGATTGTCATTGGTAGAAGGGCTTAATAATAAAACCATAGATGTAATTGTTTCAGATCATAAACCTGAAGATCAAGAACAAAAAAGACTAACTTTTGCTCAAGCAGCTAGTGGCTCATCAGGTATTGAAACTTTGTTATCTTTAAGTCTTGAGCTGTATCACAATGGATCAACTAAATTAGAAACAATTATAGAAGCACTTACGAGTAAACCAGCAAAAATTTTAAAAATTAACAAGGGAAATTTATCAGTTGGTAACGATGCTGACTTTTGCATAGTTGATTTAAACAAACCTTGGATTGTAAAAAAAGAAAAATTAATTTCAAAATCTAAAAATACATCTATTGAAAATAAAAAACTTCAAGGAAAAGTAATAAATACATATATAAAAGGTGTGGAATTGTATAAATTATAAAATGGAAATTTTAATAATTACTTCACTTTGTTATTTGATTGGATCTTTACCTTTCGGTTTTATATTAACAAAAATATTTTTAAAAAAAGATATAAGAAATATTGGATCTGGAAATATTGGTGCTACTAACGCACTAAGAACAGGTAATAAATTACTTGGATTTGGCACCCTGTTTCTTGATATAACTAAAGCAATTGTACCTGTAATTTTTATAAAATTTAATTATTCAGAATATATATTAATAGCATCATTGAGCATATTTATCGGACATGTTTTTCCAATCTGGCTAAATTTTAAAGGTGGTAAAGGAGTTGCTACATATGTTGGAATATTATTTTCAATAAATATTATTTATGGTTTTGTATTTATTGTAACTTGGTTAATTATTTTTATAATTTCAAAATATTCTTCCTTATCATCATTAATATCTACCTTATCAGTTTTTATATTTTCAATATTTGTAAACACTAATAATTTAATATTTTTTTTTATAATGTTTATTTTAATTTTCTATACTCATAGAGAGAATATTAAACGCCTTAAAAATAAAGAAGAAACTAAGACAAAAATTTATTAATTTGACTATCAATTTCATTTAGGTAATTTATAAAGTATGAATCTCGTAATAGTAGAAAGCCCAGCTAAAGCTAAAACTATTAATAAGTATTTAGGTGATGAATATAAAGTTTTAGCAAGTTATGGACACATTAGAGATTTACCATCTAAAAATGGTTCTGTTGACCCAAATCAAGATTTTAAGATGGAATGGGAAGTAGATAGTTTTTCTAAAAAATATCTTAAAGAAATTACAGACGCAGCCAAAGACTCTTCAAAAATAATATTAGCTACCGATCCTGATCGTGAGGGTGAGGCGATAGCTTGGCATGTAAAAGAGTATCT
>MDSV01063859.1_pt1 | contig 13541 bp, 14 predicted proteins | sample 810851 | NCBI WGS metagenome assembly MDSV01 (sample SAMN05326640, study PRJNA326480) | marine metagenome | isolation source: seawater | place: Atlantic Ocean: North East | collected 2012 | reverse complement strand
TGGCTTCTATTGGAGCGGGCGAAGGGATTCGAACCCTCGACTTCAACCTTGGCAAGGTTGCGCTCTACCCCTGAGCTACGCCCGCTTATTATAAATAATTTAACTAATAATATTAAAAAATAATAAAACAATCTTAAATATTTAAGGTTTTATGATATTTTTTAAATAAGGTATTGCTATAATACATATTATGAAAAATATAGCATTTATAAGCCTTGGTTTAGAAAGTCATCAAAATGCTGAGTACCTTGTAAAATCAGCTAACAAGTATTGTGCTGATTTTAAAATAATTCAAATATCAAGAAAGATTGATCAAAAAATAAATGGTGTAGATCATAAATTTGAATACGATTTCAAAGGTAATTCATTAATGGTTGATAAATTAAAAATATTAAGTTTAGTTTTTAATGAGTTTGGCTCCTTATTTTTTTTAGATAGTGATATGATGATAACAAAAAGTTTAGATGGTATATCAGAACAACTTAATAATTATGATTTAATTTTTACTTCAAGAAAATCAAATTTTAATATCAGTGATACTTTTCAAAATATAAAATTTCCTGAGTTTACAAATAAAACGATTAACGACGTAATGCCTTTTAATGCGGGGTTTATTGGTATCAATTCCTTTTCAGCAATCAAATATATAGAAGAAACATGTTATAAATTACCTAAAAGATTTCATTTTTGGTATGGTGATCAATATTCTCAAAAAATTACTTATGACTCTAAGCAATTTAATATTTTAGTAGAAGATTATAAATACAATAATGCTATTAAAAGACTTGATCAATTTGATAAAAATATCTTTGTATATCATTTTAAGGGTAGGTTCAAAAGTTTAATGAAGTCTTTTTATGATTCTTACATAAATGTTTAAAGAATAAAATTCAAATATTTTTATCTAAATTAACTTTTATAAATTCTGGTGATAAGTTTTTGTAAAAATTTAAACAATCCTCACAAACATTTAAGCTTCCACAATGCCTATCATCATTTATGGTAATATTTATATGAAAAGAATATCCTGTTAAATAAGGGGGGATCCAGTGTCCAAAAAAAACAATGCCCTTTTTCCTAGTTGTTGCCCAAAGATGACTTAAGCCGCCCTCATTACCAATAAAAAAATCTGACTTGTCCATGATAGCTTTTACAGAACGAAAATCACAAACTGCTGAGTATACATTTTTTAATTCATTTTCATTTGATTGTGAGGATTTTATAATTAAGTAATCTTTCTGTATTGAATCAATTAATTGATCCCATTTATCTTTACCCCATTCCTTGTTAATAGAATGATTATAATAATTTTTTTTAATTTCTTTATTATCTTTTGATAATGAAACTATTTTTGAATTATCAGAAATATAAATTATAGCTTTTGGTTTTTTTTTATATTTTGATATCCAGTTTTCTCTAGCTTCATTAATGAATTTATCTGCAAAATTAATTTCGTTTAAGGTAGGATATAGATCTCCGACCTCTGAGACCCTTTCATCTTTCCAAATAATTCTATTTTTATCTTTATCAACCTTGCCTGACTCTACTCTGTTAATTCTTACAGAGCGTAAGTTTTTTTTATAATCTTGTTCATGAGTTATATAGGGATTATTGTAAAAAATATTTTTATAAAATTGAGTTGAATTAAAAGGACTGTTTATAAGAACTTGAGTTTGTGGATTGTTTTTTTTTATTCTTCTTACATGGCCACTTGCCATTAAATAATCACCCCAGCCCATTTTTTTATTATAGATAAATTATATTACTTATCAACTTGAAGTTGTTTTAATTATTTTTAGTATTTAAAACTTTTTTCTATATAAAATATCAACTAATAGCATATGTGGAAGAGTTAAAGCTGCTAATCCAATAAATAGTACCTTTATAATAGATTCATAATAGCTGAAGTTTTGAGCAAGATACAAAACAATAAAAATTCCTCCCAGCCAAGAAATAAGTGTAAAGCAAAAAGTGGATAAGAGCACAAATTTTTTATTTGGAAGGTGTATGTATATATTATTTAATAAATGTTTAAGGTGTTTAAAGGTATGAAAAAAACAAAAATATATTGTGAAGCTTAATAATGGATCAAATACATAAAAAACTGCTAAAAGAAATAAGAGTTCAAAAATTCCTTTTCTTAAGTTTTTTTCTAGTAAAGTTAAGTATATAAAATATATTATTGATAAACCAGTTAAAATATAAAAAATAAAGATATAATCTCTAAAAAAATAAATATTATTATTTGTCAAATATTGAAAAATTTTAAAAGACTCTTCTTCATTAAAGTAAATTATTCCAAAGATTACTGTCATTCCATGAGTTAAGATAATTGGAATTCTGTAGTTTTTAATTTTGTAAAATGACCAATCACACAAACCAAAATGTACTATTGTTATTAATAAAAAAATAAACAGAGAAATTATTGGAAAATTAAACCAAAAAAAAATAACAATTAAAAAAAGAATAATGTAATAAATTAAAAACTTAATGAAATCTAATCTGGATTTATATCCAACTAGGGAGGCTACAGCTCCATCAAATGAACCATGTGGTAATCCAATAAAAAAAATTAGAAAAAAAGAAATAATATTTATAGTTGTTAATTCTGTCATTTTTTATTTAAATATTGCTTTAATAAATGCCAATTTAGGCATACTTTTAATAATTTTAATTTTCGTTAAAATAGATGAATAACCCATCATAAAATTTTGAAACTCTCTCCCATTTAAATTTTTAGCCAAATTTATAAATGATATACCATTTTCATTATTACTCTTTAGGTAGTTTAAAAAAACTTTGTCCATTTTTTTTTCTATATAGTTGTGAATATGAATGTGATTTTTTTTTGAATCTTTTAAAAGTTGGATTTGTTTTATTAAGAAAGCAAAAGCATAACCTGTAGAGGGTTTACAAGCCCCACCCCTTATGCCAATATTATAAATGTTTAAATTTTTTGAAGTTTTTTCTTCTGAAAAAAACATTGGTATAACCCCTTTTTCTTGACTAAGTTCTTTATATTTATTTATTTTTAAATAGTTTAAGTATTTAGTAATTTTATTTCTATACCATTCTTCACTTAAAACTTTTTTTGAAAATACTGTCGACTCTACAAGTGCCTTGTTTTTGCTAAATGGAAGCAAATAAATAAAGTGTAATAAATTGTCTTCCTCTGTAAAGTGCATTAAGTTCAATTTATTTTCGTTAAAATCATTGTTCGTGGTTAGAATATTAATACCAAAAAAGTGTTGAATAAGCTCATTTTTTTTTTCTTTATTATATCTTGAGTCATAAACCTTTCTTGCAAAATATTTTTTATTATCTTTTGTAACAATCTCAAAATAATTTTTTTTTGAATAATATTTAGTTACTGTTTCGTTTATTACCTCTAGTTTGTTATTAGTATTTAAACAATAATCTTTCCATTTTTTAAAACTAATTACACAGTAAGGGTATTTTTTATCACAATGTGTTACTTCTGAATTAACATCACTTATTACCCAATTATTCCATTTTTTTTCGATTAGTTTTTCAAAAGGCATCATCCATTCAGTTAGCCAAAAACCAAAAAAATTATTTCTTTTTTCTATATTAGTTTTTTCAAAAGCTATTATTTCATTATCTTGATTATTATAGATTAATTTATTTACTGCTAAACCACTTGGCCCTAAACCGATTATTGCTGCACTATAAATTTTCATTTGGCAGTAACTCTCTTAATTTTGAATATTTGTAATTAATAAATGGAAGTAACATAAATATGATAATTGATTTTAATGTTATCAAAGTTTTTTCTAAAGAATTTAAATGTGCTCTTTTTTTAAGATATTTTTTTCCATTTTTTTTAATTTTAATACCAATACCTCTATAAACATTAGAAGCAATTAAAATACCTAATCTTGCTCTAGCGGGTATATATTTTAAACCCGCAAAACCATTATAATAAAATTTTTCAGAAAGATTGATTACTTTATAAATTGCGTTAGTGATATTTTTTTCTTGCTCTAAATTTATTTCACTTTTTCCACTTAACATTAACAAGTTTATATCTGGTATCCATTCTGATGGTAAATAAATTCTTTGCATCTTTGCATCTTCATGAACGTCGCGAACAATATTTGTTAATTGCATTGCTATTCCCAAGTCTATTGCGCAAGATGTAGCATTTTTATTTTCTACTCCTATTATTTTAGACATCATTAAGCCCACAGTCCCAGCAACATGATATGAATATTTTATAAGTTCATTTTTATTTTTAATAATAATATTTTTTTGGTCGGCAATGAACCCATCAATTAGATCTGAAAATATATGCATATCAATATTATTTGTTTGTAAAAAAATATTCACTTTATTATCTTTGTTATTTTTAATTTTTTCAATTGAGTCTATTAAAAATAAGCTATTATCTTGATCATCTTTGTCTGCTATATTGTCAAAATATCTACAAATTGAATATAAAGTCGCAGCTTTTTTTTTTGATTTACTTGGTAAAAAAAAACTTGCCCAATAAAAGCTTTTACCTTCATTTTTTAAATCTTGAATTGAGTTTAGTTTTAAATCTTTCACTTTATGTTTAATTCATTTTTTATTATATTTTCTACAACTTTTGCAGATGAAAGTACTCCAGGTATACCAGCTCCTGGATGTGCTCCGGCTGTAGAGAAATATAAATTTTTAATTTTTTTATCTTTGTTATGATATCTAAACCATGCAGATTGAGTAAATATAGGCGCTATAGAAAAACCGGATCCATGCATAGAATTATAATCATTTTTAAAATCATTTGGATTCATCCAAAAAACATCAGTTATAGTGTTTTGTAAATTTGGCATTATAGTTTTTGATAGCTCATTAATTATTCTATTTTTAAGTTTCTCTGATTCATGATTCCAATCTATACTTCCTTGAAGATTTGGAACTGGGCATAATACATAAAAACTATCACAGCCTTCTGGTGCAAAGGATTTATCAGTAGCAGTTGGTCTGTGAATATATAATGAAAAGTCTTCTGATAATACTTTTTTTCTAAAAATATCATGAAGTAAAGCTTTGAATCTCTTAGTCATCCAGATTGTGTGATGTGCAACATCATTATATTTTTTTGTAGTCCCAAAAAACAAAACGAAAAGACCCATAGAATAAAGCAAATTTTTTTCTTTTTTAAAAGGTCTTTTAAAATTATATTTTTTTAATAATTTAGAATAAACCACGGGAGGATCAGCATTACATACAACAAGATCAAAGTCTACAATCTCTTCTTTGTTTGTAATAATTTTTGATATTTTATTATTTTCAACAACAAGCTCCTTTACTTCTGTGTTTGTTTTAATTTTAATTCCACAATCTATCATTAGTTTTTCTAACTCTGATACAATCTTACCTGTACCTCCCATACAAAAAAATACTCCCCACTTTCTTTCTAGATAATGTATTAAAGCATAAATAGATGTTGTTGTATGAGGGTCGCCTCCCACTAATAATGGATGAATTGAGAAGGCCTTTCTAAGATAGGGATTCTTAAGATATTTATTTACAAGTTGAGAAACAGTTAAATAGCTTTTTAAAATGATTAAATTAGGAATAACTGATATCATTTTAAAAAAAGAAATGAAGGGCTTGTCTGACAATTGTGTGAATCCAATGTCAAATATTTTTTTAGATTGATTTAAAAGCTTGCTGTACCCATGGATGTCTTTGCTGTCAAATTTACTAATTTGTTCGTTTGTTTTTTCTAGAGTAGAACAATAATCAAATGTTTTTCCATCATGAAAGTAGTATCGATACCATGGATCTAAAGAAACAAACTTTAAATAATCTTCTCTTTTTTTACCAAATAAATTAAACAATTCATCAAATAAAAACGGGGCGGTGATAACTGTTGGGCCTGCATCATGTTTAAAGCCATTTATTTCAAATACTCTTGCCCTTCCTCCCAAATCATTTAACTTCTCAATAATAGTTGTGTCATATCCTAGTTTTTTTAATCTAAGACTAACAGCCATACCACCAAAGCCGCTACCAATTATTATTGCTTTTTTATTCATTGTTAATTAACTAATTTTATTTAAATACCTTATTTCTTATGAAAATTAATACCAATAATGCTTACAAAAACAGATTTATTAGAATTAATTAGTGCAAAAGGGTTAAATTTTCAAATCCATAACCACAGACCCTTATTTACTGTTGAAGACTCAGAGTCTCTAAGGGGTTCAATAGATGGTGTGCACACAAAAAACTTATTTTTAAAAAATAAGAAAAATAATTTTTTTCTCTTTAGTTGTGATGAAAATGCAAGTGTTGATTTAAAACGTTTTTCAAAATCAATAGATGCTAAAAACTTATCATTTGCAAACGAAACATATCTTCAGAAATACTTGGGAATTAAACCTGGGTCTGTTTCACCATATGCTTTGTTAAATGATAATGAAAATATAGTAACCTTCTACCTAGACGAAAAACTTGCAAAAAGTGAAATAATTAACTTTCATCCTCTTATAAATGATACTACTATTTCTATAAAAACAGAAGACTTTATAAATTTCATTATTGAAAATAAAAAAAAAATTAATATTTTCTCATTAGAGAGTTATAGTATAGTCAATATATATGAGTGATAGTGTAAATATAATAGATGTTAATGAAAGTGAATTTAACGACAAAGTAATTGAAGCAAGTCAAAATAAATTAATTGTTGTAGATTTTTGGGCCCCTTGGTGTGGCCCTTGTAAGCAATTAACTCCAATTTTAGAGAATGTTGTAAAAAAATCTGGTAATAAAATTACTTTAGTAAAAGTTAATATTGATGATAATCAACAAATTGCTGCGCAATTAAGAATACAATCAATACCAACTGTTTACGCTTTTAAAGATAAGCAAGTTGTAAATGCTTTTCAAGGAGTACTTCCGGAAAAACAAGTGATTGAGTTTGTAGAAAAATGTTTAGGATCAAAAATTAGTGAAGATTTTACAGAATTTTATGAAAGAATTAAAAGCTCTATGTCTCAAAGTATGTTTGAGGAATGTAAAGATTTACTATTACAATTTATTTCAGAAAATCCAGATGAGATAAAAGCAATAAATTTTTATTTGGAATGTCTAATAGGCTTAAAACAGTTTGAGGAAGTTGATTCTTTTATTGATTCTTTAGAGGAAGAAATTCAAAATAGTGATGAAATTAAAAAAATAATTAAAAAATTAGAAATAATAAAAAGCAATCTTTCTGGACCTGAAATTGATGATTTAATTAAAAAATTAAATGATAATCCGAATGAAATAGGTTTAATAATAGAGGTTGCAGAAAAATATTTTTCTATGCAAAATTATGAAAAAAGTATGGAATTACTTTTACAAAAATACCCTAAGAATAAAGAAAAAATTAAAGAAAAAATGGTTGAATTTTTTGAGGTACTTGGAAACTCGAATGAGCATACTATTAAGTATAGAAAAAAATTATCTCAATTAATGTTTTCGTAGAATGGATGTTCCTATATTTCCTTTAAATGGCGCTGTGTTATTTCCTGGCACAAGCCTTCCTCTAAATATATTTGAAAAAAGATATATTGAAATGATTGATTATTCATTAGCTAGAGACCGGATGTTTGGAATGATACAAACAGATGAAGATAATAATTTACACAAAGTTGGTTGTTTGGGAAAAATACATAGTTTTAATGAAACTGATGATGGGAGATATTTAATTAGTTTACAAGGTATAAATTGCTTTAGTGTTATTGAGGAATTAAATCAAAATTATAGTTTTAGAATGGTGAAAGCTCATAATATAAAAAATGAAGAAGATGATGCTCTTTTGAACATAGAGCAAAAGAACGGACTGATAAAAAAATATAAAAACTATATTAAAATAAAAAATATAAATTTGGACTTAGATGAAATTGAGAAAATTGAGTTATCACAAATAATTAAATTTATCGCAATGGTGTCACCCTTTACTAATATTGATAAACAAGTTTTATTAGAAGCAAAAAATTTAACTGAGTTTTATACAAAGCTATTATCAATAATAGAATTAGAGTTAGTTGGAAATTTTTCTAATGAAACGATTAATTAATTCCCATAGCAAAATCACTTATTATATTTTTAATTTTTTTATTATTTTGTATTAAATTTATTCCAGAGAGTCTTCCTAGATTAAAAATTGGGTTTTTGATTCGAAAAATATTATCAAGTTTATCTGTTATTTGATAAAGTCTATATGCATTGTAAAAATTATCTCTATTATATTCTTTACAAAAAAAACTATCTCCCAAGCTAATGCCACAAGATGAATATTTATTAACGAGATTAGTCAAATTTTCTACATCACTAATTCCAAGATTCCATCCTTGTCCAGCAATTGGATGAAAAGAGTGTGCTGCATCTCCAATATATATTGTTCTTCTCTCAAAAAACCTGGTGTTTATATGTGCAGTTAAAGGAAAAAGCTGCTTGCTAATAATAGATTTTATATTTCCAACACAATTTTGAGTTTCTTGAAATAAAACTGATTTAAATTTTTCTATATCCATGTTTGTCAAATTTTTCAGATACTCACCTTCATTAGTCCAAACAATAGAGCTCATAAAATTTTCATTCTTTTTTTTCATTGGTAAAATTGCGAGTGGTCCATTTTTATAAAAAAATTCAAAAGCAGTTCCACAATGATCCTTAGAGTGGGTAAAAATAATAACTAGTGCTTTTTTTTTGTAATCTTTAAAAAAGTGTGGTGTTTTTAAATTTTGTTTAACAAAACTATTTTTCCCATCTGCTGCAATATTTAGATCTGATAAAATTTGATAATTATTTGAGTTTGTAATAATTTTTTCAGAAGTGTTTTCAAAATTTGTAATTTCAAAATTATTAAGAATTTTTATATTTTTTCTTTCTTTAAGTTTTTTGTATAAAATTTCTAAAAGATGGCTGTTATTTACTATATAGCCCAAGTTAGACTTTCTTCTTTTATTATCAAATTCTAGTTGGTTTTGAATTTTTCTATCAATAACTTTAATTGTTTTTATTTTCTCTGCTAGGGGTTTTATTTCATTCCATATACCAATTTTTTCAAGAAAATTTTTTGTGCCCTCTGATATAGCTATTGTTCTTTGATCAAAACTATTTTTTTTGGAGTTATATGCTGGTTTTTTTTCCAAAACAGTAATTCCTAAACCAAATTTTGATAAAGCATAAGCTGCAAATGTGCCTATTAATCCACCTCCAATTATATTAATATTTGTATAAATTTGCTTCATAATTTTCTTCGAATTACCATAATCTAAATGTATTACAATCTAACTATATGTTCAAGTATGGTTCTTTAAAATTATTTATAGTAAAAGTTTTTGTTGGATTTGTATTTACTGGTTTTGCATCAATTTATATTGGGAGCCTTCTGTCTTATGACTCAGCTGATCCTGGCTTTAAAACTTTTGTAACATCGGAAAAGAGCATTGAAATAAATAATTATTTTGGTTTTTTTGGAGCATACCTCTCAAGCTACTCTATTATTATTATTGGTTTATTTTCGTATGTTGTTGGTTTTTTTGTTTTAATTGAAGGAATTAAAGTCTTGCTAGGAATAAAAAATAGGTTTTTAACCTTAAGATTTTTGTCATGTTTGTTTGGTTTGTTTTTTATAGGCATATTTCTGCTTTTTTATAAATTCGAATTAATAAAAACAGGGCTAGTTTCAGTTTTCTTTTTAGATCTTTTGTCTCAATATATATACTCAAATATTCAGTATCCAGTTTTAATATTCATAATAAATTTAGTTATATTGATTGTTGGCACAATTCTGATTATTTTATCCTTTTCTATAAAATTAAAATTTTTAAAGTATTTAATTAATTTTCTTAAAATTTTTAGAGTTTTAAAATATTTAAATATTTTGCCTATTTTTTTAAAAGTTTTTAACTTTAGAAAAAAAACTACAAATTCTAGTGTTAAAAATGAACCAACAATAAACAAAAATTCTATTTTTACCAAAAAAGAAAGCCCCATTATTAATAAAAAGACATTTAAACAAATGGAAATTGACCAGTTTAGATTTTCACTTCCTCAAAAAAACCTTTTGTTAAAATCTCCACACAAAGGAAACCTTATTAAAGAGTTAGACAAAACAAATAAAAGCTTAGCTAATAAGCTTTCACAAACTTTATCAGAGTATGGTGTAGAGGGTGAAGTTATAGGGTATAAAACTGGACCAATTGTAACACTTTTTGAGTTTGTGCCAAGTGCAGGTATAAAGTCTAGTAAAATTATTGGTTTATCTGAAGACATAGCAAGGGCCATGTCATCATTATCAGCAAGAATTTCATCTCAACCGGGGAAGACCAGTTTAGGTATTGAAATTCCAAATCATAAGAGGGAGGGTGTTTTGTTTGGAGATTTAATTGATGATATTAGATTTAACACAGACGAAGATGCTTTAACCTTAGCTTTAGGTAAAGATATTTCGGGAGAAAAAATATTTACAGATTTAGAAAAAATGCCTCACTTACTAATTGCGGGTACAACGGGTTCAGGAAAGTCTGTTGGTATAAATACTATGATTTTAAGCTTACTTTATAAGTTTAAGCCTAACCAATGTAAGTTAATTTTAATTGATCCTAAAATGTTAGAATTAAGTGTTTATGAAGACATTCCTCATTTATTAACACCTGTTGTAACAGATCCTAAAAAAGCAGTTTTTGCATTAAAGTGGGTCGTTCGTGAGATGGAAAATAGGTATAAGTTAATGAGCTCGTTAAATGTTAAAAATATAGGCTCATATAACAATAAGGTTCTAAGAACTATTTCATCAGGTAGAAAATTATTTAGAGAAGTTCAAACCGGCATAGATGCAGATACGAGAATTCCTATTATTGAAAAACAAGAAATAAAGTTAGAAAAAATGCCTTTTATAGTCGTTGTTATTGATGAAATGGCAGATTTAATGATGGTGGCAGGAAAAGAAGTTGAAACACTAGTTCAAAGACTTGCGCAAATGGCAAGGGCTTCTGGGATACATTTGATAACAGCTACACAAAGACCAAGTGTTGATGTTATTACAGGCACAATAAAGGCTAATTTTCCAAGTCGTATAAGTTATAAGGTTGCAAGTAAATTTGATAGTAGAACAATTTTAAACGAAATGGGTGCAGAGCAACTACTGGGAAGCGGCGACATGTTGTTGTTGGAAAATGGCGGGAATATAAAAAGATTACATGGTGGTTTTGTTTCTGAAACTGAAGTGGAAAAAGTTGTTAACTCAATAAAAGGTCAGGCAACTTTTGATTATAGAAAAGAAATAAGTCTTGAGGAATCTAATAACATAAATAACTCTGGAGGAGACCTTGTTTCTGATAATAATGATGAATTATACAGTAAAGCTGTTGAAATAATTATTAAACAACAAAAAGTTTCTACAAGTTATGTTCAAAGATATCTTCAGATTGGATATAATAGAGCCGCAAGAATTAATGAAAAAATGGAAGAGGAAGGAATAATTTCTGAAGCTAATAATGCGGGTAAAAGACATGTACTTAAAAAAGAATAGACTTTTAATCTATTTAATATTTTTTAGTTTTTTGTTTAATAGTATTTGTTTTGCAAAAAGCCCTCCTACTAAACAAATAATTAATTATATAGAAGGTCTAAAAAATTTCTCTGGTGAGTTTATACAAAATGACGGAAACTTGATCAGTGAGGGAAGAATTTTAATTGGATTAGAGAGGGTTAGGGTGGAATACTACACCCCAACAAAAATATTAATAATATTAGATAAAAATAAAGCAATGTATTACAATTACGATCTTGATGAGGATGAGTTTTTTGATCCAAAGGACACTTCAGCTGGTTTTTTCTTTCAAATTTTTAATAATCCAGATTTTTTTAGTGACTCGAAGATTATATCAGAGGACAATTATTTGATTTTACAAAAAAGAGGTATTAGTGAAAATGGAAAATTTGAAATAGATATTTTTTTTGAAAATAATCCAATGATAATACGAAAGGTTAATATGTTTATTGACGAAAATTATTTAAGTCTGTCAATTTATAATCATAATTATAACGAAGAATTTAACAAAAATATATTCAAACTTATTAATCCTAGTTTTTTTGATTAGAAAAAATATTAATTTGGTTTTGTTTGGATTGTATTAATAAATTTGCCCCAATTTCATCAAATTTTTTTCTAATACGAAACAAGTGGCTATCAAGAGAGTTTGTTTCGATATTTGATTTAATCTTTAAGATATTATTCTTTATGTGTTCCTTTGTGCAGTTATTATTTTTTATTAAATAAACAAGTATTTCTTTCTCAACATCTGTTAAATAACAAAATATTTCATTCTTTAAATTTGTTAATTTCTTGTCTGAGATTGATAAATTCTTATATATAATTTTTTTATTTAATAAAAATTTCTCTACTTTATTTCTAATATAGTTTGGTGAATTAGCGGATGTTATAATCTCAGCTTCAATTTTATTGTTTTTTTGAAAGTCTTTAGAATTTGTAATTAACAAATAATTTTTAGAAATATAATCGACCGCCTTTCCAATATTGTCATTATAATTTACTTCATCAATTAAAACGATTCCTAAATCATAATCTTTTATATTGCTCTTAAAGTTTTTAATTGTATCAAAGTTTAAATTGTAGTTTGTTAAAATTTGCTCAATAAAATTTGTATTTTTAAGATTGGTGTATATTTTGATTGTATCTTTCAATGTCTATTTCCAAAAAGTATAGTTCCTAACCTTATATATGTTGGATTAAATTCGATTGCATCAGAATAATCATTGCTCATACCGATACTGAGCTCGTTTACATTATTTTCTTTGGCCAATGTTTCAATTAATTTGAAGTGAGTTTTTGGTTTGTCATTAATTGGAGGTATGCACATTAATCCAAATATATTTAAGCCTTTGTCATATTTACAATAATTTAAGAAATCCTTTAGTTCTTTAGGTGTTACACCGCTTTTAGTTTTTTCCTCACCTGTATTAACTTGAACAAAAATTTTCTTGTTTTTTAATATATCTTGATATTTAGAAAATTCGTTAGCAATCTTTTCTCTATCTAGGGTGTGAAATACATCAAACAAATTAACTGCCATTTTGACCTTATTTGATTGAAGGGGTCCTGTTAAATGTAATTCAATTTTAGGGAAATCTATTCTTAGACCTGCAAACTTATTTTTAGCCTCTATCACCCTATTTTCACCAAATATATGGGCACCTGATTTTAAAGCGCTTATTACACTGTCTCTTGGGTGATTTTTAGAAACAGCTATTATTTGGCTTTTCTTATGATTTTTTTGTAAAAAATCCTTTATTTCCTTATATTTATCTCTATCAAACACAGTTTATATTTGTTGCAAAAAAACAACATTATTAAAAATAATCTAATTATTCTCTATGCTTTTTTTGAAATTTAATCAATTTTTTAATAAATGACTCCTATGTAAGTTTAGTTTCTTACATTTAATGAATATTCATTAACTCAAAAGGAGTAATTATGAAAAAAGAACTATTAATCGGAACTGCTCTAGTTTCTA
>MDSV01028681.1_pt1 | contig 13542 bp, 7 predicted proteins | sample 810851 | NCBI WGS metagenome assembly MDSV01 (sample SAMN05326640, study PRJNA326480) | marine metagenome | isolation source: seawater | place: Atlantic Ocean: North East | collected 2012 | reverse complement strand
GACGCTCCGGGCGCCGCGATGTGTGCTCGCGAACGCGACGAGCGAGTTGGTCGTGGCTTTCCAAAGCCACGACTTTTTTCGCTCACCCGAGAAAAGTGAGGTGACTGTTTCGTTTCGGCTCCTTCAGTGTCGCTCTCGCGTCGCCACGCTTGTGAAAGCGACTCTATCCCGGCGCACAACGCACGACGCTTCACGCTCGCGGGACCCCGAAGATGCCCGCGGTCGCGCCCGCGTCGTCGCGCGCCGGCGCCCCCAACCCCGCGCGTCTCGACGCGCGCGGACCGACGCGCGCGCGCCGGGCGTGCCTCGCGCGGCCGCGACGCGCGCGCTCTTCCGACGCCGGCGGTGCCGACACCGCCGATCGCGTGGAGGTCTGGGCGGGAGGCGGCACTGGCGTGATCGGTCCCTCGGACGCGAACGCGCTGAAGCGCTTGGAGACGAGGTGGCGCGCGTGCGCGGCCATGGACCTGGAGAGCCGGTGGGGCGTCGCGAAGGACCTGTGGTTGGTCGAGCGCGAACGCGCCGGTCTGAGCGCGGACTGGAAACTCGGCTGGTCCGGCGCGAAGACGTACGTGGGGATCACGTACATGTGGGGCGAGGAGGGCCAGGAAAGAGGCGAGATCTTCCTCAGCAAGTACTTGCTGTTGGATCCCGCGTTCGAAAACGTGCTGGGGTGCCTGCGGCACGAGCTGGCGCACGCGCTGGTGGGGCCCGCGGAGGACCACGGGCCGAGATGGCGCGACGCGGCGACCGCGCTGTCCACGCCGCGAAACTGGGCGGGGGAGGTTGCCGTCAACTTTTACACGCGACCGAACGCGGTCGCGCTGTGGACCGCGCTTGACGTCGCCTCCTTCGCCGGCCGCGCGTACGCGTTGCCGCCCGAGCTGTTCGAGAAGACCGTGTGGCCGGGGGACGGGACGCGAACGGTGTTCACCGACGAAGACGGGAACGTGGTGATGTGACGTTCGCGGCGCTACCTGTACGCTACCTGTATTGGTCATCGAAAACGAAGACGTCGTCGGCGTTTTCTGCCGAAAACGAAAAACGTCCGTCCGTACCCCCCGACCGAATGCTTGCGCCCCGCACTTCCCGCGCGCGCTTCCCGGACGCGCGCGACGGCGTTCGCTGAGACGCGACCCTTCGAGCTTTAGAAATGCGTCAGACACGCACCGCGTGACGCGTGGACCGAGAGACGCGCGACCCCCGGGGACGTGTCGTGCCGCGATGTCGCGCCACGCCGGGTTCGTTCCCGCCGCGAGATTCGAGGTGGCCTCCGAGACGAACTCGTTTCGCGAGGGACGGGACGCGTCCGACGGGGACGGGGTCGGCGGTTCCCAGGACGCGGTCCCGCCGCCGCGCCCCACGGATGTCCCCGCGGCGGTGCTCTCGGGCGAACGCGCCCCCCCCGCGGATTTCGGCGACGGGCGCGGTGGTAGGTCGCACCTCGCGCCGACGCACCCGTCGTCGGACGTGCCGAGATGGCAGACGCACCTCACCCCGATGCAGCAGTGGGAGCTCCGGCTGCGCGGCGCGGCGAGCCTTCGCGACGCGCGAGCCTCTCCTGAACGTCATCCCCGGAACGTCGCGAACCATCCCCGGCTCGCGCTGCAGCGGCAGCACGAGCACGCGCGTCGGCTACGGGCGAAGGACGGGATGGCGCAGACGCTGGACCTGCTGGAGCGCGCCGCGCGCGCGCGCGTCGAGGGACGCGAACGCGCGATTTCGTCCTTCGCGAAGGACGAAGAGGAGCGCTCTCGCTCTGTGCCGGTGTCGCCCGCGTCGTCTTCGAACCTCGAACGCGGTCTCCCCGGAACGACCGTCGACGAAAATCGCAAAGAACGTCCGGATCCGTTCGTGTCTCTGTTCGACGCCGCCGTGTGCGGCGGCGACGACGAAACGTCGGAACCGTCGGAACCGTCGGAACCGTCGGAAACGCGCGCGTCGTCTCCGCGCTCCTCGGAATCCGAACTCCAGACGCCGTTCCTCGACGCGCTCGTGGCGCACGTGACCCGTCCCGCTCCCGGAAGCGTGCTCGCGGAGCTCTCCGCGGTGGACGCGCTGTGGGACGGACGCAGCGTCGCCGGCGAAAGCGCGAAGGCGGCGAACTTTTCCGGATCGCCGTCTGATTCGTCGCGCCCGCTTTCGAACCGCAACCGGTCGACACGCAAACGGCCGCAGAGCGCGCGCCGGTTCCTCGAGCGGCGCCTGTCGCGGATGCGCGCGTCCCAGACGTCTCAGGCGCAGGCGCGAAGGTCCGACCTTTTCGAGACGAAGGGTGGAGGGACCCGACCAGAGCTCGGTTCCCGAGTCGCGCCCCGCGTCGACTCGGACGGGGCGCCCCCCTCGGACCTCGAGCGCGCCGCGGCGTTCGCTTCGTCCGCCGCGGCGTCGGTGGCGTACGCGAAGGACGTCGCGACGTTTCGGGACGCCAGGAAAGAGGCATCCGACGCGCTCGCCGCCGCGAAGGCGCTCGGGCGCGCGTCTCTCGTTTCCGGCGAAACCGCCGGGTCGGACGCGGAGAGCGACGAAAAAGAAAACGCGTCCGGCGCGGACTGGGACCGCGTGTGTCCCTCCGTGCGGTACGTCGCGGCGTACGAGACGACCGCCGCGAATCGGACGAGCGGCGACGACCGCTCTCCCGGGGGCAAAGAAGCCGATGAGAAACGAAGCGCGCGATCGTCGGACGACGACGCGAACGCCCTCGACTTGCCTCCTTTCGAGACGCTGCCCCTGCACTTCTCCGTGAAGGACCGCCCGCTGTACGCGCAGTTTGACTTCAAAAAGCTGGAGCCTCCTCCCCCCCCGCCGGGAGCGACGCTGCGGGCCTCCTTCGAAAACCTGGGCGTGCGCGTGGATCCGGAGGCTTTTTCGTTCGCCGACGCGGCAGAGAGCGACGCGCCCTCAGGGGGGAAAAAGAAGAGGAAAAAGCGCCGGGCGCGCGATCTCGCCGCCGCGTCTTCCGTGGTGGCGTCGAAGATGGACGACTTGATGGACGCGCTGCGCGTGCGGGACTTGACCGTCGCGATTCAGACGAGCCGGCGAACGGCCGCGGAGCGGGAGAGGATGCGCGACGCGGCGGCGAAAGTGGCGGCGGCGCACGAGTCGGCGGCGGCGCGCTTCGCCGACACCGGGGACGAGTCTGAGTTGCGTCTCTTCGACGCCGCCGCGGCGACGGCGGTTTCGGAGTGTCTGGACGACGTCATGAACGCGACGCGCTGGTGGTACGGCGGGCGCGTGCGCCTCGCCGCGACGACCATCCAGGCTGGGTTCAGGGGCATGCTAGGCCGGAAGCTGGCGCGCGTCCGCCGGAAAGGCTTGCTCGCCGGGCTCGCGTACCTCCGCGACTTCACGCGGAAGTTTCGGTTCGAGCGTTGGCGCGAAAACGCGCGTCGGCGGCGACGCCACGCGATGATCACGGAGATGCAGGACAGGAAACGCACCTGGTCGCGACGCGCGCGCGCGTTCGAGGCGTGGCGGCGAAGGACTCAGCTCTCGAAACGGTTCCACGCGGAAGTCGAACGGCTCGCGCGGAACATGCGGGTCAAGTTCCATCAGGCGCCGGCGTTTGCGGCGTGGCGCGTCGTCGCCGCCAGACGCGTTCGCCAAAAAAGGGTCGGCGCCGAGTTGCGACGAAACGCGCTGAGAAGGGCGCGGGAGTACGCCTTCTCCACGTGGGCCGAGGCGGCCGCCGCGTGCGCCCGCGCGCGCGTCCTGGACACCGCCGCGCACGCGCGCGCGGCGGCGCGCGCCGCCGAGGCCTTCGGGGAGACGGAGGCCATCGCCGCCGCCGCCTGGGCGGCGGCGGCGGAGGCTGGCCGCCGCGCGAGAGCCGGCTCGTTCGTCGACGCGCGGAGGTTCGCCGAGCGCGCGCGCGTCTTGCGCGACGAGGCGCGCGCGACGTGCGCGGCCGCGGAGCGGCACGCGCTCGAGTCCGGCCCTGATGCCGGCCCCAGGTCGCGCGCGAGACGCGCGTACGCCGCGTTCGCGGCGGCGAAGGAGTCCTCGCTCCGCGCGGACGCGGCGGCGGCGGCGGCGGAGCGGGCGGCGGATTTCAACCACGCCGCCCGTTTGTTTTACGGCCGCGCGGTCTCGCGGCGCGCCGTCAAGGCGTGGTCCGCGCACGTCGCCTGGGTCGTGCCTCTGCGCGAGAAGGCGCAGAAGGCGGCGCACTTCTTCTGGCGGTCCACCTGCGGCTCGGCGTTCCACGTGTGGAAGGGAGAGGCGAAGAACGCGAAGGCGGCGCGCGAGGCGGCGGCGATTCGCGCGTACGCCGACATTCACCGGAGGCTGGTCGCGAAGCACGTCCGCGACGCGCCGGGCGCGCCGCGCGGGGTTTCGCGGGGCGTTCCGGGGCGGGGCGACGCGGGCGCCGCGATGGAACGCCGGCTGAAACAGCTCGCGGGGTCGGTCGTGGGGGCTGACCGGTCGAAGCGACCGGTCAAAACCGGCGCCGAGAGGACCAGACCGTCGGCGTCCGGCGGGCCCTCGGCGGCGGCGGCGCGCGCCGAGGCGCGGCGCGCCGCCCGGGCGGAGGAGGCGGCGGCGAACAAAAAGATCGACGTGCAACGCCGGGCAAGGGAGTGGAACAGCAGGTAGAGAGGGAAAGACGCGCGCGAGCTACGAGAGGAGGGTCTCGCATCAATCGTGAACCTCACTCGTTTACGATAGCGAAGCTCACTTCTCGTCCGCTCCCGGCGCGTCAGTCGTCTTCGTCCTCGAAAGCGAAGGTCGCCTCCGCGGGACACCCGTTTTCCCTCGCCCACGCCGCGACGCGAGCGTGGCCTCGCGCCTCCGCGCGGCGCAGCGCGTTGCAGTCCCACGGGCAGCCGTTTTCGCGCGCCCACTCGAGCACCTCGAGGTGCCCGCCCTCCGCCGCGCGCGTGCACGTCCACTCGTTCATGCTGAACCCGGACCGGTGCAGCCACTTGAGCGTTTCAAGATGCCCGCCGAACGCCGCGATGGCGCAGTCGTTGCGCTGCTCGCTCGCCGTCAGCGCGTCCCGCAGGCGGCGCGTGCTCGGGAGGCGGTCCGCGCCGTCGAGGTCTCTGTGACACCATTCCAGCACGCCGAGCGCGCCGCCCTCCGCCGCGGCACCGGCGACGCGACGAAGGAACGCGCGCTCGGAGGGCGCGTCCGCGACGACGTCTCGCGCCTCCGAGAACGTCTCGTTTTTATTTTGGCCGCGCGCGCGTCCCGAGAAAACCGCGCGCCAGAGCCAGTCGACGACTCGGACCTCGTCCGCGCGCGCGGCGCGATCCAGCGCGGCGACGGCCAGGTCCGTGAACGACGCGCTGTGGTGCGTGGGGTCAGGACGCGCCTTCGCGCGCGCGCGGCACTGAAAGAGGAGGTACGCCAAGACGCTCGCGTGTCCGTTTTCGGCGGCGGCGCAGACGCACGTCTTGTCGAAACCGAACGGCGCCCTCTCGGGCCGAAACGCGCGCACGACCTCAACCGGGGCGCCGATCGCGCCGATGACGTGCGCGACGGGCCCGCCGGGGCGCGTCGACGCGCGAATCGGGCGCAGGATGGTCTCGGGGGACCAGCCCCGCGCCTGCGCCCAGCGCACCGTGCCGAGGCTGCACAGCAGGTCAGCCGTTCGGAACACGGGAAAGCGGCGCTTGTCCGGGAGTCGACAGCGTTTGTGCGCCGCGCGGCACACGGGGCTGGAGGCGGCGAGGAAGCTCCTCGCGGTCGGGGACAGGCGATGGAGGATCTGCTCGTACACCTCCGGAACCGCGGACGCGAGGTCCTCCAGGGGGGAGTCGGAGCCCATCGTCTGTGCAGGACGCGCGCGAAGCAGTAGAGCGGTCGTTGCTTTCGAACGCCTTTACTCGTAGTTTCACGCGGTGGGGTTCCTTCAGTCTGGGACGCGCCGAAAGTGGTCGTGGACCGACCGCTTTCCCCCACGAGGAGGATCCCGAGCGCACACCATGGACGCGCGCACCCCGAGCGTCGAGCCCACGCCCCCGCCGAACTTGCGGCGCGTCAGGCTCAAGCCCACGCCGGCCACCCCGGAGACGAACGCGCAGACCCTCAGCACCAGCCAAACCGCGTCCCCCGCGGCTTCGACTCCGGACACGCCCCGTTTCGCGCGGAAGAGGCAGATGTCCGCGTTCGAGGTGTTCCAGAGGAACACGCGCGGCGACCCGAACGACGTCCCCGGGGCGTCTCTTCCCGAATCGCGCCTCGACCCTGACCCGCTCGACGCGGGGCGTGGCGCTTCGAACGCGGAGCCCGAACGCCCGAACGAGTCCCACCTTCCCCTTTATTTTTCGCGAGGGACGCGGCGCGAACGAAAAAAAAAAAGCGAAGGACGCGCGCGAGACGCGCCGCGGACGTCTTTTTTTTCGGCAGAGACCACCACCGAATGGCCTCTGCGTTCGCGCGCATTCGCGGTCGGGGACGCGGCGAAACCCGTCTCGACTCCGCACTCCGAATGTTCGGAGTGCGTCGAGAAAGACGCGGCGATCGCGCGCCTCACCGCGCAGCTCTCGCGCCTCCGCGCGCGTCTGGGCGCGGTGGAGACTTTGGCCGAGCGCCAGGCGGAGCGCGAGACGGTGAGCGAACACGACCTGTCGCGGCTCGAGCGCAAGCTCCGCGCCTACCGCGAGGCGTTGCGGAAACACGCGGGAGGGACCCACTCCCCGAGCTCCTCCTCCGACGCGGGTCCGTCCCGTGGGGACCCGTGGGGAAGCCGCGGGGACGGGGACGAGGGCGAGAGCCTCGGGCAGTTCCCCCGCGGCGCCTCCGAAGACGAACTCGGACTGCACAAGGTGCACGGCGGGACGCGGTTCCGCGCGCCTTCGCCGCGGGGGACGGGGACGGGGACGGAGAGGGTCGGCGACGACGACGCGGACCGCGGGACGATGCGTGAGTGACTCCGCCGAGACGCGCGAGGGAACGGAAACGAAGACAGAACGAAGAGCTGTGTAGACTACTGGCTACGTAGTCTACTTTGTAAAATTTGTCCTGGTCTGGGTCGAGTTGAGGCACACGGTGTCGTTTCGCCGCCAGACGAGGCGTCGGCGCGATATTTCTGGACAGGTCGCCTGCTTTGAAAAGTGTTAACTTTCGGATCACGAGAAGCGATAGCTCCGCGCGCCCCGCACGCGCGAAGCGCCTCGTCTTCGGTATCCGCGTATCGGACCCTAACCATGAGAAGACACGCGGGTGACCGCCTGAAGGGCGGCGTGATGCGGTTCGCGCGTCCCCTGTGGACGGGCGCGACGATCACACCCGCGTCTCGCGTCGCCCAGCACACCGCCTCCGGCGCCCCCGGGCGGAGGATCATCGCCGCGGCCGCGCCCGCGGCGCTGCGCGCGTTCGCGCCCCGCCCGTACGCCGCCGCCGCCGGCCCACCCAGCAACGCCCCCACGCCCAACGCGGCGATGCAGGACGAATTCCTCTCCGGCACGTCCGCGGCGTACCTGGAGTCGCTCGAGGACAGCTTCCGCGCCGATCCCGGCTCGGTCCCCCCCTCGTGGGCGGCGTTCCTGCGGCAGATGGACTCCGGCGTCACGGGCGCCGAGCTCTCCGAGATGTACAGCGCGGCACGGGGTGGCGCGGCCCCCGTTGCGGCGTCCTTCGCGCAGTCCGGCGCGGTGAGCTCGCAGACCATCCAGGAGAGCATGCGTCTGCTCCTCTTGGTTCGCGCGTACCAGGTCAACGGGCACTCCATGTCGACGCTCGACCCCCTGAACCTCGACGTCAAGGCGACCCCGGTCGAGCTCGACCCCGCGTTGTACGGGTTCACCGAGGCGGACCTCGACCGCGAGTTCTTCATCGGGACGTGGCGCATGAAGGGGTTCCTGTCCGAGGACAACCCCGTGCAGACGCTGCGACAGATCTTGCGCCGGCTGCGCGAAACCTACTGCGGCAACATCGGGTACGAGTACATGCACATCCAGGACCGCGACCAGTGTAACTGGCTGCGCGAGCGCATCGAGACGCAGCGCGCGGAGCCCTACTCCAAGGAGCGGAAGAAGGTGTTGCTGGATCGGCTGGCGTGGTCGGACCTGTTTGAGAACTTCCTCAGCAACAAGTACACCGCGGCGAAGCGGTTCGGGCTGGAGGGGTGCGAGACGCTCATCCCCGGGTTCAAGGAGGCCATCGACAAAGCCTCGGAGCTGGGAGTCGAGTCCCTGACCATCGGCATGCCCCACCGCGGGCGCCTGAACGTCCTCGCGAACGTCGTGCGCAAGCCCCTGCAGAGCATCTTCAACGAGTTCAAAGCCGGCCCGAAGCCGTCGGGTCAAGCCACGGAGGGCGGGTCGCAGTACACGGGCTCGGGCGACGTCAAGTACCACCTCGGGACGTCGTACGACCGCCCGACGCTGAGGGGCGGGCGCATGCACCTCTCGCTCGTCGCGAACCCCTCGCACTTGGAGGCGGTGAACACCGTGGTCATCGGCAAGACGCGCGCGAAGCAGTTTTACGAAGACGACGGCGAGCGGTCGAAGCACATGGCGGTGCTCCTGCACGGCGACGGCGCCTTCTCCGGGCAGGGCATCGTGTACGAGACCCTGGACATGTCTCAGCTGCCGGAGTACACGATCGGCGGGACGTTACACGTCGTGGTGAACAACCAGGTGGCGTTCACGACGGACCCTAAGTACTCGCGGTCCTCGCCGTACTGCACGGACGTCGCGAAGGGCATCAACATCCCGGTGTTCCACGTGAACGGCGACGACGCGGAGGCGGTGGCGAAGGTGATGGAGCTCGCCGTGGAGTGGCGCCAGAAGTGGAAGTCGGACGTCGTCGTGGACATCGTGTGCTACCGCAAGCACGGGCACAACGAGATCGACGAGCCCATGTTCACGCAGCCCGTCATGTACAAGACGATCAAAAAGCAGGAGAGCGCGCTGGACAAGTATTCGCGCGAGCTCATCGCCGACGACACGTTTTCGCCCGACGAGATCGCGGGCGTGAAGCAGGCGGTGCTGGACACGCTGGAGAAGGAGTTCGCGGACAGCGCGAGCTACGTCCCGAAGCCGCGCGACTGGCTGGCGAGCCACTGGCAGGGCTTCAAAGGTCCCGACCAGCTGTCCAAGATCAAGCAGACGGGCGTCAAGATGGAGACGCTGCGGAGCGTCGGCGAGGCCATCACCGCCATTCCGGCCGGGTTCGCTCCGCACCGCGTCGTCAAGCGCGTGTACGACGCGCGGCGGAAGATGATCGAGACGGGCGAGGGAGTCGACTGGGCGATGGCCGAGGCGCTGGCGTTCGGAACGTTGCTGGAGGAAGGCAACCACGTGCGTCTGAGCGGGCAGGATGTCGAGCGAGGCACGTTCAGCCACAGGCACGCGCTTCTGCACGACCAAAACACGGGCGCGAGGTGCGTGCCGCTCCGTTCGGTGTACGGCGACAGCAAGCACCCCAACTTCTTCACGGTTTCCAACTCGTCGCTGAGCGAGTTCGGGGTGCTGGGGTTCGAGCTGGGGTACTCGCTGGAGAACCCCAACTCGCTGGTGATGTGGGAGGCGCAGTTCGGGGACTTCGCCAACTCGGCGCAGATCATCATCGACCAGTTCATCTCCTCGGGCGAAGCCAAGTGGCTGCGGCAAACCGGCCTGACGCTGCTTCTGCCGCACGGCTACGACGGCCAGGGCCCCGAGCACAGCTCGTGCCGCGTGGAGCGGTACCTGCAGATGTCCGACGAGGACCCGACGCGCATACCCACGGACATGTCCCTGGAGACGCGCTCGCAGATCCAGGAGCACAACTGGCAGATCTGCAACGTCACCACGCCGGCCAACTACTTCCACCTGCTCCGCAGGCAAGTGCACCGCGAGTTCCGCAAGCCCCTCATCGTGGTGTCCCCGAAGAACCTGCTGCGCCACCCCAAGTGCGTCTCGCCGCTGAGCGACTTCGACGACGAGGAGATGAGCCAGACCGAGCAGGGCATCCGGTTCAAGCGGCTGATCATGGACAAGACCGCGACGAGTCGCGCGAAGGACGACACTCTGCCGATCGAACGCGACGTGCGGCGCGTCGTGTTCTGCACGGGCAAGGTGTATTACGAGCTGGACGCCGAGCGCGAAGCGATGGGCGCCGAGGCGGATGTCAAGATCGTGCGCGTCGAGCAGCTCAGCCCTTTCCCGTGGGACCTCGTCGAGCGCGAGCTCCGCCGGTACCCCAACGCCGAGCCGGTGTGGTGCCAGGAGGAGCCCATGAACATGGGCGCGTACTCGCACGTGGCGCCGCGCTTCGTCACTCTGTTCAAGCAGGACAAAATCTCGAGGCCGCTGGACGCGTTGCGGTACGCGGGGCGCGCGCCGGCGGCGTCCACTGCCACCGGCTACGGCACCGTGCACGCGGAGGAGCAGGTGGGGCTCGTCAAGGAGGCGCTGAACGATCCAGCCCCGTGAGAAGCGACCACCGTCGTCGTCGCGTCGCGTTTTCGGTTTTCAGCACGAAACCATTCTTTGCCACCATCGACGAGCCGGTCGTTTCCGAACGCGCCCGGGCGACCATTTTGGGCCATAACCTTGAACTACGATGTCTCTCCAGACTGCCGCGCACACGAAAAAGAAAAAGCACGGAACTGCGGAATCTGGCATTTTATCCACGGACGTCGCGGCGCTCGGCCACGTGGTGTGCACATCGACCGACGCGCGACGCCGAGACCGTCCCCGCTCGCGACGCACCTCTCCGTGCTCGTCCATCGTTTCGGGTTCTTCACGCGAATTAGACCCATGCCGGTCGCCGCCGGTGCCGTCGCGGCGCTCGCCGGCGCCGCGGTCGCCCCGACCGCCGTCAGGCGTCCCGCGGGGGGCCTCCTCCCCCTGCGACGTGCCACCGCGCCGCTCAGGGCGCGGCGCGCGGCGCCCGGCCGTCGCGTCTCCGTCGCGGCGCGCGCGTCCCTCGGCGAGTTCCCCGCGTGGGACGCCGTGAACGACGCCGCCATCAACATGCACGCCTCGGTGATCGCCTCGGACCTCTTCCAAATCTCCGATGCCGCCGCGGCGGTGGACACCGAGGAGATCCCGGGATTGCAGAAGGGGGGGTGGCTCGGGCCCATCACCAACGCGCTCGAGTTCACGCTGGAGGTGAGCGTCGGGTTTTTCCCGGGCGCGTTGCGCGTGCGCGCGCTCCCACGGTCGTCCCCGCCGCTCGGCCTCGAACCGCGCCGGCCCGGGGCGACGGCGTCCGCGCGCGCCTTTCCACGTCGTCGCTTCGACGGTTTTCGGAGCTTTTCCCACCGAGTTTCCCACCACACGCGCTGAGAGCTCGCGGTGCCGGAACCCTAACCCTGCGTGGGCGCTTTTCGCGCGTTTTCGTCGCCCCCGCGCCTCCGACTTCGCTGACCGTCGTTCACACGCGCACGCACGCGTTCGACCCACAGGGCATCGACGGCGGGCTCGAGAAGCTCGGCGTGCCGTACTCGTACGGCTACGCCATCCTCGCGCTGACGCTGCTCGTGAAGCTGGTGACGTTCCCGCTGACGAAGAAACAAGTCGAGGGGTCGATTCAGATGCAGGCGATCCAACCTCGCGTGAAGGAGCTGCAGGCGATGTACGCCAACGACCCCGAGCGGTTGCAGATGGAGACGGCGCGGCTGTACAAGGAGGCCAACTTCAACCCGCTCGCGGGCTGTCTGCCCACCTTCGCGACGCTCCCCGTGTTCATCGGCCTGTACCGCGCGTTGTCCAACGCCGCCGCCGAGGGGCTGCTCACCGACGGCTTCTACTGGATCCCCAGCCTGGGCGGGCCGGCGTCCATCGCCAGCCGCACGGACGGCACCGGGTTCAACTGGCTGACGAACTTCTCTTCGGGCGCGCCCCCGCTGGGATGGCACGACACCATCGCGTACCTCATCCTGCCCGTGCTTCTGGTGGTGTCGCAGAGCGCGTCGCAGAAAATCATGCAGCCCGAGACGCAGAGCACGGATCCGAGCCAGCAGCAGACGCAGGCGATTCTCAAGTTTCTCCCGCTCATGATCGGCTTCTTCTCCTTGAACGTGCCCGCGGGCCTCACGCTCTACTGGTTCGCCAACAACATCCTGTCCACCGCGCAGACGGTGTACCTGCGCAAGACCACCAAGGCGCCGGAGGCGGCGCCGGCGGGCGCGGGGGGCATGCCCATGCCGGGGACGCCCGCGAGCGCGCAGCCCGTGCGCGTGGAGTACGTGCCCAAGTCGCAGCGCCGGGCGGGATCCGCCACCGCGGCGCCGGCGCCGAAGCCGGCGCCTCCCAGGGTGGAGCCCATGCCGGACGCGCTGGCGTCTGAGTTCGCGGACTTCGACGACGGCCCGGCGAAGGTGGTGGATACGGTCGTGGGCGAGGTGGTGGAGGCGTCGGTGGCGGCCGCGCCCGCCGCGGGCAAGAAGGGGAAGAAGTCCCGAAAAGGAGGGAGCCGCAAGCGGAAGAAGAACTGATCGAGCGGCGCCGCGCGCCGCGAAGCGGCGAGACGTAAAGTTCTTTTCCGTCGATTTTTTCGGGAGGCGCCGCGGACGAAGCGGGGACGTTCGTTTCGTGCATCGGAGGGACGAGGAGAGGCACACGCGATACGGACGCGGCGAGACGAAACGCGCGTCGGGCGAAGACGCGCGCGCTCATTCGCGCGACGCGAGAACGAACGGGTAGTAGTAGTACACTACGTAGCGAAGGACGAAGACGAAAAGAGCACAGCATCATCCGGCTCAGTCCCTCCCGGCGACGACTTGTCCCTCGAGCGGCTCTTCGAACGCGTCGAACGCCACACTCGTCGCGTCGTAGACGCACTCGCCGCGCACGACCAAAGAGCTCCCGAGCTCTTTGTCGTCGCTCGCGCGCGCGTCGTCGTACTTGTACGACTCCCTGGCAAAGTTGGTCACCGCTTTCGGTCCCCGGTGGCGCAGCGCGGCGACATCGTACGCGCGCGCCGCCTCCTCCTCCGACGCGAACGTGCCCAGGTACAGGTACCGGTTCCCCAGCACGCGCCCGATGCGCGCCTCCCAGCGCCCGTGCTGGTGGTGCCGCGTGACGCCGCGGAATCGCGACGCGCCGCGGCTGAACCCGGTGCTCCCCCTTCGGAGCTGCGCCACCAGCTGCGCCGTCGCCGTGTCTGCAATCTCGGACTCGCACGTCGCGTAGTCCGACCGGGGGAAGTTCAGGTTGGCGTTCGCGCCCCAGTACTTGATGGCGGCTTTGTCGTACGCGCGCGCCGCCTCCTCCTCGCGCGCGTACCCGCCCAGGTACACCTGCTTGCCCTTCGCGCGGCCTTTCGTCGGTTTTTTTGGGTCTTTTTGGGTCTTCGCCGCCTCGCCGACGGTGGCGCCGGCGGGGTTCCCGTTGGCGTCTTTCGAGCCATTCTTCGCGTCGCCGTCCGCGTCGCGAGTCTTCCGCTCGAACGAGCTGTCCCACAGGTGCGCCTCGTAGCGGCCCGTCCACCTGTGCTTGGTGACCCCGCGGAACCGCGAGGACCGACCGGGCGGTGGGCTCGACGTCGGCGCCACGGGTTTGTTCGCGCGGGGCGCCGCGGTCGAGTCGCGCGCGGGTCGTTTTTTCTGACGACTGTGACTCTTCGTCTTTTCGCCGACTTTTCGAAAACGCAAAGGCGACG
>MDSV01154666.1_pt1 | contig 13544 bp, 17 predicted proteins | sample 810851 | NCBI WGS metagenome assembly MDSV01 (sample SAMN05326640, study PRJNA326480) | marine metagenome | isolation source: seawater | place: Atlantic Ocean: North East | collected 2012 | reverse complement strand
TAAGAGATTATTTATATTTTTTTTTTCTCTTTTCAAAAATCTATATTTTATTTTTTTTCTCATAAATTTATTCAAAGTAAATAAATTCGTAATCCCCACTATATTTATTTTTCGTAAATATCCATTCCCATTCATCTTTACTAAAGAAAGCTTGTGCTGTTAAAGACCAGCACTGAAGATTATATAGTTCTTTTTCATTTCTATAACTTTCATTAACAATGTAAGATGATTTACTTATTCTTTGAATTTGATCTATACTTTTAAATAAATCAAAAATCTTAAGATTGTGTAAACAGTTGATTGATATAACTAAATCAAAAAAATTTTTTTTATAGCCTAAATTATCTTGTGCTTTATGATATTTTAAATATTTTTTTATTTCAGGCTTAGAATTTTTAATCGCATATCTTGAAATATCAATACCTCTAACATAAATTTTTGGTAAAATTTTTTTAATCTCATAAAGCAGATAACCTTTACCTGCCCCTATATCAAGTATCTTTGAATTATTATTTAATTTATATCTTTTAATAATTTTTTTTGCTAAAGATGTCAATCTGCCTGGTATATACTTATATCCTCCATATCCAAATTTTCTATCACCGTCCCAGTAATCAAATCCATATTTCTTTGATATAAACATATAACTAAATTTTTTATCATTCATTCTATCTGAATATTTTCTGTTAGTTGATTTGTGTATTTTTCCAAAAAGATTAATTAATTTCGGCATTTTAGAATAAAGTTTTAAGATCCTTGATTTGAGTTAAATCATTTATAAGTTTGAATTTTTTTAATTTCGCATTATCAAAAGCTCTATATCCATTATGAGGCATAGGTCCGTTTCTCTTGATATATTTGATTTTTATTTTTTTATTACTCAAAATAATTAAAGTTTTAGCAATGTCATAAAATGATATGACTTTTCCGCTTACAACATTAAAAATACCTGTTAAGTTTTTTTCAATAATATTTGCAATAATTTTACCTACATCTTCAATGTTTACATGGTCTCTTCTTTCTTCTCCTTTTCCAAATAAAAATATTTCCTTTTTTGATTTGATTAATTTATTGAACATATTTGGTCCGTAACCTCCATGAGGGTCATTTTTTCCATATACAAGTGTTGGTCTTATTATAATTGTTGATCCAGAAAATACCGAATTAAAAATATTTTCCCGAACCAAATGCATCATACCATGCAAAGATAACGGCTTAGTTTCAGACAATTCATTAATTTTTTTTTTTGAGTCTGAGTAAACTGCATCTGAACTTAGGTAAACAAACTTTTTAATTTTTTTTTCTTTAACTACTTTGATAAAATTAAAGCACATATCTAAATTTTTTTTAAACATTTCAAAATTTTTTACTGGCGCGTTCGCCGCGGCAAAAAAAACTAAATCATCTTTTTGAATAATATTTTTCAATTTTTTAACCATATTCATCTTCTCCAAATCAACAAGATTTCTGTTAATCTTTATTAAACTAAATTGTTTCTTATCTAAAAATTTCATTACAGATTTTGTAATAAAGCTATTACTTCCAATCACAACGATTCTTTTTTTTTTCATAAATTAATTACTCCTTTTTCCTAGGATAAAGAACTTTGTTTTATTTAAAAATTCTTTATTTTTAATTATGTTATATGGATCTATAACTGTTTTATTTGTAAGATTTTTTTTCAGAATTTCTTTTTTAATTTTTCTAAATTCATTCCAAGGAGTCATTATAATTATAATTTTTGAAAAGTTTAAAACATCTTCAATTTTTTTAAGTCTCTGAAAATTTCTAAACTCAAAATTTCTAGCCTCAGGATCATAACCAAAAACTTTATTTTTTTTACACAACTGCTTAATTAATAAAATTGATGTTGAATTTTTTAAAGAATTTGTATTTTCTTTATAAGAAAGACCTAAAACTCCAAAATTTATATTCCTTTTAATTAAATTATTTTTTTGAAGAATATTTTTAACCCAATTTTTCTTATTATTTGAAAACAGATTTATTGAATCAATAAATTTATTTTGTATTTTATATTTTTTATTTAGTTCCTCAATACTTTTAATATCTCTCTCTAAATTACCTCCACTGATACCAAGGGATGGTTTTACGTAAGCATACTTACCAATTCTTTTATCTGAAATAAGAGCCTTTTTAATTTTTTCCCAGTTTGCAGATGTCTTTTCACACAATTCTGTGAATTGATTTGTAGCTGTTATTGTTGAGCATAAAAATATATTAATTGCCTTTTTTGTTAATTCAGCACTTTCATAATTCATTTTAATAAGTGGACAATTAAATTTTTTGATATAATTCAAATAAACTTTATTTATCTCATCATTTTCATTTTCCATTCCAATAATTAATCTTTCTGGATTTTTAGCTCTATTTACTGCATCACCAAAAACTAAGGTTTCAACTTGATAATATAAATTTTTTTTTTTAAATCTAATTTTCCTTGTAAAACCAAAATTAACTTGGGATAAGATTACAAAAACAGCATTTTTATCCAAATACTTAATTGTTTTATCAACATTTTTTTTAATTTGACTAATGTTACTTTTGTTATTTTTGTCTGTTTCCACATCTTGTGAAAAGAAAACTATCTTACATTTCTTAAGTTTATGAAGATTATTTGTAAAATTAATATTTTTTTTTTCTTTTAAAATTATTTCTTTTAACATTGGTTCTTTAAATTCAATTATATTTTTTTTTAAATCATTTATTTTTTTTTTATCTTCATCGTATGCTATAATTTTATATTTTTTATTTAATGAAGACGTTAAATAGTTAATACCTAAATGAGTAAGCCCAACATAACCAACTGTAATTTGCATTTTATCCCTTATTTATAGAAATCAAAAATTTTGTTAATAATTCTATCTAAATTTTTTTTTGTAATACTTGGTCCACTTGGTAAAAATAATTGCGTTTTTTCTAATTCTTCGGTGTTAGGATATTTCTTTTTTGGCAATTTAAATAATTCTGTTCTATGAAAGCCTATTGGACCAAACTTATTCTCTATTTTATTGGCAAATAAGAATTTAGATAATTTATCTCTTTTTTTTAAAACTAAAAACTCCATATACATAGGTTTCTCTTCTGTAAAATTATTATGTGCGCTTGGTAATAATATTTGTTTCAGAGGATTTAGTTTTCTAACTAAATATTTATAATTATTTAATAATTTTTTTTGAGTTTTTTTCAGTTTTTTTAATTGAGATAATGCTATTGCAGATTGAAGATCGGTTATTTTAAAATTAAAACCAAATTTATCATATTTAGTGACATTTTTTACTCCAGTGTACCCATGTCTTCTCATATTTCTAATCTTGTTAGCTAGTGTTGTGTTATTAATTGTTAAAAAACCACCTTGTCCAGACGACAAAGGTTTGGTCATTGACATTGAAAATATACCAATATCACCAAAAGTACCTGCATATTTATTATTTTTTTTTAGTCCAATCAGGTGACATGCGTCCTCAACTAAAAATAAATTATTTTTTTTGGCAATTTTAACAATTTTTTTCATATCACTAAAATAACCATTCAATGAAATTGTAAAAATCATTTTAGTTTTTTTTGTGATTACGTTTTTGATTTTATTTGCGTCTATGGTCATCCTTCTTTTTTCCACATCAACAAAAACTGGTTTAGCCCCTATTATTTTGCATGCATTTGTAGCATTTACCCACCCTAAATTTGGCATTATAATCTCATCTCCTGGTTTAATTTCAAGTGCCATAAAAGATAGGAGCGTTGCTACGCTTCCACTACTTACTGCTACTACATTTTTTGTATTCAAATATTTTTTTAATTTATCTTCTAAATCATAAGTAATTTTTCCTAAATCAATTCTCTTTTGTGAAAATGCTTTTAAAATATTATTTTTTTCTTTTTGATCAAAGTTCGACTGCCAAACCCAATAATCAATCTGTTTTATTTTCATAAAATTTAATTTACTTTATAATTTATTTAAATTTGTATTAATAATTTTTTCTTTCATAAAATAGTTAATATTTTTTGTAAAATTTAAGTTATAAAAATATTTAATTTCTTTTTTCCACGTTTTGTCACCTTTAGGATAGATGACTGTTTTTTCCTCTGGAACGCCAGACGGTAATTTTCTTTTTCTTATTAAAAGAGAACTTTTAGACCATTTGCACAAAGAATTTAGGTGAATTGATCCTGATGAACCATATAAATCAAAGTTGAATGTATTCTTCCAACTACACAACGACATTTCTAAATAGATCTTTAAATTTTTATATCTAATTTCAATTGTTGCATGATCTGGGCTTTTATTTTCAAAATTATTTGAATTTAAGATTTTAATTGATTTTATCTTGTTGCCAAAAAAAAATATGCATAAATCAATTAAATGAGATCCTAGGTCTGGAATTACTCCTTTTCCTCTATCTCTCCATTTACTTTTTTTGACTAAAAGAGAAGTTCCATTTCCGTAAAAAAATTTACAATAATATAATTTTCCAACATTCTTTTTATTTAAAAATTTTTTTATATCTACTATCCCAGGTTCAAATCTATGATTATATGCAGTGTACAAAACGACTTTATTTTTTATTGCAAGTTTTTGAAGCTTACTCAATTCATTTTTAGGTAATAAAAGTGGTTTTTCAACCAATACATTTTTTTTATTTTTTAGACATTCTGTAATTAATTTTTTTTTTTTATCATCTGGAACACAAATAAACACATTTTTATAAGATTTATTATCAATATCAGATAAAAATTTATAATTACTGTTAGTTCTTTTTTTATCTATATCTACAGATGCCAGAAAATTATCACCTAAAATTTTTTTTCTTTTTTGACCTTGTACACCCATGCCAACTATTACTGTTTTATTTTTGAAATTTATACCTGGTTTCATTTTTAATAGATTCAATTTTTTCAATAATATTAATAGAGCTAATTGGTATATTACCTTCTAGTTCACATTCTCCTGATGCTGCTATTGACCCTATAATCGAAGCCATAACAATAGAGCCTGATACTTTCAAAGTTAAAGATGAATAAGCCAATAAAGCATCTCCTGATCCATTATTATCAACAATATGGTTTGTAAATGATGGTAATGAAAAATAAATAGATGAATTGTTTTCAGAACCATCTACAAAAATACCTCTTTCACCTAATTTTAAAATAAGATTTCTATAAGTGCTATTTTTTTTTAAGCCCCTAGCTAAATCACCTATGCCAGAATCTTGATCTGCCAAAGAAAACCTTGCTTCACGTTCATTAGGGGTAATTAAATTAAAATTTTTATAATCTAGAATATTACCCCATCTTGTTGCAACTTGGCTGTCAGCTGCCTTAAATACACCACTACCTATTGACGAACAAAATCTAGGAATACTTACTTTATTAAAAAATCCATGTCTAAAATCACTAAATATAATTGCACTCGATTTATCTTTTTTAATAATTCTCTCTATTTTTTCTACTATTTTTTCTGGTAAAGGTTGATTGTCCAATGTATCAATTTTTAACATTTTATAATTATTTGCTATAATTGTATTTTTATTTGTTGTTGGTCTAGTAGGGTCTTCTATAATATTAAATTTTATCTTATTCTTTTTTAAATCATCTCTCACAAATTTATTAAATTTATCCTTTCCCAAAACTGTCGTAAATGTAACTTTAGCACCAGCTTTGCTAAGATGTTTAGCAACAATGCCTGCTCCACCTAAATAATCTTTTTGATCATGATATAAAACACTGGGTGTAGGTGTTTTTGTATTTCCTCCTATTAAATTTGTTGAAGTATACGTATCAATTATAGTATCTCCAAAAACATGTACTTTTACTTGATTAAATTTTTTGACAACATTCTTAAGTTGATCAAAAGAAATATTATTAATTTCCATTAATTCAATAATTTTTAAAGTATTAATTTTTGGTTCTGAAAGTTTTATTAATTTACTAGAAGAGTAAACTATATCCCCTGGGGTAAAAATCATATTTCCACCAAATTTTTTTATTTCATCCATCTCCTCTTTTGTTGCTTTAGGTAAACTTCCAGATGAATATTCAAAGCCTTTAGCAAAAAAATCAGGTTTTATTAGAGAAATATTTTTTAATGGCTTAAAATTATTATCTATAATGACGTAATCAACCATTTCTAACGCTGCTAAATTTGTTGCTCTTAGACTTTCCGGTACAAAAGGTTTGTATTTACCTTTAGTTATAAATTTATCTGCTGTTAAACTAACTACTAAAATATCTGCTTTTGATTTGGCATACGTTAAGTGTCTAATATGGCCTGGATGAACTACATCAAAATTTCCATGACATAAAACAACCTTTTTTCTTCGAGGAAATTTTTTAATTTTTCCAATTAAATTTGTTAGTTTTACAATTTTTTTTTTGTAATTATCTCTCATTTATGATTCATAAATTTAAACCACAATTTTGTGGCTTCTTTTATTTTTTTAGGAGTCCACAAAGGTGCATCTTTCCAATTATTTATATCCTTTAGCATCATTTTTACACCATCATTAAAACTTACTTTTGGTTGCCATTTTAAAAATTTTTTAATCTTTTTTGTATTAGCCCAAGTTACTTTTGGTTCACCAGGTCTATCTGGAATTTTTATAGTTTTATTACTTAATAAGCTAACTAAATATTTTATAGTTTGTGGTTTTCCAGCACCTAAATTAAAAATTTCATTATTTTTTTTTGTTTCTGCTGCAGCTAAAAAAGCTTCCGCAACATCTGTCACATAGATAAAATCTCTTTTTTGTTTTCCATTTCCAACTATCGTTAGCGGTTTTCCTTTAAGTTTTTGTTTAAAAAACACTCCAAAAACAGCTCCATATGCACCTGTGGTTCTTACTCTAGTTCCATAAGCATTGAATATTCTGATTATATTACATTGAAGTCCATATACTTTATTCCAATGTAAAACTGTTTGCTCACCCAGATATTTACTAAATGCATATGGATATAAAGGGTCAATTCTATGATTTTCAGAGGTAATTGATTTAGTTATTCCATAACAAGATGAAGACGCAGCATAAACAAATTTTTTGACTTTGTAATATCTTGCAGCCTCCAAAACCCTCGCAGTTCCTTGAATATTTGTGTTCATATAATCTAATGGTTTTTGAATAGATGGTACTATATCACCTATCCCAGCAAAGTGAAAAACGTACTTAGCATTTTTGAAGTACTTATTATTTTTTTTTATATTACAAATATCTTGATTAATTAATTTTAAATTAGGATTTTTTATCATGTGAACTAAATTTTTTTTATGACCGCCAGAAAAATTATCTATCACATTAACAATGAAATTTTTTTTTATTAATAAGTCGACCATATGGCTACCTATAAAACCTGCACCCCCAGTTACAACGGCAATTTTACTTTTTTTTTTTCACTTTGCTTGAATGTTTTTCATTCGATTAATGTTAAAGTAAATGTCTTCATTAAATGAATTTGGCAAAAGTCCACTTTTAAAAGCATCACATAAATCTTCAACAGCATTTTCTATTGATCTTTTTGGTGAATAGCCTAACAAATTTTTAATTTTATCAGAATTAATATGGTAAGATCTGTTGTCATCAGATTTTTCTTTTATAATTTCAATATTTTTTTTTTCAGGAAATTTTTTTTCGACAACTTTTTTAACTAAAGTTGCAATTTCTATAATCGATAAATTTTGATAGCCAATATTAAATATTTGATTACTAATTTTAGCTGTCTCTGATAAAATTAATTTTTCTACAGCATCACAATAATCATCTACATGTAAATTTGGTCTTAATTGATTTCCTCCAAAAACTTTTATAAATCCCTTGTTTATTGCAAAGTTTGTCAAAATATTAACAGATAGGTCTAACCTTTGTCTTGGAGCATATCCACAAACAGTTGCTGGTCTAAATATAACTCCTTCAAAATTATTATCTGTATATTTGAATAAAATTGGCTCACACATTCCTTTGTATTTATTATAGAGTGTTAAAGGAACCAGAGGATGCTCCTCAGTAACATTTTTTTTTTCTGAAATTCCATAAACTGAGCTTGATGAGGCATAAATAAATCTTTTGATTTCAGATTTTTTTGCAGCCAAAACCATAGGTTCAAAAGCATCAAGATTTATGCTTGTTGATAATTTTTCATCTAAAGCAAAACTAGTGTCATTTGATATACAAGCTAAATGAATAAAAACATCATGGTTTTTGCAGGATACGCCTATTTTTTCAGAGTCTCTAATATCTCCTTTTATTATAGATAAGTTAGGATTGTTTCTAGGAAGAAAATTATCTGTATAATACATTATGTCATAAACAGTAACTCTAAAACCTTTGTTGAGTAATTTTGGTACTAAACTACTACCAGCATATCCAGCACCACCAGTTATAAATATTGATTTAAATTTCATTTGTTAAAATATCATTAAGAATAATTACTACTTATACTTACTTGTACAATATGTAAAACGCTAATTAGTAAATTCTATAGAGGGATTTTTTTCTTTTTTCATACAAAATTTTGATTATATTTTTAGATAAAGTTTCTAAATTAATTTTTTTATTTTTTTGATATTTATAAAGAAGTTTTTCATTTTGATAATTAATTCTTTTTTTTAAACCCCCTTCAACTAAACCAATTTTAATAACTGAAAGTTTAATGGATAGTTTATTATAAATAACAGAAATACTCTTAAATATATTTTCTAAAAATAATTTTGAGGAACTATAGATTGGAGAGGAGAATGATTTAATATTCACAAATGTACTTGAAAATACATAAATATTTGGTTTGAAAAGAATATAATTTTTTAATAAACAGTTTGTAATCTTAATTTGATCAATCAAATTTATTTTTAAATATTGATCAATCTCTTTTTCACTCATAGTGTTAAACAATTTATTGTCGTTTTTTCCCATGAATAACAAAATATGAGTTTTTGGAATCATTATTTCTTTCAAAATCTTTTTAATTTTTGAAATTTTATAATTTTGAACAAAATAATATTTGATATAATTTGTTTTTATAATTTTGTTTTTTTTATTGGAAGAAAATACAAAAATTTTATTAAACATTTTATATTTAGAAATTATCTTTTTTGCTATCTCAGATGATCCACCAAATATAATTAAATTAATTTTTTTCATATTATCTAGTTTTAACTAATGCAATCTTATAACTAAGCCCAACTCCAAATCCACACAACATTATACTTTTATCAAGTTTTTTATTTTTTAAATAGTCGTGTAACAGAATAGGTATTGTGGCTGATACAGTATTCCCTCTCACAGAAATATTTTCAGGTAAAATTACTTTATATTCTTTAAATTTTCTCTTAAAAAAACTATTAACCAATTTTGATCCCTGATGTAAAAATATTGTTTTAATAGTGTTTTTATTTTTTAAAAAAACTTTTCTAACAGCTGGATAAACAATACTATTTACAAATTGATATATTTCAGCACCATTCATTTTCATATCTCTTTTATGCTCACACATTAAATATTTATAAAGTTCGGGTTTTATTCCTGAATAAAATTTACAAAGATATTTATCTTTTTCAAAAATAAATGCAGACGCACCATCAGCAAATATTGTAGAAACTGATCTATCAAATTTACCAATATTTTTACTATAAGTTTCAGAATTTATTATAAGAGTATTACCATTTAAACCGTATGCAATTTCTAATGCATCTACAAATCCTGTGCAGGCTGAGTTTATATCAAAAATTTTTTCTATGTTTTTTATTTTTATCTTAGATAAAAAAACTGTTGAATTAGCAGGAAATTTATACCTAAAATTTTGTGATACAAAAATTAAATTTTTAACTATGGTTTTTTTATTCTTTAAATTTTTCCAAGCCCGAACCGCTAAATCAATTACATCTTCTTTTTTTGATACAATTGAAATTTTTTTTGGACCAGTATTTAATAAAACTTTTTTTGCCTTTTTTTTTCCGAATTTTTTAATTAATTCTAAAAAAACTTGTCTTTTACTTTTTCCTAATGCTATACCTATTTTATTTTTCAGATAATTTACTTAGCTAGTTTGGCTTTTTTTAATAAGTTAAAAAGTTGAGATAAAGATTTAAAATTTGCAATATTTTTAATTTTAGCAGCCTTGCCTTTAGTTACTTTATCTAAAGTTGTTAGAATTGCTAAATGACCTAATGAATCCCACTCATCTATAGAATCTTTTTTTGATTTTAATGAAATCTTTTTGACATTAACATTTAAACACTTTGAAATATTTAACAAAAACTTTTTTTCATCGATCATAATTTTATATATATTTTAAATCTAAAATAACTCAACCTTTCTTTCGACTAATCTATTTTTTGTTGTATCTGAAAAGTTTGGGTTATAATGTTTTTTAACTGATCTAAATGTCCAATGTGTTACTTGCGATAATCTTGAGAGTTTAGGATTTTTACATATTGGAGATCCGTGTAATAAATTTGATTCCCATAACAAACAGTCACCTTTTTTCATAATAGGAATTAATGGCTTTAAATTTTTTGTTTTAATTATTTTTCTTACCCATTTTTCATAATTTTTATAATTTTTTTTTATTTGGCTTAATGAAGTTGGAACTTTATTATTATTTTCTTTTATAAAATTATATCTTTTTAATTTATGTGATCGAGGAACTATTTGAAGTGGACCAGACTCTGAGTTTATATTTTCAAGAGCAACCCATGCTCCAACCAATTTATTCTCAGGTATTGTGCCAAAGTGAGCATAATCACTGTGGAGTGGTTGTTGAGTACTTTTTAAGAAATTTATCGTTGAAAATGGAATTGCTTTATCTTTATATAGATACTCTATAATCTTTTTAATCTTAGAGTGTTTTGCTAACGTTTTACAATTTTTTGATAATTTATAACTTTCAACAATTCTTGGCGATTTATTATAAGAATAAATTTTTGTATTTGTTTTATAACTTTTAGTTTTTATTATTTTTTTTACATCTCTGTTAATTCTATTAATTAGTTGGTTATCATTAATATTAAATATTAGATAACCTTCTTTCCAAAAAAATTTTTTTAAATTAGATTTTAATTTATCTTGCATATAGCAACCCTAGTATAAGCTGTATAAAAATTAAAGTTTTTAGTGAAGAAAATATTATTTTTATTTTTTAGTTTATTCATTAGTTTTAAATTTTTTTCAAAAAAGGGTGGCAAGGGCCATATTATTTTTTCTGAATATTTAACTTTAAATTTTTTTGTAAGTAAATTATCCAACTTTTGAGTATTGCATAATGAAATAAATGGCAAAATAAAAATTGAACCCTTTTTTGAAATGTAATCAAGTTTATCTATAATATTAATTATATTTTGAAGTCCATTTTCACCAGAATCACAAACAACTCCTTTATACCATGGACTAAGATTAGCAACTGTATCATTAATACTTGAGACGTCTGAAATAATAATATCGAATTTATATTTTTGGTTAAGCCAAGGATCTAACCATCCACCAACTTTAAATGTAACTTTTTTATTTTTAATTTTTTTTTTTGCGGAATCTACCGCTTTTTTTGATATATCGCTTAAATAAAATGAATGACTATTTTTATTTTGATTTTTAATCAAAAAATTACTTATATTTCCATCTCCACATCCAATTTCAAGAATCTTTTTTTTTTTTAATTTATTTAAGATTTTTAAAGACTCTTTTTGTAAACATTTGCTTGTTAAATTTTCTTTAAAAACCATATTTTTATTTTTATAAAATTTGCCTTGCTGGACAACCAATCAATTTAATATTTTTTTTTAAAAAACTCTTATTTATATAACTATTCTCACAAATCATCGCTCCTTTTGCTATAATAACATTTTCTGAAATATGAGAATGAATACCCACAAATGTTTCTTCACCTATTCTTGAAGCTACTGCTAGTGTACCTCCAACTGCAACGGTAGAAAAACTACCTATTTGAACATATGGGTTTACCGATGCAAAAGGGTAAATTTTTACGCTAGTGCCTATTTTTACTTTTGAAAAGATGTTTACAAATTGAAATATAACCGATCCATATCCTATTTTAACATTAGATCCAATAATAGAATTTGGATGAATTAAAGTTAATAATCTATTTAATTTGATTTTATATTTTTTAATTATTTTCTTCTGTATAAACCTGTTTTTATGATTGTTTATAGCAATAGTAATTTTAGCATTACTGAACTTAGAAATATCTTTTACTTTACCTAAAACTCTTACGCCTAAAATTTTTTTTTTAAAAAATTTTTTATTATCGTCTAATATACCAATAATCATAATTTTTTTGTCTGAATTTTTATTAATATCCTTAACTAAATCAATTACTTCAAAAGCGTAGCTTGCTCCAATTATTATTAATTCAATCTTTTTCATAATTAAAAAATTAAAAACATTTAGTTATCTAACTTTTAAACATAGCTCCGCACTTTGTAAAATCATCAATTTTACATTTATCATATAATTCCAATAAATTTTAACAAATACTTATTTACAAAAGTTCAAATAAATATTTATCATTTTTAACTGTTGTTTTATATTTACCAATCAAAATATTAATAAAATTTTTTTCTATATCAATAATTTGGAAAATAAAATTTGTAAAAGGACCTGATTTAAATTTGAATTTTTTATCTCTGAAATTTTTTAAATAATAAAAAAAACTCTGAGTTATAAAACCATTTTTATCCTCATTGTTTTTACATGCGAAAATAAATTTTTTTATATCCATTTGATTTTCAATAAAATTTGGTAAAAAATATTTTAACCCTTTTATATAATTCAGCATTTGTAAAAAGTTTTTGTTATTAAATTTGTCATGAAAACAAAACATATAATCATTAAGCATAAATTTTGATTTGCTTAAAATTCTATTTTTGCTGATATATTGCATTTGGACTTTTGGAATATAAAAGCAAATATCTGGTCCTATCTTTTTTTTTAAATCTTCCATCATTAAAAAAATATTTTTTTTATTAAATTTTATTATTATCCACATCCGATTGTCCTAATTCTTTTTTTAAATCATCATACTCTTTCATTTTTCTTCTCATAAAATTTAATGTAAGTTTTGATTTTTCACTTATCCCTTTTGGAGTTAGAATATATAAGTAGCGAATTTTATTTTTTTGAGATTTAAAATTTTGAATTTTTATTAAACCTTTGTCTTTAAGTGCTAATAAACAATAATTCAATTTTCCTAGACTAATACCTAGTTTTTTTGCAAGCTCTCTTTGCGTTGCCTTTGGATTTGTGCCAATCTTTCTTAAAACTTCAAATTGATCTAAATTTTTTTTCATTGTTCAAAAATTGAACAATACTATGTTCAAAATTTGAACAAATAAACATTTAAATCCATTTTTTTAGTAAGAAATTAAGTTATATATCTAGATATAGTGTCTAAAATAAAAAAACCCCTAATATGTTTAATGTTAGGGGTTTCGTTTATAATTAGTCTATATTTTAAAAAATTTTTTTCAGTGCATAAATCAAGCCAATTGAGCTATTAGTACTGGTCAGCTGCACGCATTACTGCGC
>MDSV01152639.1_pt1 | contig 13547 bp, 16 predicted proteins | sample 810851 | NCBI WGS metagenome assembly MDSV01 (sample SAMN05326640, study PRJNA326480) | marine metagenome | isolation source: seawater | place: Atlantic Ocean: North East | collected 2012 | reverse complement strand
ATTAATTTTAAATAACCATCCATCTCCAAACGCATCATTATTAATAGTTTCAGGGTTATCTTCTAGAATACTATTTATTTCGATAATTTTTCCTGATATGGGTGCATATACATCTGCTGCTGCTTTAACAGACTCAACTACTGCTGCTTCATCACCAGCAGAAAAAGTTATATTAATATCAGGTAATTCAACAAATGTTAAATCGGATAATTGACTTTGCGCGAAATCTGTAATACCGACGGTTGCTACCCCATCATTACAGGATAACCACTCATGGGTCTTTGTATAAAAAAATTCTGATGGAACAGTCATAATTACTCCTTTAGTAAAATGGAGGTGCGGACCGGATTCGAACCGGTGTTCATGGATTTGCAATCCAGCGCCTAACCACTTGGCTACCGCACCATAAAAAGTTAATGTATAGAATGTAATATTGGATTCGATGCAATTAAATAAAATTTTACACAAATTTTATAATTACTTATTTTGGAATTAAAAATATATTATCTATAAGTCTAATTTTACCAATAAATACAGCAATCATTATTACTGCCGGAGAAATAATTTTTTCTAATTCATTCATATTTTTTAAATCTACAATTTTTATATAATCAATATGAATTTCGGGATTTTTATTTATAAAATTATTAATTAAATTTATTAATACTTTAGTTGATTTTTCACCGTTTAAAAATTCATTTTTTGCTCTTGATAAAGAATTATATATAATTGGTGATATATTTCTTTCACTATTACTTAACCTTTTATTCCTTGAGCTTAATGCTAATCCATCTAGTTCGCGGTGTATCGGACAACTTATTATATTTATTGGTATATTAAGATCTAATACCATTTTCTGTATAATTCTTAATTGTTGTAAGTCCTTTTCGCCAAATATCGCAATCTGTGGTTGTACTATATTGAATAATTTTAAAACAATCGTACATACACCCTGAAAATGACCCGGTCGTGATTTTCCACATAAAAGCTTACTGAGCTTATTTTCATATACCCATACATCAAGATCAATAATTATATCTTCTGATTCTGGTATAAAAATAAAGTCAACCTCCATATTTTCACAATATTTTATATCATCATGATAAGACTTTGGATATTTATTAAAATCATCACTATCAGTAAACTGCATTGGATTTATAAATATACTTACAACTACAATATCAGAATTATTTTTTGCTGATTTAATTAAAGATAAATGTCCATTATGTAAACATCCCATCGTTGGAATTAAAGATACTTTTTTATTTTTATCCCACTTAGATGAATAAGCCTGCATCTCACTTAATAATCGAATAATTTTCATTTTAAAAGCTATTTTTATCAGCAGGAAAAACGTTATTTTTAACATCTTTTTTGAATTCCTGAATAGATTCTGAAATAGTTGAATATAAGTTAACATATGACTTAGCAAAGGAAGGAATAGATTTACTAGTAAGGCCTAATAAATCAGAGATAACTAATATTTGAGCATCACAATGAACACCTGCTCCAATTCCAATTGTTGGAATAGATAAAGTATTAGTTATTTTTTTTGCTAATTCTTCTGGAACGCATTCAAGAACAACAGCAAATGAACCCGCCTGCTCTACTGCCACTGCATCGTCTAATATTTTTTGATATTCTTTATCATTATTTCCTTGTATCTTATATCCACCTAGTTGCTTTATTGATTGTGGAGTTAATCCAATATGACTCAGAACAGGAATGCCATTAGTTACAAGTGATTCAATAAGATTAAATCTTATGATTCCTCCCTCAATTTTAACAGCATCGGCAGCAGAATCTTTTATAAATTTACCAGCATTTTCTAAACCATGAGAAATAGATGATTGATAAGACATAAATGGCATATCAGAAATTATTAATGAATTTTTAACTACTCGAGAAACAGCGGATGTATGGTGCAACATTTCACTCATTTTTACGGGAAGTGTATTATCATATCCTAAAGTTGTCATTGCTAAGGAATCCCCGACAAGTATAGCTGGGATTTTATTTTCATCTACCCATTCTGCAGTTATAGCATCATAAGCTGTTAACATAGCCCATTTATCAGAACCCTTGAGATTTTTTATTTTTTCAGCAGTCCATTTCATCTAAAAATTACCATTCTCTATATTTTATTTGGACATCTTCATCAGATACTAAATTTTCCAATATAGTCTTAACCGTATAATTCATATTGGGCAATACTAAATCTGGTCTCACTTCACATAGTGGTTTAATTACAAATTTTCTATTTGACCATCTTGGATGAGGAATAATTAATTTATTATAGTTTACAACTTCTTGATCAGCATAAATCAGATCGATATCAATTGTTCTTGGAATATTTTTTTCTTGAGTTCTTTCCCTATCTAAAATCAACTCAATTCTTTCAATCTTATTCCACCAATCTTTTAAAGGAATATTAGTTTCAATAATTATAATAGAATTATAATATAAAAAATTTTCATATTGAAATTTAACATTTACTGGTGATGAAGAATAAACAGAAGATTGGATTAAAAGAGACGTCTCAGATAAATTTACTAGAGAATCTCGTGCTCTCTTTAAAAATTCAAGACGATTTCCTATATTTGAACCTAAACTAATTCCGATTTCCATATTCAATATTCTTTATATTACTATACTATCTTCAAATTCTAAAATAGCTGATCCCTCTAAGGTTAAATAATTATCTTCATTATCGATAATTAATTGCTCTCCACTACAACAATGAATAACTATTGGGTAATTACATATACCTTTTTTAACAGCTAAAATAGCAGTAGCTAAAGCACCCGTTCCACAAGCATTTGTTTCAGCCTCAACACCTCTTTCATAAGTTCTTATTTTTATTAAATTGTTAGATTCATATACTGCTAAATTATAATTTGAACCCTCATGATTAAAATAATTATGATTACGTAAACTTCTTGCTGTCTTTATAAAATCATAATTTTTATTAAGTGTATCCTTCTTATCTAACCAATGAACAATATGAGGTACTCCAGAATTACAAAAATCAATTGTTAGATTATTAAGAATAATACCAGTTTTAATAATTGGTTTAAAATCTAGAAATAACTTTACTGTATCATTGTAAATTTTTGATTTAATAATACCAATATTAGTCTCAATCAATATATTATTTTTTTGATAATTTAAATGACTGAATAATCTTGAAATACATCGAGCGCCATTACCACACATATCAGCTTCACTACCATCAGGATTATAAAAAATCATTTTTACATCAGCAATTTCTGATTTTTGATATAGAAGTATTCCATCAAAATTTAATTTTCTAAATAAATAATCATTTTTAATAAAAAAATCTTTATTAATTCTTGGAAAATTAAAAGACCAATCATTAATCACTATAAATTCATTTCCTGCCCCGTGCATTTTAAAAAATGAAAAATTCATTGGTAATTTATCCAACAAGAGCTAACAACACCCCTGCAGCAACAGCAGATCCAATGACGCCAGCAACATTTGGTCCCATAGCATGCATTAATAAGAAATTTTGTGAATTTGCTTCAAGACCTACTTTATTTGAAACTCTAGCAGCCATAGGAACTGCCGATACTCCAGCGGAGCCAATTAAAGGATTAATTTTATCTTTGCTAAACTTATTCATTAATTTGGCAAGTAAAATACCTGATGCAGTACCAATAATAAATGCTATTAATCCTAACCCTAAAATTCCTAATGTTTCAGGATTTAAAAATTTATCTGCGGCTAATTTTGATCCAACAGCCAATCCTAATAAGATTGTAATTATATTAATTAACGAATTTTGCGCTGTATCTGATAAACGATCAACTACACCAGATTCTTTCATTAAATTACCCAACATGAGCATACCAACTAACGGTGTTGCTGAAGGAAGTAAAAGTAAACAGATTAAAAGCACCATTAATGGAAATATGATTTTTTCGACCTTACTAACGTGACGTAATTGCTTCATCTCAATCATTCGCTCTTCTTGAGTTGTAAGTAATCTCATAATCGGAGGTTGAATAATGGGAACTAATGCCATATATGAATATGCAGAGACAGCAATTGCTCCTAAATATCTCTCTGATAACTGAGAACCTAAAAATATAGCAGTTGGACCATCTGCACCACCAATAATACCAATAGCAGCCGCATCCTGTATTGTATAATCAAATAATTCTGTTGAACCTAATGCAACTGCACCAAGTAAAGCTAGAAATATACCAAATTGTGCTGCGGCACCAAGTAAAGCCGTTTTAGGATTAGCAAGCAAGGGACCAAAATCAGTCATTGCACCTACACCCAGGAAAATTAATAATGGAAATATAGTTGAAGCAACACCAACCTCATAAAAAAGATATAAAAATCCACCGGATTCAGCAATACCAGCTACAGGTATGTTGGTTAATATAGCACCAAATCCAATTGGTAATAACAATAAGGGCTCGAATTTTTTTGCTATCGCTAAATAAATTAAAGACAAACCGACAATAATCATTATTATTTGTCCTAATCCAAGTGGTAAGAAAGTTTCTTTAATAACAATTGTGTCTTTATTAACTTTCTTTTCTACAGTAATTTTTTTCTCAAAGTCTAAAAAATGAAAAAGTCCGGTTTCATTCCATAATTTGTTAAAACTTTTTGAGATTGATGTATTACTATCATTACCTGATTCAATATCTCCAAAAACTGGTGATATTAGAAAAAAAGTAATTAAGATAAAAAAAGTTAACTTTTTCATATTCTACCTTTAATTAATTGTTGCCATTTTATCACCAGATGATACTTGATCTCCTGCATTTACATTAATAGCAGTAATGTTTCCTGAACTAGTTGCTTTTACTTCGACTTCCATTTTCATAGCCTCAATTATAAAAATAATCGTTCCTTCATTTACGCTATCTCCAATATCAACATTTATAGATATTACCTTTGCATTCATTGGAGATACTACATCACTACCGACGTCACTATTTTTATGTGTATCTTCAGAAATAGAACCTTGACTAGTATTAACAGAAATATTGTATGCTTTTCCGTTTATAACCGCATTATCACCCTTAATATCAACAGTGTAATTTTTATTATCGACTAATACATTATATATACCATCACCACCTGCTTCAGCTTCTTTTGGCATTAAAGAATGTTTTCTTACACCATTTATTTCAACTTTTCCTAATAGAAAATCAATACCTTTTTGTTTGCATGCAGCAGCAATAAAAATATTTTCATCTGTTACATCAATATCATTTTCTGATAAAAGACTCTTAGCAGCTTCAACACCTTTTTTTGGATCCGCATCATTCATATCAACAGGGTTTGCTTGAGTTGGTTCTAGACCCATTTTTTCAGATGCAAGCTTTACTAGCTCAGGATCAGGAGAAGTTGGTGTTTTACCAAAATAACCTAAAACCATTTTTCCATACCCTTCAGCAAACTTTTCCCAAGGTCCAAAAATAACATTATTAAATGCCTGTTGAAAATAAAACTGGGAAACAGGTGTAACAGATGTTGCAAATCCACCACGTCTTACAACTTCACTCATCGCAGAAATACATTCTTCATATTTATCCATTAAATTATTATCACGTAACATCTGAGTATTTGCGGTTAACGCTCCACCAGGCATTGGTGACCATGGAATCATTGGTTCAACTGCTTTTGCTTCTGGTGGAATAAAGTAATCCGACATACAGTCTTTAAAAACAGCAGCAGCATCCATCATCTGGTCTATATCAACATCTAACTCATAATCCTCTCCGCGTAATGCATGCCATAAAGTTGCAACATCTGGCTGACATGTTCCACCTGAAGCAGGTGCAAGAGAACAATCAACTTGATCTGCTCCAGCCTTTATTGCAGCAACATATCCAACGGTTCCAATTCCGGCAGTTTCATGAGAATGAAATGCTATTTTAATTTCACTAGGTAAAATTTTTCTTGCTGCAATAATTGTATCATAAACCTTCTTTGGTACAGATGTTCCTGATGCATCCTTAAAGCAAACACTATCAAAAGGTATTTCAGCATCTATTATATCTTGGAGTGTCTTCATATAAAATTCAACAGTATGGGCGCCACTACAGCCAGGAGGTAACTCCATCATAGTTACAACAACTTCATGCTTTAATCCATGCGCTGTAATTGATTTTGCTGAATCAATTAAATTATTAACATCGTTAAGAGCATCAAAATTACGAATAGTAGTCATTCCATGTTTTTTAAACATTTTTGCATGTAAATCAATAATATCACGGGATTGGGAGTCTAATCCAACAACATTAATACCTCTTGCTAATGTTTGAAGATTAGCATCTGGACCAGCTACCTCTCTAAATCGATCCATCATATCAAAAGCACTTTCATTACAATAGAAAAATGGAGCTTGAAACCTTGCGCCACCACCAGCTTCAAAATGCGTTTGCCCAGCTTCAGCACAAGCCTTGACCGCTGGCATAAAGTCCTCTGTTAAGACTCGTGCTCCGTATACTGATTGGAATCCATCACGAAATGCTGTATTCATTATATGAATTATTTTTTTTGCCACAATCTTACTCCTATCTTATCGTTAACCTCTTTTAGATTTAATTGCTGCTAAGATTATAGCAACATCAACAGATGAATCATTACCTTTTTGTTTATTATTAGAATCATTATATTTATCAGCATTTTTAATAAAATAGTAAGACGATAGATTAATAGTAGCTATCAAAAGAATTAGAAAAGCAAAAACTGTTGCCATTCCTATAATCATTACTGTAATTCCATAATCCATTTACTAACTCCTTAAAAATTATTTTAATTTTATATTAAATCTTTCTAATTTGTACTAGTCGAATTCTATTTTGTTTTTTAAAACTTCATATATATTATTTATATTATGACTTTTAATATACAATGGTATAATCAAATTAATTCAACAAATGAATTTATTAAGGAACAAATACATGAAGGTAAAACACCTAAAAATCATACAATAATAGCTACATATGATCAAACAAGTGGTAATGGGCGTTTTAATAGAAAGTGGATTACTGAACCAAATACAAATTTGTGCTTCTCAATATATTTAGAAACTAACAAAAAAATTGATAAAATACCCTCTTTGACTATGGCTATTGCATTAGCTGTAAATGGATACCTACGAAATAATAATATAATGGCTCAAGTAAAATGGCCAAATGATATTATAGTGAATAATAAAAAAATATGTGGTATTCTTTCCGAATATATCAATTCACCATCATCAAATGCTGTAATTATTGGTATTGGCTTAAATGTAAATATGTCTAGTAAAGAAGCATCATTAATAAATCAACCAGCAACATCAATGATGATCGAGAATAATTCAGCATACACACTAGAAAAAACATTAAATAATTTATGTGATCATATAAAATTTTGGATTAAAAAATGGGAAATAGGAGAATTTAATTCATTTAAGGATGACTGGATTACAAACTCTAAGAAAATTGGAGAAAGTATATGTATAAAAGATGGTTCGCAAGTATATGATGCCAAATTAAAAGGGTATGGAGATAACGGAGAAATTATTATTGATGTTAAAGGTAATATAAAAAAAATATGGTCCGGAGAATTACCTTTATGAAAATAAATTACTTAACTTTATCAATATTATGCTTTTTTTTAATTGGATGCTCTACTCCAAAAAAATTTAAAATTAATAAAAATCATATTCCCAAAAAAATTGAGGTTATAACAACTGGTTATTGTAAATGTCAAAAATGCTGTGGATGGACTCGTAATTGGAAGGGTCAACCTGTTTATGCATACGGTAAACTTAAAGGTAAAAAGAAAAAAGTTGGAATTACCTCCTTAGGTGTAAAAGCACAAAAAGGAACAATTGCAGCGGATCTATCAAAGTTTCCCTATAATACAGTAATTTATATACCCGGATATGGTTGGGGTAAAGTTGAGGATATTGGTAGCGCAATTAAAGGGTATCATATTGATCTTTATTTTGATTCACATCAAGAAGCATTAAATTGGGGAAAACAAAAAAAAATGGTTCATATTTGGGAACCAGTAAAGTAAAATTGATGATATTTTTTGATATAAAAACTTAAAGAGGATATTTTAATGGGTGTACCTAGAATGAAAAGAGTTAATGAATTATTAAAACGCGAAATAGCGGATAATTTATATCGTAATTTTGCTAATTCAACACTAGATACTGCATCTATAACGGTTACAAGAGTGGAATGCTCACCTGATTTACGTGATGCAAATGTATACGTATCTATATTTAAAGATAAAAAAAACCGTTCTGATGTCGTATGTAAATTAAATAATAATAAACAAGAAATAACTCGTATGATGATAAAGAATGTTAAACTTAAATATACACCAAGATTACAATTTCATTTAGATGAATCAGTTGAGGCTGGAGATAATATACTATCAATTCTAGATCAATTAAAAATTGATAGTTCAGAGGATTAATAATTAAAATGAATAAACTCAATTCTAGTGATATTAATGGGTTGTTATTAATTGATAAGCCGGCTAAATGGACATCACATGATGTAGTTGCAAAATTAAGAAATCATTTTAATCTAAAAAAAGTAGGTCATGCAGGTACTTTAGATCCAATGGCAACTGGTTTATTGATTTTATTAATTGGTAAAATGACTAAATTATCTTCCTTTATAATGAACGAAGATAAAATATATGATGGATCAATTCTTCTTGGTAAAAAAACTAATACTCAAGATATTGAAGGAGAAATAACTAAAATCGGAAATCCAAATAATGTTACACAAGAAATTATTGAAAAAATGATTAAACCATTTAATGGAAAAATTATGCAAATACCTCCTATGGTTTCTGCGATAAAAAAAGATGGGGTGCCTTTATATAAACTTGCAAGAAAAGGCATTGAAATTAATCGGGTTCCTAGAGAAGTAAATATTAAAAAATTTATAATACATTCATACGATAACTATGAAGTAAAGTTTACAGTAGAATGTTCAAAAGGTACATATATAAGGACATTAGCAAACGATTTAGGAGATAATATTGGCTGTTATGCTTGTCTTTCATCGTTAAGAAGAATCGCATCAGGTAAATTTAATATTATAAATTCTTACTCCTTAGATGACGTTTTAAAACTAGATAAAAATGATTTTAAAAATACACTTATTAATTACGAAAAAAATTAAAAATGAAAATTATAAATGATATTGAAGAATTTAAATTAGAGAATAGAAAAATCCATCTTGCTTTAGGTAATTTTGATGGAATTCACTTGGGACATAATAAAGTTATTGAAAATGCCATTGATAATAAAGAGATGGATTCAGAGGTATGGATTTTAACATTTAACCCCCATCCATCTAAATTACTTAAAACCAAAGAAAAGATTAAATTAATAAATACAAAGCAACAGCAAATAAATTTATTTTCATCAAAGAATATTAATGGGTTAATTTTACAACCATTTAATGAAACTATAATGAATTATTCTCCTGTTGAGTTTTTTAATAAATTAAAATGTAAAATTCCTTTATTATCTGGAATTTATGTTGGAGATAATTGGGTTTTTGGAAAAAACCGTTCTGGTAATATTCATATTTTAAAAACATTATGCGATGAATCAAAAATAAATTTTATAGCACAAAAAAACATTTGTATTGAAGGAGATAGAATATCTAGTTCAAGAATAAGAAAAGAAATTAATAAAGGTGAAATGCAAAAAGTATATGAGTTGTTAGGTCGATATTATTCAATTACCGGAAAAGTAATTCATGGTGAAAAAATTGGTCGTAGTTTAGGGTTTCCTACTGCAAATATAAATTCTGATAATGAATGTATTCCTACTGATGGTATTTATGCAGCAAAATGTATATTTAAAGATAACGAATTTAATACAGCTTTATATATTGGAACTCGCAAAACTCTTCACGATAATAATAAGCGAGTAATTGAAGCTCATTTAATAAATAAAAAAGATATAAATTTATATAATGAAGAAGTTGAAATAAAAATTATCAAATTCATCCGAAAAGATGAAAAATATGAAACAAGAAAAAAACTTCAAGAGCAAATTTCAAACGATGTTTCTAATATTAATAAAATCTTGAATAATTTAAAGTAATTAACGATCTAATCGAGCAAATTGACTATGAGCATCTCTAACAATTCGTGACACAATATCATCATAACTTCCTGCTGCTAATAGTATTTCACCATCTTTAAGAGTTATTTCAGCTCTATCTTCAAATTTATCAGAGGGTCTTATTCTAACGCTTGTCATCTCAATAAACCGACGATTCTTTGGTGTTCTAGAAATATCAGTTTCTTTACTATAGTTATCAAGATTTATTGCATAAACTTCTAAAAACATAGTGTTTTTCCTTATTTTTTAAATTACATATATAAAAAAACATTATAATTTAATGGCTTCAAGAACAACTGAAATTTATTATATATCGAATGATAATTAATTTATTTAAATACACTTCCATATTCAACTTACTTGACGCATCAATACTCATGCCCTAACTTTTATTTTTTAATTTTTAAAATTTAATTTTATATAAAGGATAATTTATGTCAAATACAGTTCTTTTTGGATCTCAATGGGGCGATGAAGGTAAAGGTAAAATCATTGATGTATTAACAATGGATGCCGATTGGGTTGTACGATACCAAGGCGGTAATAATGCGGGACATACAGTTGAAATAGGAAATGAAAAATATATTTTACATTTAACTCCTTCTGGAGTCTTGAGAGAAGAGTGCAAATGCGTTATTGGAAATGGTTTAGTTGTTGATATAATTGGACTTAAAGAAGAGCTAGAAGAGCTACAAAAAAGAGGTATTCCTCTTACAAACAGAATTTTTATCTCAGATAGAGCTCACATAGTTTTTCCTTATCATAAAGAATTAGATGGAGCTAAAGAAAAAAATCTAAACGAAAATGGTAAAATCGGAACAACTAAAAGAGGAATTGGACCAACATACTCAGATAAAGCAGATCGATCTGGAATAAGAATAGGAGATATATTTGAATTAGATTTTGAAAATCGTGTAAGAAATATTGCAAAAGAAAAAAATAAATTACTAAATAATTTAGGTGCTAAATCCATTAACATTGATACCATGATTAATGAAGTAAATATTGCAATTGAGTATTTAAAACCATTCATTTTTGACACACTACCAATATTACACAAAGCTATTAAAGAGAATCAAAATATTCTATTTGAAGGCGCTCAAGGAATTATGCTTGATGTTGATTTTGGAAGCTATCCATTCGTTACATCCTCTAATACTGGTGCAGGAGGCGTTTCTTCTGGCGCAGGAATTCCTCCTCAATGTATCGATAGAGTTATAGGAATAATTAAAGCTTATACAACTCGTGTAGGTGGTGGTCCTTTTCCCACAGAATTAATCGATAATATTGGTGAACATATTGCAACTAAAGGACATGAATTTGGTGCAACTACTGGAAGACCGAGACGTTGTGGATGGTTTGATGCAGTTGTTGCACGTTACGCAGTAATGGTAGGCGGTGTTAGTGAATGGGCTTTAATGAAAATTGACGTTCTTGATGAACTCGAAACAATTAAAGTTTGTACAAAATATGAAATTGATGGAAAAGAAGTTAATAATTTACCTGGAAATATTAATAAATTTTCGTCATGTAAGCCAATATATGAAGAATTACCCGGATGGAATGAACCAACAACAGAATGTAAAAAATGGGATGATCTTCCTGAGAAAGCAAAAAACTATATCAGATATATTGAAAACATTACTGAGGTAAAGGTTTCAATAATTTCAGTTGGACCGAAACGTTCTAGTACAATTTTAAGATATTAAAGATGCAAGATGAAACTCCTAATTTAAAAACATATCCTAATCATGTTGCTATTATCATGGATGGAAACGGTAGATGGGCAAAGGAAAAAGGTTTATCTCGAATTGCCGGACATCACGAAGGAGTTAAATCTGTTCAAGCTGTTCTTCGTGCGGCTAAAAAAGTAGGAATTAAATTTATTACAATATATGCATTTAGTACTGAAAATTGGAATAGACCTAAAATTGAAGTTGAAGGATTAATGTCTTTACTCATAGATGCATTAACTAAATACGAAAAGGAACTCCATCTTAATAAAATAAAATTAAAAATTATTGGTAATACAGAAGACCTTCCAAAAAAAGTTCAAAAAATTATTAATCGGATTACAGTAAATACATCTAATTACTCCGATTCAAATTTAATATTGGCATTAAATTATGGAGGTAGAAGAGAAATTACTGATACTATGAAAAAGATTGCTAAAAAAATTAAAGATGAAGAGCTTTCTATAGAATCGATAAACGAGAAAATAATTTCTGAAAATTTATATGATCCATCCATTCCATATCCAGATTTGATGATTCGTACAAGTGGTGAAATTAGATTAAGTAATTTTATGTTATGGCAATTAGCGTATTCTGAAATTTATATTACAAATAAGTATTGGCCAGATTTTCGAGAAAAAGAATTTTTTAATGCACTGATAGAATATGAGTCCAGAAATCGTAGATTTGGAAAATTATCATAGGAAAAATTATATGGATTTAAAAAGAATTACAGTCGGACTCTTAATTGCATTTATATTATGCATATTATTCATTACTCTTCCGGCAAATAATATTTTTTGCTTAATTTTAATATTACTTATTAGCTCATTTGCTCTATGGGAATTTTATAATCTTCTTGCTATTGGTGGTATACCATCATCAAAAAAAATAGGTGTTGTATCCGGCTTAATTTTTTCCATTGGTACATGGTATTACATGATTGGTCATCTTTCTGATAATATAATTTGGTCAATAATGGTTTTAATAGTCTTAATTACTTTTTATAGATTACTTATATATCCTAATATGAGAAATGGACTAGAACATGGATTAGGTACCTTTCTTGGATTTATTTATATACCTTTTCTTTTTAGTTTTTTTATTAGAATTTTCTTATCTTGTGATGATCTAAATCAACCTGCTTTTATGGGATTTTATTTTATTTTATGTACAAAGATTTCTGATACTGGAGGATATTTTATTGGTTCTAAGTTTGGTAAAAATAAATTAGCTAAAAATATATCACCTAAGAAAACCTGGGAGGGGTTTTTTGGTGGAATAATTTTTTGCTTAATAATAAATATTATCTGGTGGAAATTTATTGGAAAAAATACAAATAGTTTTATACCACTTATACATAGTTTAATTCTCAGTTTCTTATTTCCATTATTTGGTACGATCGGTGATCTTGTAGAGTCATTATTTAAACGAGCTGTTGATCAAAAGGATTCGAGTTCTATAACTTATGGTATAGGTGGAATACTAGATATGATAGATAGTATTCTTTTTACGGCTCCGATGTTTTATATCTATTTAACATTTTTTCTCGCTTAGGTTATTTAAAAAAGTAAGGATTCATTAATGATTGAAGCTATTTATATTATTTTTATGATATTATTCCTTTTTGGAGTTACTATTTTTGTTCATGAATGGGGTCATTTTAT
>MDSV01109533.1_pt1 | contig 13548 bp, 15 predicted proteins | sample 810851 | NCBI WGS metagenome assembly MDSV01 (sample SAMN05326640, study PRJNA326480) | marine metagenome | isolation source: seawater | place: Atlantic Ocean: North East | collected 2012 | reverse complement strand
TCAGTTATTTTTGAAATTGGAAGACATACATCTGTAGAATAAACTCTTCCATTTTTTATCAATGCTTTAACAGAATAATAAACATCCCAACGAGCTTGCCATAGTTTATTTCGCTCTTCTAGATCTTTTGCCCATTTAAAAGAGCTTCCGTTATTATCATTCGAGATTTCCTCTACAACCTTTATATTCTCTTTATTGGATGCCTCTGAACCATGAAATTCAAAGAATAAAGTTGGAAGAACTTTAAGGTCTTTTAGTTTTGAATAATTAATACTTATATCCATTTGATCTTTATTTAACATTTCAATCCTTGCAATTGGTACGCCATATTGAATTATTTGTTGAGCTGCCTTAACAGCATCTTCTAAAGTTTGAAAATGGCATACTGCACTCATAATGCTTTCTGGGATAGGTGATAGTCTTAATTGTATTTCAGTTATAATTCCAAGTGTACCCTCTGAGCCAATAAATAGATTTGTTAAATTGTATCCTGCCGAAGTTTTTTTTGTTCTACTTCCTGTATTAATAATATCTCCATTAGGAAGAACAACTGTTAAGCCAGTGATAACAGTTTTCATTGTGCCATATTTTACCGCCATAGTACCTGAAGCCGATGTTGAAGCCATTCCACCAATAGCAGCATTAGCACCAGGATCGATTGGAAAGAAAACCCCATCTTCTCTTAAATAATCATTTAATTGTTCTTTAGTAACACATGCCTGAACCCTACAATCGAAATCTTCAACGTTTACACTTAAAACTTTATTCATTTTTTCTAAAGAAATTGTGATACCTTTATCGTTTCCTACGACATTTCCTTCTAAAGATGTGCCAGTTCCAAATGGCACAACCGGTACTTTATGATCATTACAAATTTTTAAAATCTTAGAAACTTCAGAATTTGTTTCTGGAAAAACTACTGCTTGTGATAAAACAGGATCAAAAGTATCTTCGCCTCTAGCGTAATTATTTCTTGTAGATACAGAAGTAGAAAATCTGCCGTTAAAAATCTTTTTTAATTCTGACTGTACTTGTTCATTCATATGATAATATTAATTGAAATTTAGGGAAAATACAGCTTATTTAGCTAACATTTTTTTGATATTTTCAAGAGCTTTTGTAATGTTGGATTGTGAAGCTGCAAAGCTAAATCTTACATAATCCTTTGCAGTTTTTCCAAATGCTGTTCCAGGTACTATAGCTACACCAGCTTCATGCATACATTTTTTTGCAAACTCTGATCCACTCATTCCAGTTCCTATTACTTTTGGAAAAGCATAAAATGCGCCTCCTGGTAAACTACATTCTATACCAGGTAAATTATTCAAACCTTCATGAATTAGTTTTCTTCTAATTGTAAATTTATTCATCATATGATTTATTGAGTCATCAGATCCGTCTAGAGCAGCGATTCCTGCAAACTGAGCTGCTGCATTTACACAAGAAACACTATTTATCAGTAATTTATTTACGTGTTCTATAAGCTTTTCTGGCCAGAAACTCCAACCTAATCTCCAACCTGTCATTGAATATGCTTTGCTCCATCCTTCTAGAACGATTAATCTTTCTCTTAATTCTGGATATTTAAAAAATGATGGCATTTCTTTTCCGTCAAATATTTGTCTACTATAAATCTCATCGCTTAAAATAGTAACGTGGGGATGTTTTTTAAGGCCCTCTGCTAAAACATCAATATCAGCCTTTTCAACAAAACTACCAGTCGGATTATTTGGATTGATTAAAACTAACAATCTAGTTTTATCAGTAATTAATGATAAAATTTTTTCTGGATTGAATTTTAAGTCTTTATCTTCTGTTAAATCATAAGGAACAGGTTTTGCTCCTGTAAAATTGATCATAGACTCATAAATTGGAAAAGCTGGAGTCGGGTGTATAATTTCTACTCCTGGTTCCCCAAAACATTGTATTGCATAACTCATTGTAGGTTTTCCTCCAGGCATTATAATTATTCTTTCGGGATCAATATCCTGGTTGTACAATTTTTTTATTTTTCTACTCACTGATTGTCTGCACTCAAGAATTCCATTTGATAAAACATAACCATGATGACCATCATCTAAAGCTTTTTTTGCTGCATCAACAATATGTTTTGGTGTTTTAAAATCTGGTTGACCTAACCCAAGGTGTATCATTGGTTTTCCCGCCGCTTCTAGTTTCTTTGCCTCTGCGAGAACGCTAAAAGCAGTTTCTGTTCCTAATCTATCTAAACTTTTTGCTAATTTCATTTTTAAAAATTTCCTTTAAGTTTTATTTCTATAAATTAATTTTGAACTATTCAACTCTTTTAAGTTTTTACATCCCATTAGAACCATGTTTCTATTAATTTCGTCGTGCATGTTTTGTAATAAATGTTCAACACCTTTTTGACCCCCAGCGGCTAGAGAAAATAAAAACATTTTACCAAAACTGCAAGCTTTAGCTCCAGCGGCAATAGCTTTTAGTACGTGAGTACCCCTTCTAACACCTCCATCTAAAATGATCTCTAACTTGTCTCCAACTGCGTCAGAGATTGCTTTAACTTGATCAAAGGGAGATCGAGATCCGTCAAGCTGGCGTCCACCGTGATTAGATATCATAATTGCAGTACATCCTATATCAATTGCTCTTTTTGCATCTTCAACAGACATAACACCCTTTAATGCAAAAGGGCCGTTCCATTTTTTTGCACAATACTCTGCATCTTTCCATCCCATAGCTGGATCATACTGTTCGTTTATATATTCAATTACAGATTTTGCAATATTTGTCCCTTTATCAGTTTTCTTTTTTACATTTGATAGTTCAAATCTTTTACCAGTAAGATAATTAAAGACCCACCCAGGTCGCATAGCAAAACTCAATAAACTTTCAATCGTAAGTTTAGGGGGAGTGGTAAATCCAGTTCTATGATCTTTCTCTCTATTTCCAGCTACTAAGGTATCCACTGTTAAACACATTGCATCAAACCCTGACCTTCTTGATCTTTCAATTAAATCATCAGAAATTGATCTATCTTTATGAACATAAAGTTGAAATAGTTTAGGTCCACTAGAGATATTTGAAACCTCTTCTATAGTATTATTACCCATAGACGACATACTATAAAAAGTATTAAATTTTTCTGCTGCTCTTGCTGAGGCTCTATCTCCATCTGGATGATAAAGTCTCTGCATTGCTGCTGGTGAGAGGAATATTGGCATATCAATTTTTTTTCCGAATAAAGTAGTTGATAGATCAGGTTTTCCAACACTAGCAAGAATATTAGGAATTAAATCACATTCATTAAACGAGTCAGTATTTCTTCTCAAAGTTGACTCGTCGTCAGCTCCACCGTCAATATAATGAAAAATAGGAGAAGGTAATTTTTTTTTTGCTAGTTTTCTAAAATCTTCATAATTATGGCAATTTTTTAAACTCATTATCTTCTAAATCTTAAATTTTTTCTATTAAGGTCGCTTATTTTTGTACATCCCATTAGTTTCATATCTCTTTGCAATTCTGCTTTATATTGACCTAAAGCTCTTTCAACGCCTGCTTGACCGGCAGCAGCTAATGCGTATAAATAAAGTCTTCCACCTGAGCATGCTTTGGCTCCTAAAGATAAGGCTTTAAGCATATGAGTTCCTCTATGAATCCCACCTTCACAAATTACATCTAATTTATCACCTACCGCATCAACAATTTCAGCAAGTTGATCGAAAGGAGATCTAGATCCATCAAGTTGTCTTCCTCCATGGTTTGATACCATTATACCTGTGCAACCAATATCAACTGCTCTTTTCGCATCTTCAACACTCATCACTCCTTTAAGAGCAAAATGCCCTCCCCATTTAGAACAAAGTTTTTCAGCATCTTTCCAGTTCATAGATTGGTCTAGCATAGTAGAAAAATAACTTCCAATCGAAGAGTTGGTGCTAGTACCTTCTTTTACAAAATCCTGAAGATGAGGTAACTCAAACTTACCTTTTGTAAGGTAATTTATTCCCCACATTGGTTTGGTAGCAAAACTAAATAAGCTCGATAATGTTAATTTAGGAGGAGATGTAAAACCTGTCCTTAAATCTCTTTCGCGGTTTCCTCCCGTTATTGTATCAACTGTTAGGGCCATAACATCAAATTTTGCAGCTTTTGCTCTTTCTAAACACGAGTCATTCAAACCTCTGTCTTTGTGGAAATAGAACTGGAACATTTTGGGTGTGTCGATCATCGAGGATATTTCTTCTACACTAACTGTTGCCAAAGCTGAAACACCAAACATAGTATTAAATTTTTTAGCAGCTTTTCCAACAGCTCTTTCACCATCGTAATGAAAAAGTCGTTGTAAGGCTGTAGGTGCAAGGTAAAAAGGAAGATCAAGTTTTTTTCCAAAAATTGTAGTTGATAAGTCTACACTTTCGACACCTCTTAAAACATTTGGAACCAAATCAACATCATCAAAAGCACTTGTATTTCTCTGATACGTAATTTCATCATCTGCTGCACCATCAATATAATGAAAAATAGGAGAAGGTAATTTTTTTTTTGCTAATTTTCTAAAATCATAAAAGTTATGACAATCTTTTAAATTCATCTAAATTAAAAATTTTTTGAAAATGTGATTTGTTGATTATCAGTTCCTGGATTAGAGTCTCCCCAATCGTTATTTGAAATATGACTATAACTATAACTAATTTTAGAGTTTTCTAAAATATCCAGGCCTAATTTAATTTCACTTTTAAATTCAAGAACACTACCAAGATCTTTACCATCTCCTTTTTGATAATAGCCAGGGGTAAAACTCGGCAAAATTTTTAGAGGGCCTATTCCGTATTGACCTTCAACACCAGTGTATAAGTACAATGAACTTTTACCTGTAACAAAGCCTCCTGTAACTGGAGAAAATTTTCCAAGAAAAGTATTTCTAAACAAGTCAGGATTCTTATGCTCAACACCTAATAAAGTTGTTTTGTCATCTCCCTCTTTATCAATTAGGTCAAATGTCCCCGTATAAAAAGAAATTTCTTTATTAGTCTCATTCGCGTTTAACAAATTATGACTTATAAGTATTGCTATTAAAAAAGTAAAAATTTTTAATTTCATAGAATGAAAATACAATTAAATTGTCAATATGTATAGATGACTTTTTAGCTAGCGATAATCCCTCTTTTTAAACAGCAAAAAAATTAGTATTCCTCCTATAAAAAAGGCTAAATAAGGGAATAACCACAATATTGAATTTATTTTATTAAAGGTAGGTTTATATACGATCCATTCGCCATATTTATCTTTCAAAAATCCATAGATTTCTTTTTCTGTTTTTCCCTCTTCGATCTGGTCTTGAACTACTAATTTTATAGTTTGAGCAAAATCAGAATTGGAGTCAGCGACGGATTGTCCTTGACAAACTAAACATCTTAAATTTTTAAGAATATCATTCTTGTTGATTAAGTTATTTTCAGCACTAAGTACATTTATACTAAAAAAAAAAATAAAAAATTATAGCTAATGTTTTCATTTGTTTTCAATAATCTTTTTAATCAGATTATAATCATCTTGATTTAAAGGTCCTATAAATTTTTTGACAATTTTCAACTCCTTATTAATTAAAATACTCTCTGGGATTCCATAAATTCCAAAATCAATTGAATTCTTGCCTAATTCATCTTTTGCTAAATCATCGTAAGGATTACCTAGTTCTTTAAGAAATTCTATTGCATTATTTTTTTTGTCCTTAAAATTAACACCTATTAGTGTAAGATTTTTTTTTTCATTTAACTTTAATAAAAAAGAATGCTCATCGCGACAAGGGCCACACCATGAAGCCCAAAAATTAATTAATGTAAACTCATTCCTTTTAAAATCTTTATCAACAATGAATTTTTTTTCACTAAAGTGATCTAGTTTAATCTCTGCTAGTTGTTGGCCTGCTAATCCTTTTGTATTGTAGATTGAGTCTTCGTTTAAACCAATAAAGAAAACAGTTATTATAAATAATATAAAAATGAAAGTTAAAGCTTTAAATAATTTTTTTTTCATTTTTAAATATTCTTACTAAACTTCCAACTGAAATAAAAAACACAGATATCCAAATCCATACCATAAAAGGTTTTTTTTGAAATTTAATATTATAATAATCCGATCTATCTATATTACTCATAGTAATATAATAATCTTTTAAAAGTCCTGTCCTTATCGAAGCTTCATAAGTTAATGTATTTGGTTTCTCATATATTCGTATTTCAGGATTTAACGATAAATTTAATTTTTTCTTACTATTATTAATGTTAAAATTACCCACTACTGCTTGATAATTTTGAAAATCTTTTAATTTTAAATCTTTAAATTCAATAACGTAATCGTTAAATCTTTTTTTTTCTCCAACCTTCAAGTTAAAATCATTTTCAAATGAAAAATTATGATTCAATCCAATAAATAATATTAGAAATCCAAAAGCTAAATGTGATATCACCCTCGAGAAATCAGCATTAATTTTTCTTGAAAATTTTATTAAATCTAAGAATGATGAAAATATTAAAAAAATTGAGGATATAATAATAAAATTTGATAATAAACTATAACTGTCAAAAAAATAAGTTATCAAAAAGTTAATAATAATTGAGCCAATAAGTAGTGTAATCAGTAAGCTTAAGTTTTGAAATTTATCTTTGATCCACTTAGTTCTTGGACCTAAAGACATAAAAATTAAGAATAAAACAACAATTGGTATAATTACAGTATTGTAAAAAGGTGGGCCAACAGATACTTTTTGATTTTTCAAAACTTCAGTAAAAATTGGGTAAATAGTGCCTAGTAAAACTGTGATTAGATAGAAAATCATAAACCAGTTGTTAACTAATATGTATGTTTCTCTACTATTTGAGTTAATCTTATAATTACTTGTTTGAAATTTTTTAAATAAAATCAAAACAGATGTTAAAATTAGTAGACTTAAAAAAGATAGTATATAAATTCCTCTGGATGGATCGTTGGCAAATGTATGTACCGAATTTAATATACCTGATCTTACAAGAAAAGTTCCTGTAACACTTAAAATGAAAGTAAAAATACAAAGAATTATTACCCAAAAATAAAATAGATTTCTTTTTTCTAAAACTAATAATGAGTGAATGAGCGCAGTCATTGTAAACCAAGGTAGGAGAGAAGCATTTTCTACTGGATCCCAAAACCAAAATCCTCCCCAACCTAATTCATAATATGCCCAAATAGAGCCAGCTAAAATTCCTACAGTTTGAAAAAACCAAGATATTAAAACCCATTTTTTTATTGATTGGGCAAACTGTTTGCCTGAATAGTCGGTGAGCATTGAAGCTATTGCTGCTGAAAAATAAATTGAAGATCCAACAAAACCTAAATAAAGTAAAGGTGGGTGTATTGCTAAAGCTGGATCTTGTAAAATTGGATTTAAACCTAAACCTTCCTTAGGAATTGGTGAAATCACACTAAATGGATTGGAATTAAAAAGTAAAAAAAATAAAAAACCAAGAATTAATATATTTTGAACAATCAAAGTATAAATTCTAAATTTTACAGGGTGATCTTTATTGTAAGCTAAGAAAAGAAATGAAAATGTTGAAAGAATGATAAGCCATAATAATAGGCTGCCTTCATGATTTCCCCAGGTTCCAGATATTTTGTAAATTAATGGCTTTAATGTATGTGAATTTTGATAGACAGTGATCATTGAAAAATCAGAAATTAAAAAACCAGTAATTAAAATAAAAAAACTAGTTATCATTAATGTGCTTTGAAATAAACTTAATTGAATTATATTTCTACTTACGACTTGATCTCGGCTTTTAATTGTTTTGAATGAAAAATAAATAATTAATAAAGTAAGCAAAACATTTAAGAATAAAGTTATATTGCCAAAATTACTTAACATTATCTTTTAATATATCTTTAAGTTCGGGGGGCATATACTTTTCATCATGCTTAGCTAAAATTCTTTCTGCAACAAAAAAATTTTTGTCATTTAATTTACCTTCTGCAACAACTCCTTTTTCCTCTGAAAAAAGGTTAGGTACAGTTCCTTTATAAGTTACAATAAGTTCATTCTTGAAATCTGTAACAATAAATTCTATCTCTTCACTATCTATTTTAAGCGAGTCTTTTTTAACCATTCCACCAATTCTAATTTTATTGAAATTTATTCCTTTTCCAAGTTTGATATCTGTAGGTGTTTTAAAATAAAGAATATTTTTATTTAATGATTTAACTATAAAAAATACAGCAACAAAAGTCGTGGCTAACAGTAAACTTAGAAAATATACTCTGTTTTTAACTTTTTTTGTAAGCATTAAATGCTTTAAAACGATTTATTGTATGAAGCAAAAACTTGAGAGGCAACTTTAGATTTTTGTAAAACTATTTTCCTCTCCGACGCTGAAAGTTTATTTAATTCTTCAGCAAAATCTTTTTCATATTTCTTGAGAGTTTTTAATGTTTTTAAGTAAATCATTAAGCAAGCTGCAAATGTTATAGCAAAGGACAGCCACACAAAAAATGCATAACCATTCATAAAAATAATTTTTTCAATCATATTCTTTTAATGTTCTTTTTCTTTATTCTAATGATTTCTGTCTTATATTTCATTAGAAAAATTAACGCACAATACAATAATAAAACCAACAACATCAACATTAATGGCAAAAGCATTGAAGAGTGTATGGAGCTTGAGCCTTTTAAAAGATTAATGCTTTGAGGTTGATGAAGTGTATTCCACCAATCTACAGAATATTTGATGATTGGAATATTTATCGATCCAATAATCGCCACCAAGCTTGAGAGTTTGTGAGCTTTATCTTCATCTTTAACTATTTTATAAATAATAATTATACTTATATAAAAGAAAGAAAGTATAACCATAGAAGTAATTCTTGCATCCCATACCCACCAAGTTCCCCAAGTAGGTTGGCCCCATAACGATCCAGTTATAATAGCTAAAAAAGTAAATAATAATCCTATAGGAGCAATACTTTTAGAAATTATATTTAAATTTTTTATTTTAAAAATGAAGCTTAAAACTGATAATAAAGCGATAGTTGTAAATGAAGCTAAAGCTATCCAAGCTGATGGAACATGAACATACATGATTCTAACGCTATCGCTTTGCAAATAATCGGGAGGTGATAGAATTAACGCAAAAGTTAAAGCTATCATTAGTAAAACAAAAAAAATTGAATTAATAAAATTAATCAGTTTTTGTATCCAATTAAAGATTCGACTTGGGTTTATTAAATCAAACATATTATTTTATCTGACTACTATAATATTATTTTTATGTGAAGTGTGAATTTAAGCCTAATTGAGAATTGAGAGGGAGTTAAAGAAGTATGAGTTAATTCCCAATTAGGCGAAACAACTGAAACTAACCTAAATCTGTGTCATAGATTTGAGTTAAAAATGTTGAATTTTAGGCAGTTATATTTGCTATTAATTGGATATTTTAAAATAGCTTGATCCTTTTTTACCAGAAAAAATTTCTTCAATTAAAGGATGCTTTACAGGTATCTTGGATTTATCCAAAAGTAAATTTTGTTCCGAAACATAAGCTTCATATGTAACATCGTTACTTTCAGCTAAAAGATGATAGAAAGGTTGGTCTTTTCTTGGTCTTACATCCTTTGGAATAGACTGGTACCATTCTTCAGAGTTATTAAATTCAAAATCAACATCATAGATAACCCCTCTAAAATCAAAGTGTCTGTGTTTTACAGTTTCACCTATTGAAAATTTAGCATTATTGCTAGAAGCCATATCTAATAGTTAATAATTTTTTCATTAAAATCAATATCTAATTTAATAAAGTTTGATGTTATGCTAAACTTAAAATGTGAATAAGTCATTTTTTAAATTTGTCGCAGATTTTGGACCATTATTAATATTTTTTACTGTCTATTATAAAAGTGAAAATAATTTAGCTTTAGCTATTCCTCCACTTATAATTTCAACAATAATAGCCGTAGGGATGATGTATTTCATAGAAAAAAAAATTCCATATATACCCTTGATAGGTGGAATCATTATATCATTATTTGGAGGTCTAACACTATATTTCAATAATCCAGTTTTTATCTACATGAAACCAACAATAGTAAATTTAATCTTTGCATTTGCTCTTATTTTTGGAAAGATTTTTTTAAATAGAAATTTTTTAGAATTTTTTTTCAAAACAGCCTTCCAATTAAATGAAGAGGGGTGGAATAAATTAAATTACAGGTGGGCATACTTTTTTATTTTTTTAGCATTGTTAAATGAATTAGTTTGGAGAACTCAGCCAGAGACTACCTGGGTAAATTTTAAAGTCTGGGGTTTGCTGCCTATAACTTTTATTTTTACTGCTTTCCAGATTCCACTTATAAATAAGCATAAAATATGAAAAATGTTAAATTGATAATCAATAATGAGACTAAGACAATAAAAGAAAAGTTTTTCATTAAAAAAGAACTTCAATGTATCCTTAATTTATATGCCAAAATGGTCTCTAATGGGAATTGGAAAGATTACTCCTTTTCATCTGGAACAAAAGAAATATCTTTTGACGTATATCAAAGATCATCGGATAAACCTGTGCTAAGAATATTGAAAAATTTTAAACCAGGCTATTTTAATGAAAAATACGTTATCAAAGATAGAAATGGAAATATTTTAAAAAAATCTGAGAATTTAAATAGCTTAATTGATAAAACTAGCTGGAATAATCTAAGAATAGTAAAATAATTATCTTCTTTGTCCGAATAATCTAAGAAGCATAATAAACAAGTTGATAAAATCAAGATAAAGAGTTAGGGCGCCCATTACAGCTTTTTTACCCATTAACTCACCACTATCGCTAACTAAGTACATATTTTTAATTTTTTGAGTATCGTAAGCAGTCAAACCTACAAAAATTAAAACCCCAATTATGGAAATCACAAAATACATCATAGAAGACTTCATAAATATATTAACTATTGAAGCTATAATAATTCCAAAAAGCCCCATCATCAAAAAGGACCCTAGTTTAGTTAAGTCTCTTTTAGTCGTATATCCGTAGATGCTCATCGCACCGAAAGTTCCCGCAGTAATAAAAAAAACTCTAGTTATGCTTGCTCCTGTGTAAATTAAAAAAATTGAAGACAGTGAGGCTCCCATTAAAGCAGCAAAAACCCAAAAAGTAGTTTGAGCCTTAGCAGCTGACATTTTTGCTATTCCAAAACTCATATAAAAAACTATCGCTAAAGGAGCCAACATAATAACCCATTTTAAACCTGAAGCATAAATTGTGTTTCCAAAGTTTGTAAGGCCTATAATCTGACCTCCTTCATAAACTACAGCCATTTTGAAAAATGCTAATGCAACAAGTCCAGTTAATAATACTCCTGAAGCCATATAATTATAAACTTTAAGCATATAAGCTCTTAAACCTAGATCTAGAATTGCGTCCGAGGCTGAAGATCTTGTAGCTGAGCTTTGTTTATTAAAAACCATACCTTTAATATAAGAAATTTTAATAACTTTTCAATAGGCAATTTTTCCTTTAAAAAAACATTACAAATTTATGAAATTCAAAAAATTAGGGAATACTGATCTAGATGTTAGCCTTATTTGTCTTGGTACTATGACTTGGGGAACACAAAATACCGAAAAAGAGGCATTTGAACAAATGGATTATGCTTTAGATAAAGGAGTAAATTTTTTTGATACTGCTGAACTTTACTCTGTTCCTCCTACTAGAGAGTCTTATGGAAAAACTGAAATAATGATTGGCAATTGGTTTGAAAAAAGAAAAAATAGAGATAAAATAATTTTAGCTTCAAAGGTTGCTGGTCCGGGTTTAGATTGGATAAGAGGAGGGGGGAACAACTTTTCAGAAAAAAAAATTGGAGAGGCTATAGATGACAGCCTCAAGAGGCTGAAAACAGATTATATAGATCTTTATCAACTTCATTGGCCCGAAAGATCTACAAATTGTTTTGGAAGAAGGGAGTTTAAGATAAATAAAGATGAGGGTGAGTGGAATAATTTTGAAAATGTTTTATTGGCATTAGAAAAATTTATCAAAAGTGGAAAAATAAGATTTATCGGCATGTCTAATGAGACTCCCTACGGTCTTACAAAATATTTAGAAATATCTAAAAATAAAAATCTTCCTAGAATGGTGTCGGTTCAAAATCCATATAGTTTAGTAAATAGAACATATGAAATTGGTATGTCTGAGATTTCTATTAGAGAAAAATGTGGTTTATTGGTTTATTATCCTTTGGCCTCTGGGGCGTTGTCAGGAAAGTACAGAGACGGACAAATGCCAAAAAATGCAAGAATGACTTTATTTAAAGGATGGGAGAGAATGATTAATCCTTTAGCTATGAAAGCATATGATGAGTACTTTAAACTTTCTAAAGAAATTAATATTACTATGGTTCAGCTTGCACAAGCTTTTGTAAATTCTAGACCTTTTGTAACTAGTAATATAATTGGAGCAACTACTATGGACCAATTAAAAGAAAATGTTGGAAGTATCGATATTGAGTTATCAGAGGAAATATTGGAAAAGATCAATATTATACATAATAACAATCCCAACCCTGCTCCTTAATTCAAAGCATTGAAATAGCTTATTTTTAGTATAAAAATAAATTATGTTATTTAAAAAAATTTTTGTTTTAATTTTTTTTGTGCTGTTCTCTTATAGCGCAACAGCAAATACTCCTAGGACAACAGGAAAGTATAAGAATTGGGAAAGTTTCATAGTAGAGACGGATAAAGGAAAAATTTGCTTTGCTCAAACTAATCCAACGAAAAGAGCTCCCGCATCAATACAAAGAGGAAAATCAAAATTATTTGTAACCTTCAGGCCATCAGAAAATATTAAAGATGAAGTAAGTTTAACAAGTGGTCACGACTATAAAACTTCAACTGTGACAGCAGCTTCAGGAAAAAAAAGATACTCTTTTTTTTCTCAAAAAAACTTTGCTTGGTTGTTAGATGACCAAGAAGAAAAAAACTTCATAAAATTAATGAAAAGAGCAACTAATCTCATAATTAAAGCAAGAACAACTAAAGGTGCTGAAACTACAGATCATTATTCAATGATGGGATTTACAAAAGCTTATAACACCGCAAAGAAAACTTGCAGTTAAATGAAAAAAATTGTTTTGGCCTATTCAGGTGGTCTTGATACCTCGATAATACTTAAATGGCTTCAAGAAAATTATAAAGCTGAAGTTATTGCTTATACTTCTGACATAGGTCAAGTAATGAGTAAAAAAAAAGTTATCAAAAATGCAAAAAATCTTGGTGTAAAAAAAATAATAATCGAAAATCTCAAAAACACTTTTGTAAAAGATTATGTTTTTCCAATGATAAGAGCTCATGCAGTTTATGAAGGGGTATATCTTTTGGGTACTTCTATCGCCAGACCATTAATTGCTAAAAGACAAATCGCTATAGCAAAAAAATTTAAAGCATTTGCTGTTTCTCATGGAGCAACTGGTAAAGGAAATGATCAAGTAAGATTTGAACTAGGGTACGCTTTTTTTGGAAAAAAAATTAAAGTTATTGCTCCTT
>MDSV01087531.1_pt1 | contig 13548 bp, 6 predicted proteins | sample 810851 | NCBI WGS metagenome assembly MDSV01 (sample SAMN05326640, study PRJNA326480) | marine metagenome | isolation source: seawater | place: Atlantic Ocean: North East | collected 2012 | reverse complement strand
TTAAATTTGGGCTATAAATTAGGGCCGGTGTTGGCATCGGGTTGTAGTTGTATCTTGAAGCCTTCGGAATTAACGCCTCTGGCGACGTTGGAAGCGGTCTATTTGGCGGCTGAGGCGGGGATTCCTGATGGCGTCATTAATATGGTGACGTGCTCTGATTATAGCATCACGAATCGGCTATTGGAGAGTCCGGTTCCGGCGATGGTGACGATGATTGGCTCGACGCGGGGTGGATTGGAAGTGATGGGAGCTTCATGTACTTCGATTAAACATTTTTCGGTTGAATTAGGCGGTAACTCTCCGGTGTTGGTGTATGACGATGCGGATGTTCAGGTAGCTGCGGAAAAAGTGATTGGGCTGAAGTTTGTGAATACGGGTCAGGTCTGTGTGTCACCGAATCGTTGTTATGTTCATACTTCGATCTATGAAGCATTTGTGGAGGCGGCCGCGGCGTGTGCTGCGGGGGTGGATATGGGGCCGATGATTACGGCTGAAGCTCGCGATCACGTTCTTGAAAAAGTGGATGAAGCGGTCCAGAAGGGGGCCACTCTTGTTTGCGGTGGTTCTCGCGTGGATGGGGTGGGCTATTTTATGGAGCCTACGATTCTTCGAGATGTGGATGCGCAGATGCGTGTTGCGTGTGAGGAGGTGTTCGGTCCGGTGCTTTCGATTCTTCCCTTTACGGATGCAGATGACGAGATTGCTTTGGCGAACGAGACGTCGTGTGGTTTGGCAGCATATGTCTTTACCAAGGGTCTTTCGCGGGGCTTGCGCGCGGCGGAGGGAATTGAAGCCGGTAGTGTGTGCGTGAATGAGCCGCATTATGGCGTGCAGTTGCCGCATGGTGGGTTAAAGCAGAGTGGGGTTGGAAAAGATTGCTCTCGCTATAGCTTGGAGGAGTATCTGACGCTGAAGCGGGTTTCGGTGTTGCTTGATGAGGCGTAGTGGTTGGGCTTAATTATTTTTTATGGGTAGATTGATAAGATGGAGGGTGAATAGCGATGTATAAACATGTGGTACTTTGGAAACTAAAATCAGAAGTCGAGGGGGTCGGTAAGGCGGATCTAGCATTGGAAGTGAAGCGGCGTTTAGAGTTATTACCGTCCATTATCTCGGAAATTGATCAGTATGAAGTGGGGATTAATATTGCGGCTTATGGGGCCTCTTTTTTTGATGTGAGTTTAATGAGTGTTTTTCCAGATGAAGCAGCATTTAAAGCTTATTGTGTCTATCCAGAACATGATGCAGTGGTCGCATATATTATGTCGGTTTGCGAGGCGGAGGAAATTGTTGATTATGAAGGATAGGGGACAGGGATTGAAGTGGCTACTCTTGGTGGGTGGTTTATGGGTAGTAGAGACTGTAGCGGTCGCTTCGAGGGATGCGAATAATCAGCCTTTGAATGTGGTGCTAATTGTCTGTGATGATTTGAATGATTATGTGGGGCCTTTTGGTGGACATCCGCAGGTGATCACGCCGCACATGGATCGGTTGGCAGCGAGTGGGGTTTGGTTTTCTCAGGCGCATTGTACGATTCCTATTTGCAATCCTTCGCGAGCTAGTTTTATGACGGGAATTTATCCGCATACCTCGCAATGTTTTGGTTTTGAGAATTGGGATGATGTGGAGATTTTACAGCATTCTAGGACGATGATGGATCACTTCCGAAATCAGGGGTATCATGTGTTGGGTACGGGTAAGTTGATGCATAACCGAGATGAGGGCGAGTGGAGTGAATATGGCTATGCATCTGATTATGGACCGTTTGCTTATAATGGAAAAAAGACGGTGGCGCATCCGGATGTTCCGTCTCCGTATCGGGATGAGTTTGGTGCCATCGATGGGTCATATGGCCCGTTGATGAAATTAGATGGACGAATGTGTGAGGAGACGGGAAATCCATATACATGGCGAACCGGAAATTGGTCAAGGCAGCGCGTATATCGTTATGAAAGTGAAACAGATCGGGATCGAACGGGTGATGAGTTGAATGGGGATTGGGCGGTCGATCGCTTGCGTTCATTTGCAACAGGTTCGATGGATAAGCCGTTCTTTTTGGGTGTTGGTTTTTTGCGGCCTCATACGCCGTTGATCGTGCCACAAAAATATTTTGATATGTATCCGTTGGATGAAGTTGAACTACCGGTAATTTTAGCAGGAGATATTGAGGATACGTTTAAACATACGGTTAGATCCAATGAAGATGATCGCAGCAGTGATCGAGGAGCCAAGATGCATGATCTGTTGATTGAGGCGTATGGGGGAGATCGCGAGCTGGCATTGAAAAAATTTATCCAAGCGTATTTGGCGAGTGTGACTTCGGTGGATGATCAGATTGGTCGAATTTTAGATGAGATTGATCGTTCTCCGTTTCGGTCGAATACGGTGATTATTTTCACGAGTGATCATGGCTGGGGTAATGGTGAAAAAGCGTATGTGTATAAAAATTCACTTTGGCAGGAGAGCACGCGGGTGCCGTTGGTGATTCGGGCTCCGGGGATGAGCCAAAAGGGGCATGAGGTTGATGTACCTGTTTCGTTGATCGATATCTATCCGACTTTGCTTGATTTGTGTGCTTTGCCGACAGATACAATGAAAAATGAGCGGGGTCGCCCGTTGGATGGCGTTTCGATGGTTCCACTTTTGGATAATCCGAAACGGGGCGATTGGGCTGGGCCGGCTGCCGCCCTTACGGCTTTGTATAAATGGTCTGATTATTATGATCCGCGTGAGCAGAGTTATGCATTGCGGTATAAGGATTGGCGCTATATCTACTATCAAAATGGACATGAAGAATTATATCATACGGCAAAGGATCCACATGAGTGGCATAATGTGGCGCTGGATCCGGTCTATGCGGATCGTCTTGAACAGTTTCGTGAAGATTTAGATATGCGATTGCCTGAGGCAAGGCCTCGTCCGGTGCCAAAAAAACTTTCTGCAGAAGTTTGGAAGGATTCCTATTTTAAGAAATTTCCGGGAGCGGATACGAATGAAGATGGCGTATTAACATGGCAGGAATATAAGAAACATCGTGGAGAGTAGATATATGCGTTGGATTACTTTGGTACTGTTATTAGTGGGTTTTTTCGTGTCGGAAGGGGTGGCGGAACGTTCAGAAATGTCGTTGGATGGCACATGGCAAATTGCATTTGATGAGGCTAATCAGAGTCGGACTGAAACGTGGTATTTACCATCGTCTTTTTCGAAGTTGGAATCGGTGGAATCGATTGATGTGCCAAGTTGCTGGGAGACGATTCGTCAGGATTACGAGGGCATTTCTGTTTATGGTCGGTTTTTTACTGTTCCTTCGGAGTGGAAGGATCGGGCTATTCGGTTGCAGTTTGATGCGGTGAATTTTCGGGCGGATGTGTGGCTGAATGGCCATGCAATTGGTCAGCATGAGGGCGGGTATGGTCCATTTGAGTTTCAGATTGATGATTTAATAGAGCTGCAGGGCACCAATTTTTTAAGTGTTCGTGTGTTGGGTCCGATTATCGAGGAGAACAAGACAATCGATGGCTTAGGCCGGAATGATGCACCGCATTGGCGGGGTGCGATTACGGGGGGCATTTGGCAGTCTGTTCGACTGATTGCTTCGGGAGCTGTGATGATTGATGATCTGTTCGTGATTCCTGTATTGGATCAGAATGTGGCTCGAGTTGAGTTAATCTTGGAGAATAGTGGATTATTGATCTGCGAGGAGCAGGTGATTGTTGAGGTTGAAAATGAGGCAACCGGAGAGGTGGTTGCAAGGGAAGAGCGAACTATACGATTAAAGCCAGGGGTAGATGTATCGGAATGGGTCTTATCAGTTCCGGATGCAAAGCGCTGGAGTCCGGATAAGCCCTATTTATATCGGGTGCGAGCTACGGTGGTTGAGCATGATCAGGAAGCGCATCGTTTTGGAATGCGTGAGCTGACGATTCAGGGTAATAAATTTATTTTAAATGGGGAGCCGGTATATATCAAAGCGGCTTTTTTTGAGGGTTTGTATCCTACGAAGTTGGCTCTGCCGGACAGTCGTGAGATGGCGATTCAAGAGATTCGGTTGGCCAAGGAGGCCGGGTTTAACATGATTCGTCCATGGCGGAAGCCTCCGCCTCCGATGTGGTTGGATCTGTGCGATGAGATGGGCATGATGGTTGTTGGTGGATTACCGATCGAGTGCATGAAGCTGTGGCCAACGGTGACACCGGAAATGCCTCGCCGTATTGAGAATGAGGTGCGATCTGCCATTTTACGTGATCGAAACCGTGCTTGTATTGTGCAGTGGGAGATTTTTAACGAGATCTGGCGGGTTGAGTTAAAACGATTAAAGCATCGGATGTCGATGGTGGCTCGTGAACTAGATCCGTCGCGATTGGTGTTGGATGAATCAGGTGGTTTTGCGGATGGGGCTAATATTTATCTGCCGTATGAGGTGGAGCCAATCACGTTTAATGATGTGCATATCTATTGTGGATATCCGATCAATGATTTGACCTATGCGCAGTTTCTGGCGTTGGGTATGACACCAGATGAGATGGAGCATCTGGGATATGCGGCCGCTGAATTAGAGAACAAACATACTCGCCCTGGTAAAATGACCCTGGTCTCTGAGATTGGATATGGAAGTATTCCCAATTTAGCGGAGAATAATGCCTTGTTTAGAGAGAAGGGGAATCCGCTTACACCTCCGTATCGCTATCATCAAATGTTAGAAGAGACGACCATGAAAGCACTTCGTGAAAGTGGGTTGGATGAACTGTATCCGGCTCTAGAGGATTTTTGTTTGGAACAGCAATCACTTCATGCAGCGGCAAATAAACGTATTATAGAAGCGGTCCGCTCTAATCCTAAGGTTCGTGGGTATTGTGTGCATGCTTTAACGGGTGGTGATTGGGTATTGGGAGCCGGGTTGTTAGATTTATGGAGAAATAAGAAGCGTTCTTATGATGCCACCAAGGCAGCGAATGCTGATCGGTATTTAGCAATGCGCGTGATACCGCGTAATATCTATTCCGATCAAGGAGCCCGCGTTCTTGTTACGGGGATTAATGATCTAGAAGCAATCGAAGATGGACATCTTGAGTTGAAAATTCTTAATCGTCAGGGAAAACTGGTTAAACGATGGAACATCGATGTAGACTTATCGCATGGGGTATCCTCTCTATTTTCTGAGGCGCTCCAAACAGAAAAATGGTCTGGCCTTTATAAGGCGGTGGTCTGTTTTAAATCCTCAGATAATCGAACCGTTTCAGAAAATAGTTTTAAGTTTAATGTGTTCAATTCGAAAGACCTAAAGGTACCTAAAAGTGCAGTAGCAGTGATTGATCCAGAAAAGTTGCTTATTCCTTTTTTAGAGAAACATCAGATTCCATTTGAGATGTTTAGCGAGAAAACAGCTTCATCGACCCCTGTTTTTGTTTCAAGTGCTAAGAAAAAACTACCAGAATTTGCTAAGTTGGAGAAATTTGTTGAAGTGGGTGGGAAAGCGGTTTATCTGGAGACCTTTTTTCAAACGGGTCGTTCCTATTGGTCAACTCGCTTGCCACCTAAAGGGGTTCTGCCTTTTCGCATCGGAAAAGAGCATGCACTTGGTCTATGGGTAGGGGTCTCTCATGTGGTTCGTGATCATCCTATTTTTGCTGGGTTGGAGAGCAACAAGATGATGGGAGATTTGTATGAAAATATTTGGGCTCCATTTACGATGGTCGATGTGGCCGGCGAGCCGATCGTTAGTTCCGTTACCTATGGGTTTTATGGGGGCGATAAACATGAGCAGCAGTCATATATGGGACCAGAGCCGGCTTTTCATGGAATGGATATGGGGGTAGTTCCCTATGGCGAAGGTTGTTATCTCTTAAGTGCGCTGCGCATTACCCATTATTTGGGAGAAGATCCGGTAGCAGACAAGGTCTTGTTCAATCTGATTCGGTGGGCGGTTCAATAAGATTTATGTATCTAGATAGTTGAAAATAGATAGATTTTCTACCACCTCTTCGGGTGTTTTCATATCAGAGATGCAAGCGGTAATGCCAGGTTGCTGTAGGGCCCAGAGGTAGCCTTTGGCATGAATCGATAGAGGGGCTTTGATCTGTTGGTCTAGCTGATTTATTTCTTTTTGCGGGTTTTCTGGTGTATTCATAATGCGTGAAGCTTTCATGGCGATGAGTGCCATGCCCTGGTCAGCAGCATGTTGAACCGTGGAAGCCACTTGCGTGTGATTACCAATGTTGTAGGCGATCATTGAGATATCATAAAATCCGAGGTCGATGGCTTTGTTTAGATTAGCAGCCACATCGTTATGCATAGAGACGGCAGAGGCGCGAATAATTCCTTTTTGTTTTAGTTCATCCATGACTTCGCGAATACTTTCGTCTTCTAGCATTTCGGGAATGGCAACGCCATGCGGGCAAAAGAGAATGTCAAAATAGTCGGTATTCGATGTTTTGAGCGATTCAATAACGAGTTCGTGCATGCGGGCTTTAATTTTGGGTTTCCAACTTTTTAGGCGCCCGTACTCTTGATTGATGACGTGACGGAGGCAAGAATGTTCGATTTTTTTGGCTTGGTTTTTAAAATAGGTAAAGTGATACCCGGGTCGTAGGATCTTCTTCTCTTCCATAAGTTGATTGGCTTGTTTTCGAAGTGCTTTCTTTTTTTCATTAGGCAATCCGTTGAAAATTTCATTGCTAAGACGAGTGAGGAATTCATCATAGAAACTGATTTTATTTGCGATAAAAAGACGATCTCTTAGACCGGGGCGATTTAAGAGTGCGCCGAGTGTTTTTTCTGAGGCGCCACGTTGGTAGGCGGGTGAGGCGTCGACGTAATTTACACCGCGTTCTATTAAGGTGTCAAAAAGCGGAAAGACGGTCTCGTTTTTCCAGAAAGCCGTGCCAATGGTAAGTTGAGAAATCATCATATTTGTTCTTCCAAGAGAACGATATTTCATGGTGGCTGTCTGATTGCGCCATTCTGATTTTTTTGAATGCGTCTGATCGGCGGTGAGAGATGAAGTCACGGAGGAACCGACGACCGCGCTTAGTAGCTGTTTATGGAATGTATTACGATTGAAATGGGTCATTTTGAGCTCCTAAGATGGTTACAGGCTGAGGTGAGATATGTGTAATTACAAGATGCATTTTTTAAATCTATTTAGAAAATATGATTTATGGAAGAATTCGCATACATTATTTCATTATTCACTGTTATGTGGGCATCTTTTGTTATGTTAAGATATAATCTTATTCTTCATAAATAAGAGGCGTTAGGCTAGAGAGCATATTTGGTGTAATATTATCCGCTTTTTATGAATAGGATTTATACAGAAAATTTGGAATGTGGTCTAAAAATGAATTGTAGAATAAAAATTATCCTAATGCTTTTGACCTTCTTGGTTGGCGTTAAGGTTTCGCAAGCTTTCGATAAAAAGCTAGTTAATTTAGATGGTACGAAGCTTTCTGCAAAGGTTTTGACGGTTGAGAGTGGATGTGTAGAGCAGGTATTCGTGGATGGAAAGACGCGATTGAAGTGTGTGGCGCAGCCGTACGAATCAGTTCGGTTTCGTTTATTTGCTCCGGAGGGGGTTTGGAATTTGAAGCCGTATGTCAATGTGACGGTTGATTTTGAGAATACAGGGGCTAATGAAGCATTTGTTCGGATACTGATTAAGGATGTAAAGACTCAGAGTGAGTCTTGGTATAGACCTAATTTATCGCACAATGCATGGATTGCAGTGGAAGAGTCTCGTTCGTTTGATGCTTTATTAGTTCGACATAAATATTCAAATCCAGCGGTAAAACCATCGTATATGGATCTTTTTCCAAAGATGCATGGTCTTCCACATGCACAGATGTTGGTCTGGTATGGCGTGGATGTAACACAGATTAGTGAGTTATTATTTGAACTTCAACCTAAGGCATATGCACAGACGGTTTATGTGGATGACGTTCGTGCCACTCGGCGGGCTTCACCGGTGTTGTTAGAGAAAAATCCCGATGCCTTTTTCCCATTTATTGATCAATACGGTCAATATATCCATGAAGATTGGCCGAATAAAGTCATGTCTGATCAAGATTTAATCCGCCAACGTAAATTAGAGGATCAAGATTTAAAAAAATATCCTGCACCGAAGAGTTATAATTCGTTTGGTGGATGGAATCAGGGACCTACGTTTAAATCTACGGGTCATTTTAGAGTAAAGAAAGTAGATGGAAAATGGTGGTTTATTGATCCAGTAGGGAAGCTCTTTTGGTCATTTGGTTGTACAGGAATAGGTTATCAACCTGTCAGAATAGCCCTTCCCGGGAAGGCACATTTTTATGCTGGCCTACCTGATCTTGATGACCCTAATTTTGGTGATTTATATTATAGAGACCGTCGAAAGGGATTTGAACCACCAGATTATAAGGGTGTAAATGCTTTTTTAGGTGGGGATTATATTTTGAGGAAAAAGTATGGCGATAGCTATCGTGAAATTTTTAAGAGCCGGTCCCTTCGTCGAGCGCGCTCTTGGGGATTGAATACGTGTGGAGCTTGGTCATCCGTAGTAAAGGAACAGCCCGACAACTTAAAAATGCCTTACACGAAAGAGTTATGGGTTTCTGGTAAACAATTAAAGCCTATTCATAAATTAGTTGATCCTTTTGAAGCGAAGTTTTCTGCTTGGGTTGAGCGAGCGGTTCGGGGGAATGAATTTGCGATTGATGATCCTTATTGTATCGGGTTCTTTTGCAACAATGAGATTCATTGGGGCGCTAATCCGGTTAAAGTGGTTCGCGATATAATTAATTGTGATGACTCAGTTGCAGCGCGTCGAGCTTTGGGTGCTTTCTTTGCTAAGCGCCAAGTAGAAGTGTCTAATGCGAGCGAGGCTGATTTGCTTGCCTTTTATTCTCATCTTTTGGAGACATATTATAAAAAATGTCGAGATGCCGTTAAGAAGATAGCTCCGAATAAACTCTATTTAGGTAGTCGACTACATGATGGGGCATTGCGTAAAGAGGCTTTTTCGGCAGCGGCGAAATATTGCGATGTGGTTAGTGTGAATGTCTATGAAAAAGATGTGAAAGCGTTCAATGTGCGCGATGAACGAGATCAACCATTCTTTACCGAGGATGTGCCTTTTTTGGTGGGGGAGTTTGATTTTGGGGCACTGGATCGAGGTAAGTTTTTCTCGGGGATTGGTTTTGCTGCAGATCAGCGGAACCGGGGCGAATGCATGAAATATTTTATTGAGAGTGCGTTAGATAATCCGCGGTGTGTGGGGGCGCATTGGTTTCATTATTATGATTCTCCAACGGGGAGTCGTTATTTTGATAATGAGAATGCAAACTGTGGGATTGTTTCAACTTCAGATACGCCATATGTTGAGTTGATAGATGCATTCCGATCAATGGCGAAAAGGTTATATTCGTATAGAAATAATGGGAGTACTGAATAATGCAAAAGTTAGCTAAAATATTTTATTTGATGATGGGTGTTTCATACTCAGTTCATGCGGTTGAATGGAATGACTTATCAATATTACATCAGAATAGAGAAGATCCTAGATCTACGATGATGGTATATGCTAGTGAAGAAAATGCTTTAAATTATGATAGGACTAATTCGAAGTGGTTTCATTTATTGAATGGTGATTGGAATTTTAACTGGGTTAGATCACCAAAAGATCGTCCTGTTGGGTTTGAGCATCCTCAATTTGATGCATCAGATTGGGCCACAATCCCTGTCCCCTCAAATTGGGAAATTGAAGGATATGGTCTAAAAATATATACTAATATTAAGTATCCCTTCAAAATGGATCCACCTAATGCTCCAACAAATTGGAATCCAGTTGGTTCGTATAGAAGGAGTTTTACTATAAATGATGAATGGCATAATCGTACAACTCGTATTGTATTTGATGGTGTTCAATCAGCATTTTATCTTTGGATAAATGGAGAGCGCGTTGGTTATTCTCAAGGTAGTCGGACACCTGCTGAATTTGATATTACTGAATATTTGAAAGAGGGAGAAAATCTCGTTGCCGTCGAAGTATATCGATGGTCAGATGGATCCTATCTGGAAGATCAAGACTTTTGGAGATTATCAGGAATATTTAGAGATGTTTATCTTTGGAGTACACCACAAACTCATATTAGAGATTTCTGCGTTACAACCGATTTAGATGAAAATTATCAGAGCGCGGAGTTAAATGTAAATGTCGAAATTGACAGCCCGCAAGGTTCAGTAGAGGTATTATTATTCGATGCTTTTGGAGAATTGATAGTAAAAGACCGTAAAGGAAGTCGGTCTAAAATCTCTTTTTCTTTCGATGTGAATGATCCTAAAAAGTGGACTGCAGAAAACCCAAATTTATATATGCTGTTACTAAAACATCGTAACTCTTGGGGTAAAGTAATTGAGATTATACCTCAGCGAATTGGTTTTAGAGAAGTTGAAATTCTTAATGAACGACTATGTTTAAATGGAAATCCACTTTTAATCAGGGGCGTTAATCGACATGAGCATCATGCTGATATGGGACATGTTGTTGATACCGCATCAATGTTAGAGGATATCAGACTTCTAAAAGAGAATAACTTTAATGCTGTAAGAACAGCACACTATCCTAACCTGCCAGAATGGTATGACTTGTGCGACCAATATGGAATCATACTTTGGAATGAAGCAAACATAGAATCGCATGGAGTAGGTTATGAGGAAGCGTGTCTTGCGAAGCAGCCTGAATGGATTCCAGCGCATTTAGATCGTGTAGAGCGAGTTCTGGAAAGAGATAAAAATCATGCATCTGTAGTTGTTTGGTCTATGGGGAATGAAGCTGGTGATGGAATAGCATTTAAAGAATGTTTTGATTGGATGAAATCGAATGATCCAACCCGTCCAGTTCATTATGAGAGGACATCAGTTAAGGCGGGTCGTCCAAATACTGACATCATTAATAATATGTATGCATCTTCTAAAAAAATATCCGCTGATATTAAAAAAGATAAGCGACCATATATTATTGCTGAATATATGCATGCAATGGGAAATTCAAATGGTGGAGCAGATAAGTATTGGGATCTTTTTTATGAAGATAACCGCGCTCAAGGTGGATTTGTATGGGATTGGATGGATCAAGGAATACGTGAGCCGATTCCTCCAGAGTATATTATGAACCTTGGGATCGGACCTGTGGAGGAAACATTTTTTGCATATGGAGGTTATTTTGAGGATCCTGTTGGCATACATCATGATGGGAACTTTTGTATGAACGGCTTAATCGATTCAGAGCAAAAGCCTCACCCCGGTTTATTCGCTATGAAATATTTGCAGAGAGGAATTCACGTATCAATAGGTAACTTAAGATCTGGAGAGTTTAATATTAAAAATTGGTACGATCATGCAGATGCTGATGATTTAGTAACAGGTCATTGGAAGGTTGAAAAAGAGGGTCAAATAATAGCCCACGGAGATATTGAGAATTTAACACTTGGTGCACGTGAGTCTCGGATCTTTGAATTATCAGATATAGGTATTTCAAAGAGTGATTATGATTTATTTTTTAATAAAAATGAAAATATATTCATACTATTTGAATTTAGAGCGACTCCAGCATATCACGCATTAGTGAAAGAAGGGCATTTGCTGGCTTGGGATCAATTTCAGCTAAGTGCTCAAAGTCTAAACCATGTTGCACAAGATCAAGATAATCAACTTGATTGTATAGAAGATGATTCCTCAATCGTGGTTAAATCAGACGGTTTTCATATTGTTTTTGATCGTGTTAGTGGTGTACTTGAATCATATAAAATTAATGATAAATTATGGATTGATAGAGGTGGAATTCCACTCTTCTCAAGAGCTTGGAACGATAATGAACTTCGTCAATGGCCGAAGCCAAGTAAGTTATTACATCAAGCAGGAAGTAATGCTAAAGTAATAGACATTGATGTTCAAAATCTTAGAAATACCGCGAAGATAAAAATAACTAAGGAAGCGAAATCGATAAAAGCAGATATCACTGAATTATATACCATTTATAGTAACGGTGAAATATTAGTTAACATGTCAGTCGATTTTAGCAATACACCTAAAAAAATATTACCTCCATTGAGAGTAGGAATGGAGTGGATGATATCTAAAGATCTAAACCAGATAACATGGTTTGGTCGAAAAGGAGAGACATATAGGGGGCGTGCATTTGAACCTGTGGGTAGATTTAGTAAATCTGTTGATGAAACGTGGACTGAATATTCACGGCCGCAGGCTAATGGAAATAAAACCGATATCAGTTGGGTCAAATTTGTTGACGAATCAGGCGATGGATTAATTATAAAAGCTGTAGATAAAGTTTTTGGATTTACTTCTCGTTATTACAGTAATGAAACTATGCGGAATTCTGCTTACAGTTTCCAGATGGACCGGTCAGATTCAATTTTTCTGACTATTGATGCATCACAAAGTGGTGTAGGTGGAATCAATTCTTGGAAAGAATCACCCCTTGACGAGAATAGATTATTGGAAAAATACTATTCATATTCATATCTTATACAACCACTTATGAACCGTATCGAAGAAATAGATTAATATATTGGTATAAATCCTAAATATAGAAATAATTAATATTCAGGCGGTTCATTACAGAGACAGGAATAAAATGCGCTTAATTAATTTATTACCTCTATTCTTAATTACTTCAATTTTATCAGTTGAAGCTTTTTCTTTACCGATTAGAGAAAAACCAAACTTGATAATAATAATAACTGATGATCAAGGATATGGAGATGTTGGATTTAATGGATGTACAGATATTCCAACTCCAAATATTGATCGGATTGCTTATGAAGGTGTAAAATTTACTGATGGATATGTCAGTTATCCGGTATGTGGTCCAAGTCGAGCAGGTCTTTTAACGGGGCGTTATCAAGACCGTTTTGGGTTTACAACTAACCCAACAATCAGTCCAAACCATCCTGAGGCAGGCATTCCTCTTGAGGAGGAAAATATAGCTGAAGTGCTTACGAAGGTGGGCTACAAAAATGCGATCATTGGTAAATGGCATATGGGATCGCATCCGGTCCATCATCCTTTAAATAGGGGATTTCATCATTTCTTTGGCTTTTTATCAGGAGGCCATAGTTATTTCCCTCGGCAATATAATTTGAATGATTTATCGGAAGTGAAAAAACCGTTTGATTGGTATCGAACAAAATTGATTCATGATCGCGAACGGGTGGATGTGGATGCTGACTATTTAACGGATGTCTTGAGTGATGCTTCGGTTGATTTTATTAAAAAATGTTCTAAAAATAACGACCCATTCTTTTTGTATGTGGCGTATAACGCACCCCATAATCCATTGCAAGCAACGCAAAAATATTTAGATCGATTTTCCCATATTGAAAATTGGGGACGAAGGAATTATGCCGCTATGGTAAGCGCTGTTGATGATGGCGTAGGTCAGATTTTACAAACGCTGACGGAGTGTGGTCTGGATGATAATACCCTCGTCTTTTTTCTTTCTGATAATGGAGGAGCTTCAAATAATTCATCAGATAATGGAATTTTAAGAGA
>MDSV01109138.1_pt1 | contig 13549 bp, 14 predicted proteins | sample 810851 | NCBI WGS metagenome assembly MDSV01 (sample SAMN05326640, study PRJNA326480) | marine metagenome | isolation source: seawater | place: Atlantic Ocean: North East | collected 2012 | reverse complement strand
TATCTCTTCGGGCAATATCTTGAAAACCTTTTCTGGTTTATTATCCATCATTAAATCTGCTGGAGTTTCGCCATTAAGTTTTGCGTTTTCAGTTTTAAGCCAAACCGTGGACTGATAGTTGTTCAGGTTCTTGCTTAATGTTTCTAGTATAGATTTCTTTATCATATAGTCTTGTATTACATAATATTACACATTTTTTAAAAAAAGTAAAGTAAACCGTGTATTTATATACATGGGACCAGTACTAAATACTATAATTGGAGCGGGTATAAAACTCGGTGCAAATTTGATAAATTTTTGGCTAGAACAGAAGAAGCAAGATCAAATGGCCTTGGCAGCCAGAGACTCTGCAATGCTGAATGCCATGATAGAAAATCAAAAAAAGCAAGCTAAAGATCCGTTTGTAAAAGTAACTAGAAGAATCTTATTCATGAGTATAACTTTTACGATGTGTTTCTTAATGATTTACTATGCGTTAAATCCTCACATAAGTTATAATGTTATAGTCCCTAAAGGGGATTCTGGCAATAGCGGATTTTTTAGTTTTATTTTTGGAGGAGAAGATTGGCATATGGTGCAAATGACTGGAGGCCTTATGCTTATGTCTTTTATGGACTTATGTTTTATGGTCGTGGGATTCTACGCAATACCAAGTAAAAGACGATGAAGGTATTATTTATTACTTTAGTTGTTTTGTTATCTTCTTGTAGACCAAGCACAATTGTTATGCCTAATGATGTGACCAGCCCCAATCCACCACCTGGATCAAAGGCAGAAGTCAACTTTAATCACATAGACCTTAATGACGATGGATCTATATCAGAAGAAGAGGTTGAGAAGTATAATAAAATTAACACCATTCCGCATGATGGGGCCAATGCGTGGGCTGCATTTAAATGGTTCTCTATTCTGGGAGGTCTGGTCATACTATGTTGTTTTGGCCCATGGGTCGGTAAGAAAATCAAGCAACAAGTTGATAGATGGAAATTGGACTAGAGCTTGGTAATGTTTTTGCTGCAATAATCGCCGCTGCCGTTACAATAGGCAGCTTGCGCCTTAAGGCTAAACTTAAAGAAAAAAAGGGGAGGGGTATAGACTATGATCCAGACATGCATAGTAATGTTCTTACCGCCCTAGAGTATATGAGACAAGAAACTGAGGCAGATAGGGTATATATATTGGAATTTCATAATGGAGAGCATTATTTCTCTGGCAGAAGCCAACAAAAATTTAGCTGTACATATGAGGTTGTAAATGAGGGAATCAGCAGGGAGGTCCAAGAGCTACAAAACATAAGAGTATCTAGCATGCATTGTTTGATAAAGGACGTTGTTATTGGAGAGACTTTTGAGTATCAAGATATGAATGATTCTTGTAATGATTTAAGTTTTAAATCTTTTATGAATACTAGAGGAATAAAAAGTATGTTTGCAAGACCAATAAAAACGTTAAATGGTAAAATTATAGGAGTCGTAGTAATGGACTTTGTTAAGGACCACAGGAAGTGGGGTAAAAACGCAGAAGAGTTTCTTAATAAACAAGCTAAGATAATTAGCGGATATTTAATGTAATTGATTTTTCTTTATAGTTTAATTATAATAAGTTATGGCATTCAAATACTGTAAGTCGTGTGGCTATAAAAATATGTTTACTTTAAGTCCCCCTAAATTTTGTGGGGGTTGTGGAGAGGCATTTGGTTCATCTGTCGCAGCTAAGGCTGCTTTGCCGCGAGCTAAAAAGGGGAGGGTTGTGGTCGACAAGGGTAGGGTTGTTCGACACGATGGGGAAGATTATGAAGATTTCGATCCAGATGGGTTGGATATTTTTAAGGTTCCAAATATAAGTAAACTATCGTATAGTATTGATATGGATGCATCCAATAAGATCAATCTAAATGAACTAGTAGACGTAGAACAATTCAAAGAATTTAATGACCAAGAAGAAGCCGCAGCCCCAAAAAAGCCAAAAGCCAAAAGAACAAGAAGAAAGCGTAAGTAACTTTACTTATGAAGACAAGTCTCCTGATATAGATACCGAGATTAAAAAAAGGAGGGGCAAGTGGTTTTTAGATTCATTGGCATGGTTTGATTTTGAAGATGTTGAGCAGATTATAAGAGCTCATATATACAAGAAGTGGGATCAATGGGACCAAAGGAGGCCATTAAAACCATGGATTAATAAGATTATTACCAATCAAATGAAAAACATTTTGCGTAATAATTATAGCAATTTCGTTAGGCCCTGCCTTAGTTGTCCATTTGCAGAGAAAGTCTCAGAGGACAATAAGAGCGTGGATAAGGTAGCTAGTTTATGTGGATTTACTAAAAGCGGACTACAGGACTCTACTTGCCCTCTTTATGCTAAATGGGAGAAGACTAAAAAATCAGCATATGATATTAAGATGGCCCTAACCATAGAAAACCATTCTCATGAAGTTGGATCAATGAGGGATGGTAATTTCAACATAGAGGATGCTCAAGGTAAGCTTAATTTTTATATGGAAAGACAATTATCCCCAAAACAGTTCACTGTATATAAGTTATTATTTATAGAGAATAAAGACGAAGAAGAAGTCGCTAAAATTATGGGATATAAGACTAGCGAAAAAGGAAGGAAAGCTGGTTATAAGCAGATTAAAAATCTAAAGAAAGTCTTTAAGCAAAAAGCCCAAGAAATCTTAAAAACAGAAGATGTAATATCTGTAAGAGAAAACCCATGGATTTAACAGAAGAACAGAAATCTATTATACTAGATAATAGTGGAATTATATCTGATTTAACTGAGCTCACTAATATGGTGTTCCCTGACCAAGGAGACCTAGACGGAAGAACTAAGGAGGGTCGGGCTGTGAGAGCTTTCTTGCTGGAAAATGAAATAGAATATGAAACAAAGCATATTTACCCGAAAGAAGATATTCCTTTGACCGAAGAGCAGGGAGAGTTTATTGTAAATTCCGCGAAAGATGGCATGGATAGTTTCCAGATAGCAGCTATACTTTTTCCAGACGATCAAGTTAAGAGAGGGGGTAGGGAATTTATGACTGTTCATAATTACCTAGAAGAAACTAGCCCAAGCTCGGTTCATATCTCAGAGGATGTCATAACCAAAAAGTATTCCCCCCCAAGGGCGGTTAGTAAAATTTTAAAAAAGATAAATGACTATTGCTCGAAAGATATTGAGGAGGCAAAATTAAATGTCGTCGAAAGAAAGTCAATTGAGTCTCTGGGCGCGTTTTTATGTTCTCCTAGGTTCGTTCAGGTTATAAGTAATTATGACAGTTCCGAGGATAGGAATTTATTTGAGGCTGAATTCGTTAGAGCGACTTGGGATAAGCCTGATTTAAGTAATGATGAAATTAATCTATACATTAATGTCTGCATGGATTATATACATTTAAAAAATATACAAGGGGCTATAAATAAACTAAACAGAATGTTTGATGATGCAGAGGATCAGCAGGATCTAACCGTAAGGCTTGCAGAACTACTTAAAACCAAGAGCGAAGAATATAATCAATGCGAAAAAAGAATGGAGTCCCTTATCCAGAAACTTCAGGGAGATAGGTCAAAGAGAATATCAAGCAAACATAGAGAAAATGCGAGCATACTATCTCTCGTTCAGCTGTTTCAGGAGGAAGAGGAAAGGAAGGTCATGGTTATGATGGCTGAGATGCAGAAGAAGGCGGCGAAAAAAGAGGCAGACAATTTAGAATCTATGCCAGAATGGAAGGCTAGAGTTTTAGGAATATCAAAAGGAGATGTAATTTAAAATGGCTAAAGAACCAGCATATACTTACGGCATAGAGATTATTAAAATCGTCGATGGAGATACTATAGATGTATTGATAGATTTAGGCTTTCATATAAAAGTTAAAAAGAGGGTGAGGCTACAAGGCATCAACGCACCCGAGTCTCGCACCAGAGATCTAGCAGAGAAGAAGAGGGGTTTGGCTGCAAAAGCTAGGTTAAGAGAAATGTGTTCAGACGAAGAGTTTGGAGAGGCGAAGTTGGTGCTCAAGTGCCATGGAATAGGGAAGTACGGCAGAGTCTTGGGTGAAATATTTAACCATAACTGCAACCTTAATAGGATGATGGTAATCGAAGGATTCGCGACAGAATATCATGGGGGCAAAAGATAATTTTACCTGCAAGGTCTGCTCTCAATCTTTTGAGACAGAAAGGTCTCTCCACGCTCATTTCAAAAAACATGGAATGACTATGGCTGAGTATTATACAAAATATTACCCCAGAAATAATCTTTTAACTGGAGAGCCTTTGCCGTTCAAAAATAAAGAACAATACTTTAATGAGGATTTTTCTAATAGAAAGCAGCTCATAAAGTGGTGCGATAAAACTGGCAGAAACGAGGTGAAACCATATATATTGGAGATGCTCAAAAAAAGAATAAACTCTAAGTCTTTGGAATTTGGACCTTCTCATCTAGAGCTTAAAATATCCTCTCTACCAACCATAGACATATATAAAAGGCATTTTGGATCTTATAGCAATGCTTGTACTGAGGCAGGAGCTAAACCCATGTTTACTAAGCCTCTCCCAGAGTGCTGGAATTATGGAGAGTATTCAGATACTAAAATATTTATCGATACGAGAGAGCAGCAACCCCTGGAATTTAAAAACTCAGAATCTTTAAAATTAGAGTTTGGTGATTATGCAGTTGGGGGAGAAGATTACGCTTATACATATGTTGACCGAAAGGGGGAGCAAGATTTTAAATCTACATTAAGTAAAAATAATTTAGAAAGATTTCGGGAGGAGCTTTCAAGGACTAAGCAATTTGACAGCTACCTGTATGTTGTTGTGGAAAGTGATTTAACTCAAATCTATAAAAATAATCGATGGGGCCCTCATAAATCAAATTTAAAATACATATACCACAACATGAGGGTTCTCGCTCATGAGTTTGCTGGAACTTGTCAGTTCTTGTTTACAGGCAGTAGAGAGAACTCTGAGTTAATTATACCAAAGCTTTTGGTGCTAGGAGACAAATTATGGGACGTGGACTTACAGTATTATATAGATAAAGATGGCTTGGGATAGAGGCAATCAAATCGAGAGAACAGATCCAGGGGATTTTAATAAATACCTTTTGGGTATCGATGGATATGTAGACGAAAGGGAGGCAAAGCTTTTGCTATATAAGTTTCTCAGAGAAAACATAACATTTACTACTGATTTAATTTCTGGAGTTAGTCTATTTCCTTTTCAACATATGGCAATTAAGGCTATGTTTGAAACTGATTACTTTATGGGTGTTTGGTCTCGGGGAATGTCGAAATCATTTACCACTGCAATATTTGCATATTTGGATGCTATACTTAATCAAGGCGTGGAGATTGGAATATTGTCTAAATCATTTAGGCAAGCAAAAATGATATTTAAAAAGATTGAAGATATTGCCGCGAAACCCGAAGCTGCTTATTTGTCACAATGCATTACTCATAAATCAAAAAGTAATGACGAATGGCTTTTGGAGATCGGAAGATCCAGAATTAGGGCGCTTCCATTAGGTGATGGTGAGAAGCTTCGTGGTTTTAGATTCCATAGAATTATTATTGATGAGTTTGCGCTGATGCCAGAGAGAATTTATAATGAAGTTATCATTCCCTTCCTATCTGTGGTTGAAAATCCAACTCAGAGGGAGGAACTTTATAATACCGAAAGTCTATTAATCAAACAAGGAAAGATGAAAGAGGAAGATCGATATATCTGGCCAAACAATAAATTGATCGCTCTATCTTCTGCCAGTTATAAGTTTGAATATATGTATAAGGCTTACGAGCAGTTTGAAGATTTAATACAGGCGGGCAGTAAAAACAAGGCAGATGCACACAGAACGATTATGCAGTTTAGTTATGACTGCGCGCCAAAACAGCTTTACGACAAAAACCTAATCGAGCAAGCAAAATCAACTATGAGCCAGTCTCAGTTTGATAGAGAGTTTGGGGCGGTATTTACTGACGATAGCTCTGGATACTTTAAAACTTCCAAGATGGCTGCATGCACATTAAAGGATGGAGATAAGACGACTATAGAGGTCGCTGGGGAAGTTGGAGCAAAGTATATAATGTCTTTTGACCCAAGTTGGGCAGAAAGTGAAAGCAGTGATGATTTCGCAATGACAGTGTTTAAGTTGGATGATGAGAATAAAATGGGAACCATGGTTCACGGATATGCATTATCTGGAGCCAATCTAAAACAACATATATATTACTTTTACTATTTACTCAAGCATTTTAATATTGTCGCGATATGTGGAGACTATAATGGGGGAGTCCAATTTCTTAATGCGGCCAATGAGAGTAGTCTATTTAAAAAGAATAATTTAAAGATCAACTGTATCAATACTAATTTTGACGATATTGAAAATTATAAAGATAGACTTAGGGACGGCAAGATGGAATATGACATTAATAATAAAACTATTTGCTATTTAAGAAAACCTACAAGTCAATGGATTAGGAGGGCGAATGAATTACTGCAGGCAAATTTCGACCACAAGAGAATACTATTTGCTTCTCGCGCAATAAATGATTCTTACAACGAACAAAGAAGAAAAAAGATCCCGATTGATAAACTGCAATTTCTTAGGAATTCTTTAGCTATTGATAAGAATACTACAAGCGCAAAGATGATTGATTTTGTTGAACATCAATTCGATATGTTAAATTTAACTAAAACAGAATGCGCCCTAATACAAATTACTTCGTCTGCATCTGGAACTCAGAGTTTTGATCTACCATCTAACTTAAAAAGACAAACTGGTCCAGAGAAAACAAGAAAAGACTCTTATTCATCTTTAGTGCTAGGGAATTGGATGATTAAATTGTATTATGACATGATGGAAGTTGAGGAAGAAAAGCCTATTGCCTCTTTTACTCCCATGTTTATAAAGTAGGTGTATTCAAAAGTAATGGACAAACCATATAAATATACAGCAGTGTTTGATGACATTGTCTTTGCATCCAACAACTTAGAATCAGTGAATATCAGTCAGGCATCTCTCGATTCATTAAAGCCGCTTATACCAGCGGATATTAATCTGGAAAGAAATATAGATTTGGTCGGAGTAGCCTTTAACGCAGCGGTTGTAAATAAATTTAACAGGAACGGCGATGGGATAGATAGCGAGACAGCTGTCAAGATAAAAGATTACTTCGTTCACAAGCCAACAAATATAGAGCACGATAGAGAAAGAATTGTCGGCCATATTGTTTCCGCAGCATTTTCAAAATTCGGCTATGCGTCTGATATCATGTCCGCAGAGGAGGCTATAACTAATGATGGCCCTTATAATATTGCTCTAGGAGCTGTTGTATATAAAACTGCAAGTAAGGAATTCTCAGATTTACTACTTAAGTCAACAGAAGAAGATAGTGACTTTTTTCAGCATGTTTCGGCTAGTTGGGAAGTTGGTTTTAATGAATATGCTATCGCTGTTGGGGGAGAAGATCTTAATGAGTCAAGTATTATATATGACGAAAAAGAAATTGAAGCTTATACTCCATACTTAAAGTCTTTTGGGGGTAGAGGAAAACTACAGGACGGAAGAAGCGTTAACAGGTTGATAATCGGAGACATATATCCTCTCGGGATTGGTTTTACATCAAATCCCGCAGCCGACGTAAAGGGCGTTGTTGTTAAAGACTCTCAACCAAAGGAAAAAACAGAGCCAAAACAACCAATTGATAAAATAATTGTTAAGAGCAAAAAAATTTCCCATTCAAATATTCAAAATGTACTAACAAAGGAACCCACAAATAATTTTACAAATATGGAACAAGAACAAATCATCAATGAACTCCGTGCTGCTTTAGACGAGAAACTTGGAAAGCAAGAAATCTCAGAAGAGGCAGTGGCTAGCATGACTAAAGTTTTTAGTGATGCAATTAAGGAAAAGAGCGAGCAGTATGTAGCGGACCTCAAAACGGCGGAAGCCGAAAGGGAGGAGGCTGTAAAATCTCAAGAATCTCTTCAGGATAAGGTTTCAGAAGTAGAGGAGCAGCTTAAGTCCACAGAGGAAAAGCTGAATGCCCTAGAAGAAGAAAACGCATCCAGAGAAGCAGAAGTTCGATTCAATAGCAGGATGGAAGCTTTAGACGAGCTTTACCAGCTTGACGAAGAAGACCGCAAGATTTTGGCATCTGAAGTCGCAGATCTCGATGAGAGTGAAGATTCGTTTGCTTCTTATCAAGACAAGCTAGCGCAAGTCTGGAAGCATAAGAATAAAGATCACATCACTCAAGTTGCCGCAGAAATGGAAGAGAAAATCAGTGCTGAAGTTGAAAAACGACTCGCCGATCTTCAAGACTCCAGCGCGAGCGACGACAAGATCGAAGCTCCCGAAGCCGAAGAAGTCACCGAAAAAGCTCTCGACAATGTCGAAGCCGAAGAAGCGGTTGTAACAAACAATAATGCTGAAGTCGCAGAAGACGAAAACTCCTTGAGAGATCGTTTCGCTAAGACCTTTAGAGACTCAGTAAAAATTTCATATTAATTTAGGAGAAAAACACACATGGCTAAAAGAATACTACCATACCGAGATTACAGCGAACACGACGTAGTCAACGCGTTCTCTTTGGATACTGCTGCCGCTACCCTTAGTACTTGGGTACCGAACAATAGTTCCAACGGAGATCACGATGCAGGCGTCGTTGTCTGTGTATCAGCGGGATCACTTCCAGGCGATTCCCCAGCGCACCAGAAAGACTCTGGTGATAAGTTGAGAGATTACCTGGGGGCAAGTTTTAGTTCTGCGCATATAGGATACAGTTCCTATCCGTATAACGACATGCTTGTCGTGCCTGCAAGTGGCCAAGCTCCCGCATTGGGTATTACCCTACGGGAATCGTTGGCATTCGATGAAAATGGAGAGAAAATGCTCTATTATCCTCAAAAACTAGACGAACAACAAGGAGTGCTTCCTGGACAGAGCGTACCCGTACTTACTCGGGGAATGGTTCTTCTCAGCGAAGATGCTTTCACGAGCTTGCCTGATTTAGGCAATACTCTTGAGTGCGGAGACTTTGGGCAGGCTGGCCAACTTAAGCCTACCACGAGTATTTCCGACGACAGCGTTGGAATGGTTCTTGCTACTGGCAAGAATAGCGATGACACTGGCAAGTCGAAGTTTTTGGTTAAACTTTCATTCGAAGGACAATCATAATTAACCTTGGAGAAAAAATCATAAAATGAAAATCACACTAGAAAGAACTCCCGAACAAGTAGAGCTCGTTAAAGCGATGGCGTCCAAGAACAGGGACGTCTCATACGAGGCCCAAACTGCTCTTGCCGAATTTATCGGCCCAGTTTTGGCAGAAGTTGTAAATGCAGCTCCTACGGTTAGTAATATGTTTAGCTCTCTCCAATTCAATGCTGATGATAACCCCAGCATTCCATTGGACCTCTATCATGATATTACCGATGAGGACTACATTCAGGTCTGGAGCCAATCCGTTCCTGGTGGTCTACCAAGCAACCAAGTTGCACCTTCGCAAAGCGAACTGAAGTTCACGACTTATACGCTCGACAGCGCTTTAAGTTTTGACAAACGTTACGCTTCGCGTTCGCGCCTTGACGTTGTTAGTAAAACCTTCACTCGGATGGCCCAAGAGATCCTCCTCAAGCAGGAGAAGACCTCGGCAACCATGATTATGACCGCGTTGCATAACGCGGCAACCAACAGTCAAAAGCACGTTATTCGTTCTGCTCAGGCAAATCGATTCTTGCTCTCCGACCTCAATAAGTTGATGACACGCGCCAAACGGATTAATACCGCTTGGAATGGTGGCACTCCTGCTGATCGTCGGGGCCGTGGAATCACGGATCTTCTCGTCTCTCCTGAGATTATCGAAGAAATCCGTGGATTGGCATACAACCCAGTCAACACCGTTCATACTGACGGTACAGCACCTGACGGCACAAGCGGTCCAATCTCCGCTACGGACGAAGTTCGTAACAGAGTTTTCGACAGCGCTGGAATGCCTGAATTCTATGGAGTAACTCTCCAGGAATACAACGAAATGGGTGTTGGCAAGGCTTGGAATACCGCATTCGGAGCTGGTGGAAGCGTCTCGTTTGACGACCACTACTCAGTTACCGCATCCGCAACGACCTTCGTTCCAGCGAGCGAAGAAATTCTCGTAGGCATTGACATGTCTCGTGAATCGTTAATCCGTGCAGTAGCTACCGATTCCGAATCTGGAGACGAGTTTACGCTCGTAGCCGATGACCAATTCGTAACTCGCCAATCGAAGATTGGTTACTACGGATCCCTTGAAGAAGGGCGCGTTATTATTGACGACCGAGTCCTCATGGGTCTTATCGTTTAATTTAAACCCCAACTCTCACCTTAAAATCCACCCCAGAAACGGGGTGGATTTTTTGTTGTTTAGATTTAATATATTTTGTGTATTTATATTTATAAGGAAAAAGGAATACTTAATATGGCAAAAAAGAAAACAAAAAACTCACGAGCAGCTTCTGCAAGTCAGAAGCCCAAGGTAAAGACGGCAAAAAAGATTCACAAGACTTCTGAAGACAGTAAGACTGAATTTGAGAGCCTGCAGCAAACAACTGGAAAAAACTATGAAGATCAAGTAGCTAAAGCGAGAGAACTTGAGGATGTTATGGGCATTTATAAAATGAGCCCATTCAAAACCAAAGATCCAAAAGCTTTTGATGAAATGCTATCTGATATGAATCTAACTGATCTTCAGGCTATGGCGGTAAAGGTGGGGATTTTCCCATCTGGAAATAAGACTGTGCTAAAAAATAAAATAAAAAGATCATTTAAAGCTAGTCTTACAGGTCAGGGAAGTGTAAACCTTATGGGAAAGCCTTTAGAGCTTGATCCAAACAACCCAACACATAAAGAATTACTTGATTACCTAAGAGACTAATACAATGACTAAGATAGGAGACCTTGCAACAAGCGTATATGACAACGAGTTCGGTTACGAGACTGGCGCAGCCAGAGATACCGAAATCTCTTTAGTGTCTGGGTGGATGCTTGGTCATCTTGGCGAATTAAACACATATATATTTACATGTTTTAGTGGCGAAAACCCGAATGATTTCAATCTGGAAGAGCAGGCTATCTTAACTGAGATGTATATTTGCGAATGGTACAGAAAAGAACAAAAAAGTACTTTAAGGGGTGGTGGAGGCTCCACATCTTCAACTGTTGACTGGGAAGTTATCAGGGAAGGGGATTCGATGATAAAGAAGGCAAGCGTAAAAGATAAGGCCAAAAACTATCAAGAGGCAGTTAACGCATCAAGAGATAGATTCAAGGATTTAGTTCATGCATATAATTTATATGGCGCAAAACCAAGTCAAGTCGTTGGATCGGATGCTCCAATAAAGACAGATTCAGATTTAGACAATTACTACGATTAGGTGTATATATAATTGAATGAAAGAAGATCCTTCAGAAGAATCCAAAGCAGACCAAGCTTTTATGGGAAGAGTAACTAAGTCTGAGCTATTTCACATCTGGAAAAAAGCAAGAACCATGTACGACATGGTTCAAGAAGATGACCAACTTGAAGGTTGGGTAAAAAACAAAGTTAGAGAGGCTCATGATGCGCTTGATGAAGCAATGAGATACACTGAGTACGATAAGACTTTTCCATCTGAAACAGAAAAGGAAGATGATACAGAGAATAACTATTTATCCAATCAAGATAAAAGGTATCCAACCCCTTCCGCCACTGAAACTGGAGATCAATTTGTAACAAGATGTATACAGGACGCAAATATGAAGCAAAGATACTCTCAACCTGGAGACAGGTTTGCTGCATGCATGATAATTTTTAACGATACAGTTAAGTCAGAAAAACCTCTTTCCCAAAATCCTGGGGAAAAGTTTATAGATCCAATGGCTCCATCGCAGCCAGATATTGAGGATCCAGATAAACCTATGCTTCCGTGACAGAGTGGTAAATCTTACCAGATCTAACAGAAAAGGTAATTTTATCCCCCTCTGAGATTTCTTCTCCTAGAATCAGTTCAGATAACTTGTTTTCTACATTTTTCTGTAGCAATCTATGTATTGGTCTAGCTCCAAGCTTCTCTTCTATGGCTTCCTCCGCCATAAGGCTAATAAATCCTGGTGTGCCATGAAGCACAATTCCTTTTGACTGCAACTTCTTTTGTATCTTTTGCATTTCGAGTTTAATAATCTTCTTAATGCTTCTCGAGTCAAATTCTTTAAATAAAATTATCTGATCAAGCCTATTAAGAAACTCTGGCCTAAAGGTCTTTTTTAACTCTTCCTTGAGTTTCGATTTACTTTCTTTCTCTCTATCGCGATTCATAAATCCCATGCTGGATTTTTCCACGACAGAGCTTCCAACGTTTCCAGTGAGAATAATAATTGCATTATTAAAATTAACTCGCCTGCCAAAGTTATCTGTTAGCGACCCCTCTTCTAGTATCTGCAATAACATATTTAAGACATCTGGGTGAGCTTTTTCGATCTCATCAAAAAGAACAACGCTATAGGGATTTTTCCTGATCTTTTCGGTCAATATTCCGCCTTCTTCATACCCCACGTAACCTGGAGAAGATCCAATCATTTTATTAGATGATACTTTTTCTGAGTATTCGCTCATATCAAGTTGAATGATTTTATCTCTTCCCCCAAAAACTGATTCCGCTATAATTTTAGATGTATAGGTTTTTCCTGTGCCTGTTTGCCCCAAAAGAAGGAAGCTTCCTATCGGCTTATTATTATCCTGCAGTCCAGATTTCGATCTAAGTATAGAGTTTGATATCTCCTCTAAAGCCTCGTCCTGACCGATAATATGTTTTTTTAAGTTAGATTTAAGTCCAAGAAGCCTCTTTGACTCGCTTTTAGACAACTCCTTTAATGGAACTCCAGTTCTTGACGAAATAACCTCATATATATCATTGGTCGTTACCGATATTTTCCTCTTAAGGGTTTTCTTCGCCCAAGAGCTAAGTATTGCGTCATATTCAATCAATAGATCCTCTTGAGTTTCCTTTATGAATGTCTTTTCATCTGTTCCGAAAGCTTGAGCCTCTTGTATGGCAAGTTCTTCTAATCTTCTTTCTATGATTTTTGCAGTCTCTGGCCGCTGAATCTTTTTTATTTTTACCTTAGAGCCAGCCTGATCCATTATATCGATAGCCTTATCTGGGAAGTGTCTATTCTGAAGATATTTACTAGATAGTTCTATTATAAGGTTTAAAATTTTATTTTCGTAAGATATTCCATGGAAGTCTTCGTATTTGTTTCTGATTCCTTTTAAAATATCAAGAGTTTCTTCTGCGCTAGGCTCTATTGCCTGAACCGCTTGAAATCTTCTATCTAGAGCGCCATCCTTTAGAATGCTCTTCTTATACTCCTCCTGTGTCGTTGCGCCTATGCATTTGATTTCCCCTCTAGCTAATAATGGCTTAAGCATGTTTGCTGCGTCCATACTTCCTTCGGCAGCCCCTGCACCTATAAGCGTATGTATTTCATCAATAAACAAAACTATGTTTGGGTTCTTCCTCGCTTCATC
>MDSV01246046.1_pt1 | contig 13551 bp, 14 predicted proteins | sample 810851 | NCBI WGS metagenome assembly MDSV01 (sample SAMN05326640, study PRJNA326480) | marine metagenome | isolation source: seawater | place: Atlantic Ocean: North East | collected 2012 | reverse complement strand
CATCAATAATTTCACTGGCTTCTATTTGGGCAACTTGTGCAGCTGCATAAAGTTTTTTACTTTCTAAAGACAAATAATCAGATAAAATAAATATTTTTTTAATAGGATCAAATTGTTTGGTAAATGGTTTGTTTTCATCTGGCACAACATCCTTAACTTCAATACTATGGGTTTTAATTAAATATTCGCATATTGAAGAATACCCCATTCTATTTTTGCTCTGAGTCTTTTGAAAAAAATTACTAGCAAATTCTTCTAATTTTGGGAAATAATTTTCATTCTCTTGTATAAAATCAGAAACTACCTCACCTGGAAATGAATTTTTTCTACTATCTATAAATTTTCCTGATATATTTTCTACCCTGCTTACTATATCTTGTTTTTTTTGTTTGTAGTTGTCTCCAAGCTTAATTAGTGCTTTTGCAATTAATGGGTTAGTATTAACGAGATCTTTAATTTCAAAATTTGTTATATCTAAATTTTCAAATAAGTTATCTCCTAATAGATCCATTAAATTTTGATAAAGATTTGTATCTATTTTTTTTGAGATGTCTGAAATTTCTATACCTAATTCACTCGATAACTTTAACAAAAGATCTACATTTACTTTACGTTTACCACTTTCAATGAGATTCAAATAACTCGGAGATATTGAAAGTTTTTTAGATAGATCAATTTGCGAAATGCCTTGCTTTCTCCTTTTAGTTCTAATTTTATGGCCTATTTGCAAGTTTATTTGTGACATATTTACAGTTTTTACAATTAGTAAATTATTTATTTACAAATATTTACTAATTTATAAGTAAAATCAAGAAAAATATTGCAAATTTTTTATTTTGTAAATATAGTAAATTTATGAATGATATTTTAAATCCTAAAAATACTGATTTAAAGGCTTCAAATGACCAGCATGAAAGCCAATTTTCTAGTAGCGGTTTATACGTCAAAGAGGATGATCAAGATTGGGGTAGCGCTGGTATGAACGACATTCAAGAAAATTCAGAATAAAGTCAAATAATTTATTCATAAAATTGGTGGGTATGAAATGAAATCTGGAAATGTATCTTTTGATCTTAAAAGATTTGTAGGAATTAAAAGGGATTATTCAAAAGAAGATGTAGAAAAACTTAAAGGATCTTTTATTATTGAATATTCTTTATGTAAATTTCAATCTGAAAAACTTTGGAATTTATTAAATACTGAACCCTATATTAATACTTTAGGCTCACTGTCGGGAAACCAAGCTGTACAACATGCTAAAGCAGGATTAAAAGCTATTTATTTAAGTGGCTGGCAAGTTGCAGCAGATGCGAATAGTGCGGGAGAAATGTATCCTGATCAAAGTCTTTATCCCTATGACAGCGCACCTAAATTAGTTGAAGCAATGAATAATGCATTAATTAGGGCAGATCAAATTCAACATATGGAAATGACAGAAGGTAAAATTAATAAAAAAGATCAAATAGATTATAAAATGCCTATCATTGCAGATGGGGAAGCTGGATTTGGTGGGCCATTAAATGTATTTGAATTAACAAAAAAATTTATAAAATCTGGAGCTGCTGGAGTACACTTTGAAGACCAGCTAGCTTCTGAAAAAAAGTGTGGGCATATGGGAGGTAAAGTATTAGTTCCCACTCAAACTATGATTAAAAATCTTAAATCTGCAAGACTTGCGGCTGATGTAATGGGAGTACCACTAATTATCTTAGCAAGGACAGACGCAAATGCAGCTAAATTAATTACTAATGATGTTGATGAAAATGATAAGCCGTTCCTCACGGGGAAAAGATCTCCAGAGGGTTTTTATTATGTTGAAGATGGCTTAGATCAAGCTATTTCCAGGGGTTTAGCATACGCACCATATAGTGATTTAATTTGGTGTGAAACATCAAAACCAAACTTGGATGAAGCTAAAACTTTTGCTAAAGCTATTCATGATAAATTTCCAGGAAAACTTCTAGCATATAATTGTTCCCCATCTTTTAATTGGAAAAAAAATCTATCAGATAAGGAAATTGAAATTTTTCAAAAAGAACTAGGAAACATGGGTTATAAATTTCAATTTATTACATTAGCGGGATTTCATGCGCAAAATTATGCAATTTTTGATTTAGCAAAGAAATATAAACAGTACGGAATGTCTGCCTATTCTAGACTGCAAGAACAAGAATTTGATAGTGAAAAAGAAGGATATACAGCTACTAAACATCAAAGGGAAGTTGGCACTTCATATTTTGATGCAATATCAAATGCTATATCATCTGGGGAAAGTTCTACTACAGCGATGAAAGATTCTACAGAAACTGAACAGTTTTAAAGTTTAGTTATAAATAATTTTAATTTCTTATATTTAGTATTTTAACTTTTAAGTATAAAATTATTAAATATGACGAAAAATAAAAAACCTAGCCAAAATGAAATGAATGAGGTTGAAAAATTATTTAAATTAAATGATTTTGACTCTTTAAAAATAAAAGTTAAAAATCTCATCAAGATATATCCTAACTATTATAACCTATACAATATTCTTGGAATTGTTTTCCAAAAAAAAAGTGATTTAAATCAAGCAATTTTAAATTTCAAAAAAGCAATAAATATTCATCCTAATTTTGATCAAGCTTATAACAATTTAGGAAATGTATTGCATAAAATAAATAAATCAAATGAAGCTATACAAAATTATAAAAAAGCAATCAAAATAAATCCTAGTTACGCTATTGCTTATACTAATCTAGGAAATACTTATGCAGATTTAGAAAAATTTGATGAAGCTCTTTTAAACCAAAAAGAATCTGTAAAGTTAGAACCTAATAATCCTGAGTTTAGAATTAATTTAGGTACTTCACTAAAAAATCTAGGAGAATTTGAACAGTCAATGGAAAGCTATAAGAAGGCTGTTGATTTAAATCCTAATTATGCCGAAGGTTATAATAATTTAGGTAATGCCTTAACTGAATTAGGTAAGTTTGAAGAAGCTCTTGTTAAATATAGAAAAGCAATCGAAATAAATCCTAATTACAAAAAAGCTCACTTAAATGAAGGGTTAGTTAGATTAAATCTTAAAGAATTTAAAAATGGTTGGGATAAATACGAATCGCGACTTGGCAAGGGTGGCGACACGCCAATAAGATACGAGATTAACAAAATTTGGGACGGAAATTATTTAAACGGAACTTTATTAGTTTGGGGAGAACAAGGATTAGGAGACCATATAATGTTTTCTTCAATGTTAAAAGATTTAACAAAATATTCCAAAAAAGTAATTCTAGAAATTGATAATAGATTAGAAAATTTATATAGCAGATATTTTAAAAAAGAAAAATTAATAAATATTAAAGTAATAAAAGAGGGGGAGGAAAAAAAATTTGATAAGCATATAGCAATCGCATCATTAGGTCAGTATTTAAGAAAATCTGAAAAATCCTTTTCATCTTCTCCTAGAAAATATTTACAAACTTCTACCTCTAAGGAAAAAGAATTAAATAATAAATTTTTCAATAATAAAAAATTTAAAGTGGGATTAGCATGGAAGACTTTAAATAAAACACAAAAATTTAGAAATATTGAGTTGAAAAAAATGTTACCTATTTTTTCTAATCCAAATTGTGATTTTATAAATTTACAATTTGGAAAATTTGATGAAGACTCGAAAGAACTTAAATCAAAATATTCTATTAATATTAACTCAATAAGTGAAGTAGATAATTATAATGACATCGATGGATTAGCTGCTTTAATAAACTGTCTAGATTTAATAATTACAATTGAAAATACAACAATGCATGTTGCGGCTGCATTGGGTAAAAATACTTGGGTAATGTTATCAAAAAATTCTCGATGGCATTGGTTTGGTGGTGAGGAAAAATCACTTTGGTATCCATCTGTAAAGATATTTAAACAAAAAAAAATTGGAAGCTGGGATGATGTGATAAATAATATATCTAAACAACTAAAATCTTTAACTAAAATATAGTTAAAATTTGAATCCCTTGTCAGCTATATTAAGAAATCTATCTTTTAAATAATTATTTTTATTTAAAGTTTTTAAAATATTGTACCTAAATTTATTAAATAATTTATTTTTAAGGGAGAAAAAATCCTTTAGAAAATCTAAGCTTATAGAGTGTATAAAATTTCTAGATTTAGTTTTTTCTGTAAATTCTGATAAGATATCTGAACTACCAATATCTAGGCCTAAATTTATTTTATTTTCTAAAATTCTCATCAAAGAAGAAAGATCTCTAAGTATCATATTAAAACCCTGACCAGCAAAAGGATGGACAACGTGTAAAGCATCTCCAAATAAAAGTGTTCTATTTTCATAATACTTATTTCTAATTAGAAACTTTAAATCTGCATATTCTATTCTAGATATAAATTTACTTTTTTTAAAAAATTTTTCTGAGTAAAATTTTATTTTATTTTTGATAACCAAATCATTCTTTTTATATAAATCTTTTTTAACTGACCAAACTATAGATGTTCTGGTATTTGAAACAGGCAATAACGCTAAAATTCCGTTATCAAGAAAGATTTGTCTAGCGGTATTATTTTTTATTGAGCCATGTTTCAACATGGTTGTTATAGATGTTTCACCATATGAATGATCAATAAATCCTTTATTAAATAAACTTTTTACTAAATCAGAATTGCTACCAGTGCAAACAATTATTAAATTATACTTTGGATTATTATTTTTAAATTTAACACTTTGCAATAAACCTGAGTTTGTAATCTTAGAAATTTTTTCATTTTGAATAAGAGAAATAGATTGGATTTTTTTTACTCTGTTTATCATATGTTTAGTTATCCTTGAGTATTCAGACATATATAAAATTTGTTTTTTTTTTCTATTATCATTGTTTAAATCAAATACTTCTGACAATCTTTGATTGTCCATTTCTGTAAATAATTTCATTTTTGCGCAGGGCCATAATTCTTTTTTATTTGAAGATTTAAGAATATTTAAATTTTTTAGGAAATCAAAATTATCTTGAGAAATGGCTATTGTTCTATGTGATTTAAAATGTGAGTTTTTCTTACCCATATACAAATCTATATTACAATTAAGCTTGGAAAGGCCTATGGCTGTTACTAGCCCAGTTATGCTGCCTCCAATTATACAAATTTTTTGTTTTTTCATGAATTTATTTTTTATTAATTAATTTTAACAATTATTAATAGATGATACAAAGTAAATTAATTATTTAAAAAAAATGAATTCTCAAATATTAGTTAAAATCAATAATTTTATAAAAAAAAGATTAATTGAATTTTTGGGTATATTTTTATTATTCATTAGTTTGTTTCTTTTTGTATCAATTATAAGCTACTCTCCAAGTGATCCTAACTTTATCTATACACCAGAAAGTGGTGAAATAAAAAATATTGCTGGATTTTATGGCAGTGTAATATCTGATTTTTTACTTCAGTCAATAGGGCTTATTTCTATATTTCTTTCTATTAATTTTTTTTATTGGGGAATAAAACTTATCATAGAAAAAAAATTAATTAACTTTATTTTAAAAGTTGTTTACACATTCGTTTATATAATTTTGGGAACTGTAGTATTAAATATTTTTTATAATGAATCTTTTTGGTTAATTGATAATGGTAATGGTGGATTCACTGGACAGGCTATCAAAGATAGTATTTTTTACTTTGCTCCTTTAATTGAAAACTATTATGTAATTTATGTTTTTATTTTTTTAACTTTAGCGTTTTTTATATTAAGCTTAGGAATTAAACTAAATGAGATTTTTAAAGTTTTAACTTTACCTTTAATCGCTTTTAGAAAAATATTAAGTTTTTCAAAAAGAAATAAAGAAGAAAATATAACTAATGTTAATACAAACCATGATCAAGGAGAAGATATTGAAAAAAATTCTATTGTTGAAAAACAACCAATTTTACCATTTGCGACTGGTGAAAGGAAAAAAATAGTTAAGATTCCTGAAAATAATTTCAAAGTTCCTACAATTGATTTTTTAAAAGAAAACCCAGATACAAAAAGTAAAAAAAATATTGATGAGGAAGAATTAAATAAAAATTCAAAATTTTTAGAGAAGATTTTGCTAGATTTTGGCGTTGAAGGTAAAATTAAAAGAATTAGCTGTGGACCAGTTGTTACATTAAATGAATTTGAACCAGCATCTGGTATTAAAGTATCAAAAATAGTAAATTTGGCTGATGATATAGCAAGAAATACCAGTTCAATTTCAGCAAGAGTAGCAACGATACCCGGAAAAAGTACGATAGGAATAGAAATTCCTAATGCTAAAAGGGATAATGTTTTTTTAAGTGAAATTATTTCGGATGAAAAATTTAATAAAAAAGAAATCAAATTACCAATTGCTTTAGGAAAAAATATTTCTGGTATGCCGATTGTAGGTGATTTATTTTCAATGCCACATTTATTAATAGCTGGAACAACTGGATCAGGTAAATCTGTGTGTATTAATACTATAATTTTGTCATTGCTTTATAAATACACACCAGAAAAATGTAATTTAATTTTAATTGATCCGAAAATGCTCGAACTTTCAGCTTATGAAGGCATTCCACATTTACTCTGCCCTGTCATCACAGAAGCTAAAAAAGCTACTGCAGCCTTAGGGTGGGCCGTGAAAGAAATGGAAAGCAGATATAAACTGATGACCAGTGTGGGTGTAAAAAATATTGATGGGTACAATCAGAAACATAAAAAACACATGCCTTACATTGTTGTTGTAGTTGATGAAATGTCTGACTTGATGTTAATTGCAGGTAAAGAGATTGAAAATTATATTCAGAGATTATCTCAAATGGCACGAGCTGCTGGAATTCATATAATAATGGCGACACAAAGACCAAGTGTTGATGTTATTACCGGAACAATTAAAGCAAATTTCCCCACAAGAATTTCGTTTCAAGTAAGTTCTAAAATTGATAGTAGAACAATTTTAGGAGAACAAGGAGCTGAACAATTATTAGGAAAAGGAGATATGTTATTTATGTCCTCGGCCAATAGGATAGCAAGAATACACGGCCCTTTTGTTTCTGAATCAGAGATAGAAAAAGTAAACAGTTATTTAAGATCACAAGGAAAGCCAGATTATATAGATGAAATTACTCAACTTAGAGATAATGAAATAAATACTGGAGAAAAAGATAATAACGAAAAAGATGAATTATATTTTAAGGCTGTAGATATTATAAAAACTGAAGGAAAAGCATCTACTAGTTTTTTGCAAAGAAAACTGCAAATAGGCTACAATAGGGCTGCACGAATTATGGAAACGATGGAAGAAGAAGGTATTGTGGGCCAAGCCAATCATGTTGGTAAAAGAGAAATTTTGTAGGTTTTCTTTGAATTTGAATAAAAAATTTTACTTACTCTTAAAAATATTAATTATTTATTTTTTTTTTATAAATAATGCATATGCAGACCTGCAGAAAGAACTCATAAATAAAATAACTTCAATTCAAACATTATCTTTTAATTTTAAACAAATAATTGGAGAAAAAGAAGAAATTGGAAAATGTACTATTAAGTATCCTTTGCTTATGAAATGTGACTATCAAAATCTAAAACAAAAAACTATAATTTCTAATGGTAAATCTGTAGCAATAATAAAAAAAAAATATAAAAAAGTTTATTTATATCCTGTGAAAAAAACTCTTCTTTTTACTGTTCTTAAAAAAGAAGAAATACTTGGATTGATAAGAAAAAATAAACCTACTAAAATAGGTTCAAATATTATTGTATCAGGGGCAAATAAAAAAAATAAACTACAAATAATATTTGATGAGAAATCTTTAGATATAAAAGGATGGAACACATTAGATGCGTATTCTAATAATGTAAATTTTATAATTAGTGATCTAATAACTAATAAAATAATTGAAGATAAATTTTTTAAGATTCCTAGGGAAGAGGACCTTTAGGTTGGGAAATGCATCCAACCTGTTACTATATATTTGGTACCACTTTTTAAGACTTCACCAGCATGCATGTGGGTCCATTCTGCTGGCCAAATAAGTGTTTTTCCTATTTCTGGTTTTATTTTTACCCCATAATGATCAAAATTTGTGTGGCCTCCATCCTCAACTTCATTTAAATAAGTCATCCAAGCAAATAGTCGATGTAAACCACTTAAAGAAGTTCTTTCACTGTGAAATTTTGAAAAATGGTCTCCAGATGAATATTTTTGGATATTGAAGCTTCCTACATGAATATTTTTTATTATAGATTTTAAGAATGGCCATTCAGCCTGATATTCTAAATAACATTTATGCAGTTCACCGATATATTTTTTTAGGCATATATATTCTGGTTTATCTAAATCTTTTGGATTTACAGTGATATCGGTTGTTTTTTTTTCTTTTGGATTGTAGCCACCAGAAAACATACCTTTAGTTTGAATGCCTTTATGATTTTCAAAAAAGTCTACTATGTCTTTGCATAATTCATTATTTTCTAGATTCCAGCATCCTATAAAATGAGGTTGTTTATTAATTTTAATATTTATTTTTTTCATATGTCTTAAATAATTTCAAAATTTTTTTGGGTGAAGTTAATAAATCCTGATCCTTTTTTAATATGCTCTAGACCTTTTCGATGATAATTTAGCGAAAGCAAAAGTTCGCCATAGTTAGAATTATATTTTTTATCATTTGATTTTAAAGAGAGAGCTTTTTCATAGTAGATTTTTGCTTTTTTTAAATCATTCAATTGTTTAAAAACTAATCCTAGATTGTTGTATGCATCTGCATATTCAGGTTCAATTTTTATTGTTTTTTTATAACAACTTATCGCTTTTTCGTATTGACCAAGTTTTTCGAAAACTACTCCAAGATTATTATAAGTGTGAGCGTGATTGGTTCTAAGCAGTAGTGCTTGCTCGTATGAAATTACAGCATTTGGTAAATCCCCTAGTTCAGAGTTGACTACACCAAGATTATAAAATGTATTTGCATCATCAGCTTTTATTCTTGTTGCTTTGGTATAATAATCTTTCGCTTGAATAAAATTATTTTTTTGTACTGAAAGAGTTCCTAGAAGATATATTGATTCAAAATGCTTAGGATCTATTTCTAAAACTTTCTTATAAAAATTTTCTGCAATATTATAATTTTTATCTTTATGATTTTGAAAAGCCAAAGAAAAATTTTCTTTTATTTTAATTTCATTATCTTTATTCATAAAGAACTATTAAGAAACCATTTTTCCAACTTTTTCACCACCAAAAATATGAAAATGCAAATGGGGGACTTCTTGTCCCCCATTTTTACCAACATTAACTAACGATCTGTAGCCTCCTCCATTAACTTCGTCTGAAACTTTAATTTTTTTAGCTACCGTACCTATTCCTTTTATTAGACCTGCTATTTCTTTTTCTGATGCTTTTGATGAAAAATCGTCTAGATTTACATATTCACCTTTTGGAATAACTAAAGCGTGAACCTTTTTTTGTGGATTTATATCATAAAAAGCTAGCACAAACTCATCCTCATAAATCTTTTTACAGGGAATCTCTCCTCTTAAAATTTTAGCAAAAATATTATTTTTATCGTAATTCATTTTATTTTTTTTGTCTTTTTTTTAGTTCGTCCATTACATCTTCAATTTTAACACCGTTTGCTTCCAATAATACCATTAGATGATACAAAACATCTGCTGATTCATGAACTTTATTCGTATTTTTTTCAATTGCATCAAAAAGTTCTTTGATTTCTTCCTCTACTTTTTCAGTGATCAATTTTTTATTTTTTAATAGTTTATTCGTATAAGATTCCCCTGCTAGGGATTCTTTTTTTTTACGTATAACAGCAATTAATTCTTCAAGAGTTTTAAACATTTCTTAGATTCTTACAGGAATTCCCTTTAAGTCTAAATATTTTTTTGCATCTTTAATTGAAAATTCTCCAAAATGAAATATAGAAGCGGCCAGAACTGCGCTGGCTTTTCCTATTTTGAAACCCTGGTATAAATGTTCTAGACTTCCTACGCCTCCAGATGCAATAACTGGTATATTCACTAGATCTGAAACCTTTTTAGTTAGTTCGAGATCGTATCCTTTTTTTGTTCCATCTCTATCCATTGAAGTTAACAATATTTCACCAGCTCCAAGGGTTTCCATTTTTTTTATATACTCAAGCACATCTTTACCAGTTGGTTTTCTTCCTCCATGCGTAAAAACTTCCCATTTTTCATTATTTATTTTTTTAGCATCAACAGCGACAACAATACATTGTGAACCAAATTTTTTGACACTCTCTATAATTAAATTTTCATTAGTCGTTGCTGCAGTATTTATTGAAACTTTATCAGCCCCTGCTTTTAATAAATTGCTTATATCTTCTATTGAACGTACACCTCCTCCTACAGTAAGGGGCACAAAACACTTTTCAGTAGTTTTTTTAACTACTTCTAATAAAATATTTCTATCTTGGTGAGATGCTGTAATATCCAAAAAACAAATCTCATCAGCTCCTCCGTCATTGTATATTTTAGCTTGCTCAGATGGATCCCCTGCATCAATTAAATTTACAAAATTAATTCCTTTTACTACTCTTCCATCTTTTATGTCTAAGCAGGGTATAATTCTCTTTTTTAACATTTAAATTATTTTACTAAGTTCATTAATATCAATAGCACCATCGTAAATAGCTTTACCAATAATAATTCCTTCAATATTTTTAAATTTATTTTTTTTAATATTTATTACATCTTCTATTGAAGAAATGCCTCCAGATATTAATAAAGGAATTGTAGTTAGCTTAGAAAGATCTAAAGTTTCATTAAGATTCGGACCTAGCTTTGTCCCATCTTTATTAATATCTGTATAAATTATTCTTGCAATTTTAATTTTTTCAATTTTTTTTATGAAATCTGAAGCTAAAATGTCAGTTTGCTTTTTCCACCCAGACAATGCGATATATTTATTTCTAACATCAATTGATAATGCAATTTGATTTTTAAACTTATCACAGGCATCCTCAAGAAATTTTATATTTTCAATACCCGCAGTACCTATTATTATTTTATCAGCACCAAAATCTAATATTTTTTTTATATGATCTAGCGTTCTTATACCTCCTCCTACTTGTAGTTTAATTCCATTAATTTTACATATTTCTCTAATAATACTTTTATTAATAAGTTCCCCATTTAATGCACCATCTAGATCTACCAAATGAATATTTTTAAAACCTAATTCTGAAAATTCATTTGCTTGATTTATTGGAGACTTTTTATATTGTGTAACTTTATTAAAATCTCCTTTTAAAAGTCTTACACACTTACCTCCCTTAATATCTATTGCAGGGAATATAATCATTTAAAACTTATAATTTTCCTTTAGTTGATGGAATTTTATTTTTAATTCTTTTATCTATTTCTATAGCTTCGCGTAATGATCTTGCTAAACCTTTAAAGCACGATTCAATTATATGGTGACTGTTTTCACCATAAATATTTTCAACATGTAATGTAATTCCTGCTGATTGAGAAAAAGCCTGGAACCATTCTTTAAAAAGTTCAGTATCCATTTCTCCTAATTTTTCTACTTTTAGTTTTACCTTCCAAATTAAATATGGCCTATTTGAAACATCTAAGGTTACCCGAGTTAATGTTTCATCCATGGGAATTAATGAATGAGCATAACGCCTAATTCCTTTTGAAGTTCCCAGTGCTTTTTTTATACATTCGCCAATAGCTATTCCAGTGTCTTCTGTTGTGTGATGTAAATCTATATGTGTATCTCCTTTAGCCGATACTCTTAAATCTATTAGAGAATGCTTTGAAAGTTGCTCTAACATATGATTTAAAAAGCCTATTTTAGTATCTATTTTATAAGATCCTGATCCATCTAAATTTACTTCGATGGCTATGCTTGTTTCTTTTGTTTTTCTATTTATTTTAGCTTTTCTCGACATTTTGCACTTATGTTATAGCAAGGTATATAAAGTAATTAAATAATTCAAGAATATATCAATTATTTGAACTTTTAAGCTTGAAGATATCAAATAAATCTCCACATTAATAAGTACAATGAATACTAATTCAAACTGGCACGGGACTACAATTGTCTTGATTAGAAAAAATAAAGATGTCGTTGTAGCTGGAGATGGGCAGGTTAGCCTTGGCAATACTGTATTAAAGAGTACAGCTAAAAAAGTTCGTAAAATTGATAAAAGAAATGTAATAGCGGGCTTCGCCGGATCAACTGCTGACGCATTAACTTTATTTGAAAGATTAGAAGGAAAATTAGAAAAACATGCTGGCAATTTAACAAGAGCTGCGGTGGAGTTAGCTAAAGATTGGAGGACAGATAAATACTTAAGAAGACTAGAAGCTTTAATGGCTATCGCCGACAAAGAACAAAGTTTTATAATTTCGGGAACAGGAGATGTCTTAGAGCCAGAGGGAGGAATTATTGGTATAGGATCTGGCGGCAACTACGCTTTGGCAGCTGCAAAAGTATTGATGGATTCTAAAATGTCAGCAGAAGAAATTGCAAGAAAATCTATTCAAGTTGCATCTGAAATCTGTGTATATACAAATAATAATATAACCTTAGAAAAAATTTAATTTATGAAACAAAAAACAAATATAACCTCTTTGCCATCTAGGGAGAATATTAAAGATAAAAATGATAAATCTTTAGTTTCTTCTTTGTCACCAAGAGAGATTGTTTCTGAACTAGATAGATACGTAATTGGTCAAAATGCTGCAAAGAGAGCAGTTGCAATTGCTTTAAGAAATAGATGGAGAAGACAAGCATTAAAAGGTGATATGAAAGATGAAGTTTTACCAAAAAATATTTTAATGATAGGACCTACAGGTGTTGGTAAAACAGAAATATCGAGAAGGCTTTCTAAACTAGCAGAAGCTCCTTTCATAAAAGTTGAGGCTACAAGATTTACAGAAGTTGGTTATGTGGGAAGAGATGTTGAGCAAATTATTAGGGACTTACTCGAAATTTCAATAGCTATAGAGAAAGAAAGAAAGAAGAAAGAAGTATATACAGAAGCGCAGCAAAAAGCAGAAGAGAGAGTTCTAAATGCTCTAGTTGGAAATAAAGCAAGTGTAGCTACAAGAGAAAGTTTTAAAAAAAGATTACGAAATGGAGATCTTGATAATAATGAAATTGAAATTGAAGTAAGTGATACTTCTAGTATGCCAAGTTTTGAAATACCTGGAATGCCTGGGGCAAATGTTGGAATGATTAACATATCTGAAATGTTAGGAAAAAATGTTAAAAAAGGTAAGAAGAAAAAGATGACAGTTAAAGAATCTCACGAAATTTTAATAGCTGAAGAATCGGATAAAATGATTGAACAGGATGCAATAATAACTACTGCAAAAATTTCTACCGAAAATAATGGAATAGTCTTTTTAGATGAGATTGATAAAGTGTCTGCTAGAAGTGATCGAGTTGGAGGAGATGTTTCTAGAGAAGGTGTTCAAAGAGACTTGCTGCCCCTTATAGAGGGAACAACCGTTAGTACAAAACATGGTCCTATAAAAACAGATCATATATTATTTATTGCTTCAGGAGCATT
>MDSV01046607.1_pt1 | contig 13551 bp, 7 predicted proteins | sample 810851 | NCBI WGS metagenome assembly MDSV01 (sample SAMN05326640, study PRJNA326480) | marine metagenome | isolation source: seawater | place: Atlantic Ocean: North East | collected 2012 | reverse complement strand
CCTCGCCACCCCCGGCACGCACTGAGTCGATCGCCATCTCGCGCATTTGACCGTAGCTGATCCCTGTGCTTTCATCGTGCACGGCGTTCGAGGGCGGCAAAAACATTCGACCGTACCAAGGTCGTCGCGCTAATGTATCGCTGCATCGCTGTATCGCTGTGACGCTATGGGGTCGTGTAAATCGATCGTCCACATTCTTTCACGAAAACCGTCGTCTACGCCGCGTCCACGTCCATCGCTTCGCCATCCGCCGGTTCATCCGCCTGTTTCGCTTGCCGTTCGAGCAGAGGCTGATACTCCTCGCACTCGGCGACACCAGGAAGTTCTTCCACTAGGAGACGAATGTGCGGCAGCGAGTATCCGAAGAACTCCGGCCCGCTGATGGCGGTCTTTTTCGGTTCTTCGCCCAACGCCGCGCGCGCCGCGGTGACGCGCTTCAAAACCTCCGCCCACGCCGCCGTCGCCGACTTCGCGACGATGGGTTCGTCCAAGCCTTCGTCGGCGGTCAGTTTGAACGCGGGGCCGTTGTCGCCCTCGAGAATCTCCTGGACCCATCGCGTGCGCTCTCCATTCGGGTCGTCGCATCGCATGTACTGCCTCGTGGTGCGGTACCCGACCGGGAGGATGTACGCCGCGGAGTGGTACCCGAGCTTGTCCGCGGGCTGCACGACACCGAGGCACTCGAGGGTCACGCCTTGCACCGGGCCGACGGGCAACCGCACGCGCCCTTTCTTATCGCGAGGCAACTTATCGATCTGAAGCTTGGCCCGTTCTACCTTGTCCATGTTGCCTAACGCCGCGGCGCGAGGTCCACGCTGCCCGGGCCCGCGCTGTTCGCGCGGGTTCCGAGCCTTCTTCCCGCGCGGGGGTTTGGGCGGCGGGGGCTGGACCGCCAACTTGCCGCCGAGCGCGGCGCACAGACGCCGCACGCGCAGGCTCAGCACGCGGTTCAGCGGCCACTCCACCGCGACCACCCCCGTCGAGGTCAAATCGATCTTCGAGGCTGATGGCTCCTGTTTCGACTTTTTGTTCAGAGGCGTGTTCTCTTTCGAGGCTTCCGCGAAACCTGGCGAACCGGCTGAAGAGCGCTTGCGTTTCGAGCGCTGGCCGGTCGAGGGCAGCCCGGCGTCGTCTCCGGCGGAGGGCCCGGGAGAACCATTTGCCGCCGCGATGGCAGATTCCCAAGAAGCCTCGAGACTGAGCTCGGGGTCCGCGCGAATGGCGTCCCACCGACCCCATCCGTGTCGCAGCGTGCCCACCAATAGACCGCGATCGTCGCGCGGAGACCACCAGGGCGCCGGCTTATCGCAGTGCTCTTCGACGTTCTTCACTTCGGGGCGTTCGGAGAGCCACTCGGCGGCGTCGAGCGCCGCGCGGGGACCGCCCGCGTTCTTCACGGCGTTGATCAGCGGTTGCATCAGCTCGAGGCGGGAGACGTCTTCTTGCGCGCGCTGAAGGACGTACTTGGTAAACAGCGCCTCCGCGAACACGGCGTCCAGGGTGGCCTTGCCGCCCTCGTCGGGGGCAACCGCGAGCTCGTCCGCTTCTGGTTCAGAGCACGCCGCGTCCAGAAGGAAAGGGCACGCGTCCAACGCGAGCGTACGGGCCGACGTGACGGCGTAGCGTCGACAAAATACCGCGACGTGCGCGGGGGTCTTGTTGACGTCGAGCTTGGCAGCGGCGTGCACGGCGCTCCACTGTCCGAACCCGAACGTGCAGAGCTTATCCACGACGCTCTTGCGTTCGGCCCACGACCACTGGAACTTGCGTTCCTCGACGACGGCGCGGCGTCGGGTCCCGCTCGCGTCCGCTTTTTTCTCCTCCGCGAGCCGTCGAGCTTCTTCTGCAGCCTCCTCCTCTTCCCGCAGTTTCTCCGCCGCCGCCGCCTCGGGCATGAGTTTCTCCCAGAATTCGGGGTCGTCCAGCGCGATCTCGTCCGCGCCGTCACCCTCCGTCCCGGCGAACGTCGCCGTGGCGAACATGCTCTTGTTCGCGTTCGGATCGGTCTCCGAGTCGGTGTTATCCGACGCCTCAACCACTCGTCGTTCCGAGCGCGACAGGATGTCATCGATACCCTCGGCGCCCCACTCCTTCGCCTTCTTCTCGCCCTCTTCCGTGTCCTCCGCGATGGCCGCGTACGCCCCGTGCTTCAGCAGCCGCTCGATTTCAGCGCGGCTCGCTTTCGAGCCGCCACCCTCGGGTTTCTCCCCGGCCACGCCACCGAAGATGGCCTGCTCCAGGCCGAGTTTCATTGCGGCGCGATCGAGCATGTCGCGCTCATAGGTGCCTCGCATCACCAGGCGATACACCTGCACGGGTTTTGTCTGGCCGATGCGATGCGCGCGCGCGAGCGCTTGCGCGTCGTTCTGGGGGTTCCAGTCGCTGTCGAACACGATGACCGTATCAGCCGCGACGAGATTGATGCCCTGTCCGCCCGCGCGCGTGGAGAGCAAAAACAGGAACGCCCCGTCGGCTTCGTCCCCCGATCCGTCCTCCGGGCCGCAGAAACGATCGATAGCGGCTTGGCGCGCGCGACCGGTGACGCCCCCGTCGAGACGCTCGTAAGAGTGTCCCCGGCTTCGAGAATAGTCCTCGAGCACGTCGAGTACTCGAGTCATCTGGCTGAAGATTAACACGCGGTGACCCCCGGCTTTCAGTCGCGGCAACAGCTTGTCGAGGAGCTGTAATTTTCCCGAGCTTCCCGCGAGTTGCGCGATCGTGGCAGTGGTTCGCGCGCGCTGCTTTTGAAGGGCTTGCTGCGCGACGAAAGCCTCCTCGACGCCGTCGAGCAGAAACGGGTGCTGGCAGCACTTGCGCACTTCCATCATCACGTTGTTGAAGTTGGCCAACGCGCGATCGTCGTTGCATCCCTGCCTGAGGAATTTGAAGTTGCGCTCGAAAAGCGCGCGGTAGCACTTCTTCTGCAGCGGCATGAGTTCGCATTCGACGAGGGTCTCGACGCGAGGCGGCAGCTTGTGTTCGACGTCTTGCTTGAGTCGACGCAGCAAGTAAGGCGCCAGAACTTTGTGCAGCGCCTCTACCTGACCAGCCTTCTTGACCGCGCCGAACTTGGATTCGAACTCTTCTTTGTCGGCGAAGCGACGTCCGTCCACGAAGTTCAGGAGGGACCAGAGCTCGGCGGTGTCATTCTGCAGCGGCGTGCCCGTAAGCAGCACGACGCGTCCGGCGAAATCGAGCGTGTGCAGGTCACGCACGGCTCGTCCTCCGCTGTTTTTCAGGCGGTGCGCCTCGTCGACCACAAGGCAGCTCCACGGCACTTTGGAGAGCGTCGAACGGTCCGCCTGGACCATCTCGTACGTCGTCAGAACCACGTCCGCTTTGTACACGGCATCTCCGTCGCACTCGGTCCCGTCTTCGTACACCAGCTCGTGCTGGCGGATGACGGCTCTCGCGGGGGGGTTCCCGACGTACGGCACCACGTGCGCGCCGGGAGCCCATCGCGCGGCTTCGCGTTCCCAGTTCACGAGAGTGGATAAGGGCACGACCACGAGCGCGGGACCGCGAGGTTTGATCGTGGGATGGGGCGCCGCCGCCTGCGAGCGGAGCACGTAGTCAATCAGCGCGAGCGACTGCGCGGTTTTGCCGAGACCCATCTCGTCCGCGAGCACGCACCCTCGGTTCGCGGAGAGAAGGTTGTGCGCCATCCAGCGCACACCCTCCCGCTGGTACTTGCGGAGAACGTTTCCTTCCCCGCCGTACCATTCGCGCGAGGGGGGATGATCCTCTTCGGAAACGGGCGAGGATGCGACGCCGGCGGCGGCGGCGGCGACTTTCAGCGCGCGGCGAGAAAGCACCTCCTCGTACCGCATCATCGCGTTCGCCGCGTTCGTCCGAACCCATTCCTCCGATTCCCAGGTGACCTCATCGTACCCAAGGCCGCCGCCCCATCGAACGAGCGCTTTGCCACCTTCCCTGAGCGCCAGAACTCTGATCACCTCGAGACACTCGCGAGGCACCGAGACCGCCTCGCCTGCAGCTCTCGGGTGTTTCTCCCAAAACTTCGCCATGCGCTGCGCCACGAGGTTGAGCGCGGCAGCCAGCGTGGGAAGGGCCACCCACGAGCAATGCGTGAGCGCGCGGGCTTTCCACTTGACCAAGATCTCGATGTAATCGTCGTCCGCGGTCGCAGCGTCGGTCCCGGCCGCGTCGCGAGCGGGCGAGAGTCGCCACCCCACGAGCTTCTCAGCCATGTTGACGTCCTCGGTGAGAGTGCCCAACACGTTCACCTCCACCGCGGACCACTGGTCAGCGGGCCAAGAGGCGTACGGCGTGACCCCATCGGTCGCCGTGACGAATGCGTGCGTACCGTCGAAAGCGCCGGCGGCGTCGCCCTCCTCGTCGTCGTCCACGGTCACGTCTCCGAGCACGTCGTTCCAGAAGGATCCGTCATGCGTGGCGATCTTCTTCGTGTCCTCACCGGGACCGCCACCGGACGTCTTCATGCCGTCCGGTGAGGACCCGTTGTTCGCGCCGCGGAATCCCGCGCGCTCGAACTCGACAAGGTCCATCGCCGCGCGGTCCATATCACCGGAATGAGACGCTAGCACCTCAGCGATCGTGGCCGGATCGATGCTTTCAAACGTGCGCTCCAGCGACTTTTGCTCGGTGTGGTAGGCACACCGCTTCGCGGCCGCTCGGCGTGTGCCTCCCACGCGAACCATGGCGATAGGGCTTGACAGTCGCGTGCGCCCTCGCGATGCCCGCCGTCGGGATCGAGCTCTTCTCTCTTCCCGCTTCTCACGCGCGCCTCCTCGTCGCTGGGTGTCGTTGTGCGGAGCGCGCGACGGCGGGGCCGAGGAAAACGCCATCGCGTTTGGTTTTCAAAAAACGCGAATCAGCACAACAGTCACCAAAACCAAAAAACAAAAAAATACTCCGACAGGGGTTCGAACCCCGGACCTTCTCCGTGTAAAGGAGACGTCATAACCAACTAGACCATCAGAGCGTCAGATCTGGCTGGAGCCATGAATGGCGCGGGGCGCAGATTTTACTTATTATAAATCAATTAATTTTTTTTTGTTTTTTCAAGACTAAGACTTCATGTGACGTGTTAAATTACACGCAGACGCAGTCTTAACAAAGATGCGATTGATGATTCTCACTCAGCGTCTTGTCGCCACGACTTTCTCTTCCTTTCGTTCCTCTTCGCCCGCCACAGTCGTCGGCACCGTGCCGCGCGTCCCCTGGTGTTCGGGGTCGCACGCGCGGTCGTTGCACATTGATAATGAACGACAGGGTGGAGGGCGTCAGCATGTCGTGCGACTCCGGCGTCGAGGTGAGCGGCAGCAGGGACGGCGTCGGAATGAGAAACTTCGAGGCGTGCGTCGACCCCCCCGTGTCGTCGGGGCGCGACTCGCGAGGGTCGCCGAAGCGCGACATGAGCGCGAGCGGCGAGCACTCGACGTTGAGCGTGCGCGTTCCGAAGCGTCCACGACCGTATGCCCCCGACGATGAGGTTCAACCCACGCGTTTGTTCGGTGCTTCGCCGGGAACGAAGCGCGCGTTGTCCGAGCTCATGGCGAACAACCTGCTCAGACTGAACGTGTCGCCGATGGACACGTCGCCTTCCGGCGGCAGACAGACGGGCGGGTTAGCCACGACCCCTCCGAGCGAGTACGGCACTGGAACGTCCCCGTTCGGCGAGGTCGCGGCGGACGGAACGGGAAGTCCCCGCGAAAAGGAGGAATGGGACGCTGCTGAGGGCGCAGCTGCGACGACGCCGCCTCCGGCAAAGGTGCGCGGGCTTGAACTGTCTTCTATGTTGGACGACGCCGGACACGATCACTCAGCACCTCAGCCTCGAGGAGCTGGAGGACTGGGCCCGGACACGATTTTGCATAGGCGGCGCAAGTCCATGCTCTCGCAAGAGTTGAGCGGTGCCCTTTCCGCTTCCGCGTCGGCGCTCCCCGCAGCGCTTCCCGCGCCTCCGTCGGTGCTTCCGTCGCCGTCGCGTCTCCTGGGGACGCTCTCCATGATGGACAACAGCGCGGTCTTGCCGCCGTCATCGCCATCCGCCGAGCCAGCGCCTAAGGGAGACCTGAGGAAACAAGCGATTTTAAGGCGCGTTTCTTTGGCTAATCCTGTCGGAGAGGGCATGACCGCGTTTTCGCGCTTCGTCTCGCCCGGAGTCGCATCGCCGAAGCTGATGTTGCCCGCGCCGCTGAGGAAAGAACGAGACGTGTCAGACGACGAAGACGACGATTTCAACATGTGAAGAGAGGAATAAGATTGCACTTGAGCATTCTACATAGCTAGAACTAGTTCTATGAATAGGTCAATAGGTAGCTGCGCGACAGCTCGTCGTCACCGACGCACGGTACCTTCGCAGAGGTGAACTGCGCGAGCGAATATTCGGGCGTGTTCCCGGAAAGAGAAACGCACGAAATACCTGCTCGCCGTCTCGGTCTCGCCACCGCTTACACGTCTCCGATACAACACGCTGCCGCAAAACGCAGGCAAGTCACACATGCCGTTTTCGTCGTAGTCCACGTTTATCCAGCCGAGGGTGGCGCGCGCGAAACGGCCGGCGACCACGACGTTCGTCGTCGGATCCCCGAGACACAGTTTCAGGCGTCGCAGGGGTTGAGGCTGCACGGGCACGAAGTGTGTCAAGCCTTGCGTCAACACCATACCCCTCCAGCCACCGACATCGATGGTATCCGCGTGCATGGCCGTCAGCTCGATCTGCACGCTGAGCTCTGCGCCGTTGAACCCGCCACCGACGGCGCCCCAATCGTCCAGCAGCTCGCGCCTCTTTTTTATGGTAAACGTTTCCAGGTGCGCCCGCACCGCGGATGCGCAACGCTCCTCGAAATGCGAGAGCTGCACGGAGGGGTCCGCGGGGCGGCGATAACTAGGACGCAACCAAGGAGGTGTATTTTGCGTGACGGTAGAACCCCGAGGCCATAGCTTTCTAGTAGCCGGCGAAGCGCCCTGACGCTTTCTACCGCCACCCCCACCCCAGGGCGCTCGAACGCTGCTATGCTTTCCGGTGCGACTTCGCCGAACCCCGGCGCCGTCCCCGTCTAGCAAGCTCGGGTCGATGAAGACAACATCATCGATGGTTGATTTCCAGGGTGAGTGCCTCAAATCTTGGGCAGTCGCGTTCTGCGGCTGTCGCGAAGCCAGCGCGTCCGCGCGTCTTCTCTCTAGCAGAAGATTCATCTCGTGCCGGAGCTTTTTCGTCGCGTCCTTCTCTCGGCGCACCGTGTCCTGTAAGTCTTCACCGGGTTTAGGCGTTCCAATGCGCCCCAAGTCCGCCCAGTCCGCTCTGAGAATGTCCTCTACAGCGCGGCGAAGTGTCAAATTTTGACCACCGACTTTCTTCGCACGGTCCGCCGTGCGCGTGATCGTCGTAGTTTCTTCCGCAACCAGGCTATCGATTGTCCACGGGGAAAACGAGACGCGTCGACTTGGCTCTCGGGAAGTCGGCCGCGCGATAGGCGTTCGTCGAGGCTCCGGAGCATCTTCATCGTCGTCGCTTTCTTTTTCACAGCCGAGCAGATCATCCCAGTCTGTCGAAGCCGTCATCTTGCCGGCGTCCGAGCGTCTGCTCTCCGCAGCCTCCTTTCGCTCCGCATCAGACCTCGCGACGAGACTCTTGAGGTCCGAGAAGAGATCTGCGAGGCGCTCGTCAGCCGCCAACACGGCGGCGTCCAGGTCGTCTGCCTCCATGATTTACGAAACGAGCGTCATCGCGGTGAATCACGGTCGCGAACGCCACGAACACAGGTCACGCGGACGTTTCGCGCGACGCTCGTTGTGCGGTGCCGACAACTTTCTAAGAGCGTTTTCCAACGTCTCTTCTCCCCTCTTCCTCTCAATATTCTTACGTGAGGCGAGTGACTTGTGGGCACAGTGGCCAAAGAGTCGACTCGTCGACCGCACAAACAACGATGCCTGTCGTGATTCCCGCTGAGCGCCTCCTACCGGTATCCACGGAGCCTGGACCGGCAGGGTATCCTGCGGTCAAAGTTCGAGCAGCAGACGCTGACCTGCTCACCTCTCGCAGCGTGTACCACCAGGAAACTGGCGAGCTCATCAAAGACTATCTGAAGTACGATGAGGTGCCCGGAGTCACCAACTGCTCGGTAGTCACGCTGCCTCCTGGGTTGGTCATCGAGAGGCACGTGCATCCTTCGAAGTACGAAATATTTCTCACCAGCGGGGGGCGAGGGCTGTTCAAGGTATGGGCACCAGGCGCGGCGGAGGCAGACGAGCCGCGGGAAGTTTTTGAGCTCAAGGCTGGGGTGTGCGCGACCATCGGGCCGGAAGAGCCGCACATGATTTGTGCGGCGGAGGATTGCGAACTGACCATGACATACCTCGGTGTGGTCGCCCCGGAGACGAAGGCATAAACGAGATGTACAGAAACAAATCTCGTGTGGCCTGATACCATGTTTCAAGGCGCGTGATGTAACAACGCACTACCTAACGCTAGCTATCCTATTTTTTCAGAGTTGTCTGAACTCTGTTACCGAAACTCACGGACCCGTCGTCGGCGTCCACGGCTTATCCCAAACCCTGTTGTGCCGGTCTGTGTGGGGAATCACGTCGAACTCCATATCGTACCAGATGTGACCTGGGTGAGCGTTTTTGCAGCACCATATGGCGGCGTACTTTTTAAGCCGTCGCGAGAACTTCTGCATGTCCTGTTCGTCCACGAAACCGCCAAACGCGCCGACCATCGTGCTGAACTGAATCACCTTGACGTCTTTATGAGCGCTGAGCAACTTCTCGACATCAGCGTCCGTGAGCTTGGTGTTCGCGACGATGTGTTTTGTGTCCTTCGGTGCCGCCGCGCCGATGTTTTGCGTGCACTTCCCATCTTCACAACTCTCAACAAGTTCCACGTCCAGTCTCGAACTATTGACTGCCTCGGACAAGGCCGAATTGTTGAAGAAGCTGTACTCCCGAAAGTCAATGCCAGGTCCGAATTCCACATCGGGTTCTTCACGGACCCACGATTCGATCTCGAACACGTGGTCCATGGGACAAATGTACGGGAGTTCAGTGTCGGATCCAGGGATCTTGCCACTGTGGGGTGCCCACCATCTGTCGAATCCGCAGAACAACTTCGGCATCACCAGAGTACGCTTGAGTTTCTGCGCGAACGCGAGCGCGGCGCGCACTTGCAGAAGTTGATGATTTACCAGGGCAAAATGCCCTTCGACCGATCCAGAGTGTCGAAGGAGATCTTCTGGTATGTCTGCAACATACGACAACAAGCCTCCGGGTGGGTCGTAGTACTCCGGAGGATCCGACCACACCAACGCTTCTCGCAAGCGGTGACGTTTTCCATCCGTGCCAGAGAATTGAAACGTCGCGTGAATGACGTACGGTTCCTGTTTCACCTTCTCATACATCCTCGTCACGAAGTACGTATGACCGCTCGCGAACGTGCTGACCGGCAAGATGCCTATCTTCAGCTTACCTCGATATCCAGCGAAGACATTATTCTCATCCTTCTGATTGAATCCTGCGCCGAGGCGGAACAAGTCGTTGAAGGCATTTTGATCCCAAATCTTATCATCCTTCTCCAGCTTTTCCACCCACTCTTTCGCGAGTTCTTTGGCGCTGTGGCGCAGAAGCATAATGCCGATATTGGCAGCTGAATGAGCCCTGCTTGGATCCTCGAGTCCATCTCCAACAGCAGTGCTCGATAGGTGATCGCTCGAAGTCAAAACGTCTGCCTGCGGAAATCGTGCCATGTACGGCATCGGGTTCCGGAGCCACGCGGTGTCTACGTCTGACACCAGGATATCGAAACCCATCTGAGTAAACAGATAGATCAGCTCGATCTTCTTGCGTCCCATTTTGTGAAAGTTCGGGGTTCCCCATCCAAAGTCAGTGGTTATCATGCCGCTCTGCATCGCGAACGTCGGAACCTCGACGTCGATGAGCTGCGCTAACAGCTCGTTGTCCATCGAACCCACCATAAAGTTAGAGACACCGCACTTACGCACGTTACGGACCCAGTTTGATACAAAATCATAGTAATGGTTGTTCGCCCACGTTACCATCACCACGTTGTCCTCAGCATAATGGTCCACCAACTCTGTGGTGAGCTGGTTGTCCTCAGGCTTGTCAGATTTGGGCTTTACATATTTTCCTGCAGCGTGCTTCACTGGCACGGTGTCGTTGATCGCGGAAGGCGGAGACGCCGGGGGCTCGTACGGGTGCGGAGGAGGACTGTCTTTGCTTTTGGACGTCTGTTCTGGTGCTGGTTGTTCGGATTTTGGCGGCGGAGGTGGACTCACTTTGGTCACCGCTCCTGACACGACCGACCCTTCACGCCAAGCAGTCTCTGAGGTCGTTTCGGCGGATTGTGAGGTTGGGCTGAAGGTTCCGACCGCGGGCAGTACCACTTCCCCCAAACCGAAGGGCATCACTGGCGCCTGCGCGTGGATCAGGTACGCAGACCCGTATGAAACGAAGACAACGCATAGCGTGTACCCTATAAGTCGCCGCCCCGTGCACTTCATCTCGCCCAGCTCCGGCGCCCTGCGCCCGCTGCTCTGAAGATCGCCGAACCACCACGTTCACAAACTGGGCACGTTTTGTTTCGGCCTGGTTGCAAAAACAATTTTTCAAAGAGGAAAACCTTCTCTGCCGCGGTTGATAAAGCCGGCTCTTCCCGTGCTCTCTCACCCCGCTCGAGCGCGCAGGGTCAGAAACGCAGGTTTAATTAGGTTTGATAACACTCTCGGTGCATGAGTGGCCTCCCTGGCGCGCACGAACCGCTTTAGCTGTCTCGGTATCAGTTTCTCAGCTCAACTCGTGCCGCCGAGTGAAGTCTATATATCATCCTCCTTTGTAGATGACAAAGGAGCGCTCTTAAGGCCTGGGAGGAAGATGGAAGGCAACAGAGACGGCGAGACATCGGCCACTGCGCACGAGGGCAAAAATGCGGGACAAGAACACGGCTTGGACGCTTATCTGAAAGCTCATAACGTGGAAATCAGTGCCATCGCAACGCTAGAGAAGCGAGTGCGGAATGAGATCTACGAGCTTGAGGGAGAAAAGGTGTTTGCACTGCTTGAAAGGGCGAAGCACACAGAGCCTCTGAAGGAAGCGTTTGACGACTGCGAAACCCACCTCAAAGAGCTGGAAGACTGGCTCTCTGTCTTCAGCGGTAAGTTGTCGACCATGCGTGAAGACATCAACACGATAGAGGAACGGAACTCTGAGTTAGAGACGAGCTCGAGGAACAACGGCATTCTCATCGAGACGCTCACCGAGTTGCTCGGAGAGCTGAAACCACCTTCGGGACTCGACAACGCGGTGAGCACGTTTAGTCTCGAATCAGAGGAGGACACAGCGGAGGTGATCAAAGCTGTGACCAAGCTTGAGGAATACAGACTTCAACTGAAAGGGGACAAGCTCGAGCCGTATGCGAGCATGCGAGCGGTGCGGGAACAACAAGAGTACTGCACCAGAGTGTCCAGCGAAATCATAAACAAGACGAGCGCACACATGAAATCCGCGCTGGATGTAAGTCGCGCGCTGAACACAATTCATAGATTCCTTTCGCTAAACGATCGCGCGCTCACAATATTTGAATTCATTTCCACAGGACGACGCTAAGAACATCATAAAAAATGATAACACTATGGCAGAGATGCGCGTTTATTGGAACAGTATGCATGAACGTGTCCACAAATATGCGACACTCATTGAGGCACTCGGAGCAGTCGAGGAACGCTCTGTCAGGTAAGTTGGATGCTGTGTAAACGCACACGGACCGGAAAGTTTTGGAACTGACTCAACTCTCTTTACTTGACTTCTTCAATCGTAGATTATTCTTACGAGTGTATTGCTCTTCAATGAACCCCCTCGTGCGACATCAGGCAAGCAAAGCTGTGTCGTGTGTTCGCATTGCTTGTCGAGAAGGAAACAAACCTCTGGAAGCGTTTAAAAATCTGGTGATAAAATGCTTCGAGGAATTGGTAAGCTTTATTCCCGTATCCAACACTGCAATCCTGAATGGTTTGTTTTTAATGATTCAACTAACGCTTTCACGTATTCGTAAACAGGTTGCCGAAACAGATTTCATGTCTGAATGTTTTACAAAATCATCCCACGGAGATGCTGCGCGTTTTAGATGCAAGTATGCATACGAAATGAGGACTTTCATCGGTGGCTTCGAACAAGAGATTTTAAACGCCGTGGATATGATATCCAATGTGGATCCACTTCTATGTGTTTCAATGCTCGGGATAACCGCGCAAACATCTCTCGCCGTGGGTGACCGCGAAAATGATGCTCTTGCGGCAGCGCTTTTGGCATTACAGTCACGATTACAGTTGCAGCTATTCAAGTATCTTGACGAACACAAGTCGGGCGAGCATTGTGATGCTGCGGACGAATCTCCAGTGCTTAACGAAGTATCCTTCCCAGCGCTCCTCATTCCCAAGTTCGAGGAGAGCTTCGGAGCGATGCCTGACGACGTTAAAAAGCCAGCGCTCGATGCAACATATCGGAAACTCTTCGAATTCACCTTTAGCGCGATTGAGCGCGCCGCGGACGATGATGCGAAGCGTGGTGATGTCATTCGGATTGCCAACTACGCTCTTCTCGAAGAGAACCTATCGGCGATCGCATCACGCCTGGAGGGAGTGGTGAAAGATTGCGTTGGCGCTGCTAAAGAGGCTCGAAAATTCGCTTGTAGCGCTTACCTGTCGAGCTCCGGCTTCGGTCCGGCCCTTGATGTCGCGAGTCATCTTCATTACAAGCTGTTGTCCGGTATATCTGTCGCAGATTTGCCTTTTCAGCCTGGCTGTGGTCCTGAATCCGTCGCAAGCATGTTGCACACCATTTTGAGCTCACCTGAGAAGGTTGTGCAGGCGCTCCATAGGACGATGTCCCAGCACATGAGGTACCTGTCTCCGTTTCTCTTCGCTGACGTCTGGTCAGAGTGCACCGACTTCATTGTGTCCTGGTTTGTTTTCCTCGAGTCGGTGTTGACGCGGAGCCCGGAATACGGTGAAACGGTCGCTTGTTTGCCGGAAGGACTGCGAGATATGTTTACCAGGTCGAATAGAGCTACTAGCTAGCTAGCTAGAACTTAGAGTTGCATCCCTCTCGCCTCGTACCTCGAGTCGTCTCGTCTCGGTCGTTCTCCTTGCCTCAGGTTTCCCTTAGTGACAGTGTTTTATGACTTGTCGCGATTTATTTTTTTACAGGCAGCATTTGATTTATTTTTACTCAAAAGAAACTGAAGTGGGTATTGAAAATAAACTGAAATGCGTCGCTGAATGCTCAAGTGCGAGAAACGGGCACGAGCGTGGTCATTTATTTATCGTAGCTTTCGCTTGCGTGCACGGTCACATCAGGAGCGCAGGCACGGCAAGCACGGCTGCGACGGCAGGGACCAAAGCTTTGATTGAGACGGTGCCGGAGGCGGAGGCAGCCTCAAGCTCGGCGGTTTCGCTGGCTTCGGCCGCGAGCTCGATCGCCTTCTGGTCATCAGAGTCGAGGTTGACAGCTGCCGTGCCAGGAACCTTGATGGGGCCGAGGTAGCCGACGGTG
>MDSV01245419.1_pt1 | contig 13552 bp, 16 predicted proteins | sample 810851 | NCBI WGS metagenome assembly MDSV01 (sample SAMN05326640, study PRJNA326480) | marine metagenome | isolation source: seawater | place: Atlantic Ocean: North East | collected 2012 | reverse complement strand
TTGAACTGGCGAAAGATTGGAGAAGCGATAAGTTTTTAAGAAGATTAGAAGCTTTAATGGCTGTAGCAGATAAGAAACATAGTTTTATAATTTCTGGAACAGGAGATGTTTTAGAGCCAGAAGATGGAATAATTGGAATTGGATCAGGAGGAAATTACGCTCTTGCAGCCGCAAAAGTGTTAGCCGAAACTGATATGAGTGCTGAAGATATAGCTAGAAAATCTATTAAAGTTGCATCTGACATATGTGTATTTACTAACAATAACATTACTGTGGAAAAAGTTTAATATGGCTCCGACAAATAAAGTTACAAGTTTGAAAGTAGTAAAAAAAGATAAAGGTACTTCTAAAGTAAGTGCTTTATCTCCAAGAGAAATAGTTTCCGAATTAGATAGATACGTAATTGGTCAAAAAAATGCAAAAAAAGCCGTAGCTGTTGCATTAAGGAATAGATGGAGAAGGCAAGCTTTATCAGATGAAATGAGAGATGAAGTACTACCAAAGAATATATTAATGATTGGGCCAACAGGAGTTGGAAAAACAGAAATTTCTAGGAGGCTTTCAAAATTAGCAGAAGCTCCATTTATAAAAGTTGAAGCGACTAGGTTTACAGAAGTTGGTTATGTCGGAAGAGATGTAGAACAAATCATAAGAGATTTAATTGAAATAGCAATAGCTATGGAAAGAGAGAAGAGAAGAAAAGAAGTAAAAGCTAAAGCAGAATTAAAAGCAGAGGAAAAAGTATTAGACGCACTTGTTGGTAATAAAGCTAGCGTCGCAACAAGGGAGAGTTTTAGAAAGAGATTAAGAACAGGCGACCTAGATAACAATGAAATTGAAATAGAGGTTCAAAATTCTTCTAATCCACTTCAAAGTTTAGAAATACCTGGAATGCCTGGAGGAAATGTTGGAATGGTAAATCTTGGAGACATTCTTGGAAAATCTATGGGTGCAAAAAAGGGTAAAAAGAAAAAAATGTCTGTTAAAGAATCTCACGACATTTTAGTTGCTCAAGAGTCTGACAAAATGATCGAGGAAGACAAAATTATTTCAGAAGCAAAAAAAGCAACTGAAGAAAATGGAATAGTGTTTTTAGACGAAATCGATAAAGTTTCCGCAAGAAGTGATAGAGTTGGTGGAGACGTTTCGAGGGAGGGAGTACAAAGGGATTTGCTTCCTCTTATTGAGGGCACAACCGTTAGCACCAAGCACGGTCCAATTAAAACTGATCATATTCTATTCATCGCTTCAGGAGCATTTCAGTTAGCTAAACCTTCAGATTTATTACCTGAATTACAAGGTAGATTACCAATAAGAGTTGAATTGAATGCACTTAAAGAAGAAGACTTTAAAAGAATTCTTAAAGAGCCTGATAACAGTTTAATAAAACAATATAAAGAATTGCTGAAAACTGAAAATGTAAATCTTGAATTTACAGATGATGGAATTGATATGCTTGCTAAAATTTCGGCTGAAGTAAACTCATCTGTTGAAAATATAGGAGCAAGAAGACTTCATACTATAATTGAAAAAGTTTTAGATGATATAAGTTTTAATGCAACTGATAAAGCTGGCGAAACAATTACAGTAAATCAAAAATATGTTCAAGATAATTTAGGAAACTTAGTAAAAGATACAGACTTGTCCAAATTTATATTATAAACTTTTTAATTTTATTATAATTGCACCCTCTCCACCATCCTTTTTATCAGCATCGTTTATTGAAATAATTAATTTATTTATCATAGAATCAGCTTTAATAAATTCAGGAACTGAGTATTTTAATTTTCCAAATTTTTCAGATACGTATATATCTTGATCATTAGTTGAGTGTATTCCTTTTCCGGTGATAAGAAGTAATTCTTTAAATTTATTTTTTACACAATACTCAATAATTTCTTTTACTTTCTTATTTGCTTCATCCAAAGTAAAACCATGTAAATCGAATTTATAACGTTCTCTTATCTGTTTATTATTTGAGTTGTTTTTATCTTTATCGTAGATATCAGAAGGATTTTTTATATAATCGTCCCAAGTTTTCTGATCTTCGGGATTAATTTCTTTTTTTTTAATCACTTACTGATAATTTCGGACAAATACCAATTTGGACCTTTTTGTTTTAAATTTCTGGTAAATTTCCAACTATCAGTTACAAACTTAATTTTATCAGGGTTGCCCTCTACTATTTTATCTTCCTTGTCTTTTTTAATAGAAATTACTTCCGCAACAAATTTAACTGTTGCAAATAAATCATCCTTGATTTTCTCGTATTTTTCAACAGAAGACTCTTTAACACCGATAAATGTGAATTCAGATTTTATGCCCTCTTTATTTCTAGATTTTATAGCATCTGAAAAATTAGAAAACATGTTCGATGATAATAGACTTTTTAATTTTATTAAATCACCGGATGCAAAAGAAGTTAAGATGCTCTCGTAGGCAAGTTCTGCTCCCTTAAGAAATTCTTTTTTGTCCTTTCCTTCTAAAATCTCGAGGTTTTGGTTTATTGGTTTAACTTCGTTTTTTGGGATATTAAATTCTTTTTCCGCAAAACCTGGATAAATTTTAGACTCATGTCCGGTTTTTCTACCTAATATGCTTCTTAACCGCAAAATTATAAATCCTGCGATCATTCCTAATAAAATTATATCTAAATAACCAAAACTATTACTCATAATTTGATAAATATACCTTAATCATATATTTTTGTATCAGACAAATGAACCCATTTTTTATAATATTTATAGGAATACCAGCATTGGAAATATTCTTAATGATTAAAGTTGGAGGAAAAATAGGTGCTTTAAACACTGTTACTCTTATCTTTCTTACTGCTTTAATCGGCGTTTATTTAGCAAAATTACAAGGAATACATACATTAAAATCAGGTATGATGAATCTTTACCAAAACAAGATGCCTTTATATGAAATTGTGTCTGGCGCATCTATAGCAATAGCAGCATTATTATTAATAATACCTGGTTTCTTCACAGATTTTTTTGGGTTTTTATTATTGATTCCTGTCACTAGAAAGTTTTTGTTTCATTTAACTGTTAAAAAAAAATTTAGATCAAAAGAAAAAAATCAAAATAAAACTATCGAAGGTGAAGTGGTGGATAATAATAAAGATGAGCTATAAAATTATTGGAAAATATATAAAGGATTTAAAATTCAATATTCCTAATCCTAAAACTTTTTTCCTCCTTTCTAAAAATATATCAAATTACAAAATTAATATTGATATTAAAAGCATCCAAGTAAAAAAAAATATAATAGAAATTTTAACAAGTTTGAGTCTAGCGCCAACCAAAGATGACTTTGATAGAATTGAGACTAAGATAATTCACGCCACATTAATAGAGGTAGAAAATGAAAATATTCAAAAAGATGAGATGGAAAATATCATACTTATAAAAGTACCTACAGAAATTTATAAAGAATTACGGAAAGTTTTTATTTTTTTGTTTGAAAATTCTGGCTTTAAAGATATTAAAATTAACGAAACAATTGATTTTAAGAAACTGTACAAGATGAGAAAAGCTCAATAAAAATTTTTTTTAAGTTCATTTTTTATAAAATCTTTATGCTTTTTAATTTCTTCATTTGATATTTTTACAATTGTTTTATTATAATCCCTCGTTTTATCAATGCTATGTTCTACATTACTATTTGATAGATTAAATTTAGGTTCTCTTACATCTAGTAAATTTATATAAACTTCTCTCAATAACTCACAATCTAATAAAGCATTGTGTTTTGTTCTTCTTGAAAGATCAATATTAAATTTTTTACACAGAGCGTCTAAAGAATTTGATGTTCCTGGAAATTTATTTCTAGCTACTTCTAAAGAGTCTATTATTAATTTTTTATCTATTTTGCTCTTTTTAATTAATTCTAGCTCTCCATCTAAAAAACTTAAATCAAAAGGTGCGTTATGAATAATAATTTTTTTGTTTTTTATGAAAGCTAAAAGTTCATCAGCTATTTTATCAAATGTTTCTTTGTCTTTTAAAAATTCTTCAGAAAATCCGTGAACTTTAAAAGCCTCAATTGGTACACTTCTCTTGGGATTAACTAATTTATGAAAAATATTTCCAGTAGGAATCAGGTCGTTTGTTTCAATACATGCTATCTCAATTATTTTATGGCCATCTCTAAAGGATAGACCGGTGGTTTCCGTATCTAAAAAAACTTCACTCATAATTTTTTATTATAGAAGATAAATTTTTTTTTAAAATCTTTAAATTTTTTTCATTAACAACTACATAATCACAAAATTTTATTTTTTTTTGTTCACTCATTTGTTTATTATCTAATAAACTAAATAGCTTTTTATTACCTCTTTTCAACTTAAATCTTTTTAGCCTTAATTTTTTTTTTGACTTAATAAATATAGTTACATTAAAAAATTTCATTAATTTGCTCTCGATTAAAAGGGGTATTTCAAAAAAAAGGATTTTTTTATTTTTATTAATTAATGTAAATTTTATCATCTCTTTTCTCACCAATGGATGAATTATTTTTTCTAATTTAGCAAGATTTGACTTCTTTCTTAAAATTAGTTCCTTGAGACTTTTTTTAATCTGACTATTATTTTTGATCTTAAATTTTTTACTGATTAATGATTTAAAAATTTTATTTTGGTACAGGCCGCTAACAACTTTATCTGCACTAAACAGGGGACCACGATTTCTTGACAAGATTTTACTGGCTGTAGTTTTCCCTGACGCTATAGATCCTGTAATACCAATCTTAATCATTTAAGCTGTGAATTTAATAGCTCTATTAATTCATCATCTATTTCTGGGTTAATTTTATTCCATAAATAGAAAGATTTTTGCCCTTGATAAATAAACATATCAAGACCATTAAAAACTTTTTTACCTTCCTCCTTTAGAAATTTTAAAGTTTTTGTTTCTAGAGGATTATAAATTGTATCTATAAAAATAACCTCATTCTTAGTTTTTTTGAAATCAAATTTAAAATCTTCACCATTTTTAAGCCCTAAACTAGTCGCGTTAATTATTATATCGTAATTTTTAATTTCATCCTCGAGGTTTTTCCAAGAAACAATATTTAAAAAATTAAATTTTTTTTTTAAGAAAATGCATTTTTCATTAGTTCTATTAGCTATTGAAATATTTGTTACACCTGATTTTTGAATTGATAAGATAACCGAAGGGGCCACACCTCCAGCCCCTATAATCAAAGCTTTTTTATTAAAACTATTATCAATTTCTTTTAAATATGCGGCTTGTAAACCAAAGACGTCGGTGTTTTCTCCTATAATCTTTTTACCCCCCTCTAAAAGTAAAGTATTTACGGATCCAGTTAACTCTGCGTCATTAACTGAACTATCAATATAGTTAATAATTTTTTGCTTGAATGGTAGTGTTACATTGAAACCAGAAAAGCTGCCATTTTTAAGTTTTTTAATAATTTCTGGTAAATCTTTTTCATTTGTTTCAATAATTGTGTAATTTGCATCTATATTATATTTTTTAAACCAATAATTATGCAAAACTGGAGAGAGTGAATGTTTTATAGGATTTCCAATTATTCCAAAATTTTTTCTCATATTTTAAATTTTTTAATATAATTAATAATCTGCTTCACGGGCAGACCCATAATAGAATCTTTGTCTCCTTTAACATATTCAAAAAGTTCTAATCCGTCAGCTTCTATTTGATAAACTCCGTAAGAGAGCAGGGTTTCGGTGTCTATTTTTCCTAAATATGTTGATATTTCCTTATCAGAAAGGTTTTTCATTTTAAGTTCAGATTTGTCAGTATAATTCCAAATCATTGCACCGTTTTTTGAAATGCAAACTGAACTGATTAAATAATGTTTTGAATTATTTAATTTTTTTAGAATTTCGTACGCTTCGTCTCTAGAGTTTGGTTTGTTAATTAGCTCTTCATTTAAGGAAATAACACTATCTGCGCCTAAAACTAATCTATCTGGATTTTTAATGCTTACTTTAATTGATTTAATCTCTGCAAGGTTTTTTGAAACGGTGAGCGGGTTAGCACCTTCAGCTAAAAGTGATTCTTTTACTTCGTTCTCATCTACATTAGAAACTACAACTTCATTATTTATTTTGTATTTCTCTAGAATTTGTTTTCTAACTCCACTTTTGGAGGCTAGTATAATTTTCATTTATTTTTCTTTATTTCTATGATCTTTAAAATAGAAGCAGCTGTTTCCTCAACAGATCTTCTTGTAACATCAATAATAGGCCAATTATTTTTTTTGAATAAATTTTTTGAATCCTCTACCTCTTTTTTTATAAATTCTAAATCAGTATACTCTTTAAGACTCTGATCTTTCATTATTGCGACACGATTTCGTCTTATATCCGATAATCTCTCTGGGTCAGCAACAAGCCCAACGATACAAGAAGTTTTATTAATTAAAAGATCGCTAGGGATTTTTTGATCAAGCACTAATGGAATGTTAACTGTTTTATATCCTCTGTTTGCTAAATATATCGAAGTTGGTGTTTTGCTAGTTCTGCTTACACCTAATAATACTACATCAGCACTATTTATATCATCAACCTTTTTCCCGTCATCATGTATCATGGTAAATTGAATAGCTTCTATTCTTTTATAGTAATCATCATCTAAAACGTGTTGGGCGCTTGGTTTATGTATAGCCTTTTGGTTTAATAGTTTAGAAAAGCTTAAAATTAAGTTTCCTAAAACGCCAAAACATGGAACAGAATTTTTATCACTTTGGTTTGCAAGATATTTAGCTAATTTTGTTTCTACAATAGTATAAAGTATTATAGAGTTTTCAATTTTATTGCATTCGTTTATAATTTTATCAATTTGCTGTTCGGTTCTAATAAATGCGAACTCTTTTTTTTCATACTCAAAATTAGAAAATTGTGACTTAAGAGATAAAAATATTCTATCTAAAGTTTCGCCGGTCGAGTCGGACACAAGATATACATTGTATTTTTCGTTCATAAAGTTGTTAATAAAATATTAATTAATTAATGTTTTACATTTTAAAGAAAAACTGAGAAAAACAATCAACATTAATCAACACTATTTAAACAATTTATTGGATGTTGATAATAGAGTTTTTTGCTTGTTTATAAAACTAATAAAGTCCTAAAATATAACAATATTAGCTCAAGTAATAAACTGCCTCATGTATAAAAGGTGTATAAATCATTATATAACTAATTCACAAGACCTAAAGCATTTATTACATTTATAAATACTATTTATTTAATGAGTAATCTAAAAGAAATCTTAATACATAAAAAAATTTGTAAATCAGTTTGGTTTATGAGACAAGCAGGTAGATATCTTCCTGAATTTAAAGAAATTAGATCAAAAAATAAAAATTTTATTGAACTGTGTTTAAATATTGATTTAAGCTCAGAAATAACCTTACAACCTATTAAAAGATTTAATCTGGACTCTGCTATCATTTTTTCAGATATACTAATGGTACCTTATGCTCTTGGTCAAAAAGTTGATTTTATTAAAGATCAAGGTCCAAAATTAGAAGATTTTAATCTTAAAAAATTCTTGAATAATGATAAAATTAATTTTTCTCAGAAGTTGCATCCCGTATATAAATCTATTGAAAAAACAAGAAGAAATTTAGAAAAAAAAAAATCCCTTATTTCATTTATTGGAGCTCCGTGGACTTTATTAGTTTATATGCTTGGATTAAAATCAAATAAAAACGAGATTGATTATAAAAAAATAAAAGACAAAGATTTTGAGGTAAATTTAATTTTAGACAAATTAAATGAATACCTTTGTATACATATAGAAAATCAAATTAATCATGGAGCAGATGTAGTTCAAATTTTTGACTCTTGGGCCGGATTAGTGCCGCCAAAGTATCTACCCAATTATTGCTATATCCCTAACTTAAAAATTGTTGAGTTCTGTAAAAAAAAAGGAATCCCCGTCATTTGCTTTCCAAAGGGGTTAAGGGAAAATTATAAAGAATTTAATACTATCGTAAAACCGCACGGACTAAACATTGACTATGATATCAATTTAGATTGGGCAAAGAAAAGTTTAAAAAACACTGTTATACAGGGAGGGTTAGACCCAAAAATTTTACTGCTTTCTGAGGAAGAAATTTTTAATAATGCAAAAAAATATTTTGATGCATTCAAGGGATTACCTTATGTTTTTAACCTTGGTCATGGTATGCTTCCAGAAACAGATCCAGAAAAAGTTAAGAAGTTAATAAAATTTTATAGAGAATATTAAAAATGAAAGAAAATCACCCCGAAATAAAATTTGGAAAAACTGGTATTCTTTTAATAAATTTAGGCACCCCAGACTCTACTAGCTGGTGGGATATTAGAAAATATCTAAAAGAATTTTTATCTGACAAGAGAGTAATAGAGGTTAATCCAATTTTATGGCAAGTTATATTAAACCTATTTATACTTACATTTAGGCCTTCAAAAACAGCACATGCATATAAAAAAATTTGGAGAAAGGAAACAAACGAATCTCCTCTTCTTTATTTTACCAGAAGCCAAGCTGAGAAATTAAAAAATAAAATCGGAAATAGTAATGTTATAATAGATTTTGCTATGAGATACGGAAATCCTAGCATAAAATCAAAACTTTATTTACTTAAGGCTAATGGATGTGAAAATATAATTATACTTCCCCTATATCCACAATATGCAGCAGCAACAACGGCAACTGTTTGTGATGAAGTTTATAGATCATTAATGGGCATGAGATGGCAGCCAAGCTTACAAATTATACCTCACTATGAAAGTGATCCAACTTATATAAACGCATTAATCAAAAGTATTAAAAAGAAAATAGAGGAAATTAATTGGAAGCCAGATTTAATAATTACCTCTTATCATGGTATTCCTAAAAAATATTTTGATAAAGGAGATCCTTACCATTGCTATTGCCATAAAACCACAAGACTTATGAGAGAAAGTTTTAACCAGACAGAAATTCGACTAACTTTTCAGTCGAGATTTGGACCTCAAGAGTGGCTCACACCATATACCGATAAAACCTTAGAAAGTTTACCAAGCAACGGTATAGAAAATTTATTAGTAATATGTCCAGGATTTGCTTCCGATTGCGTAGAAACCTTAGAAGAAATAAATATTCTGGGCAGGGAAAGTTTTATTAAAAATGGTGGAAAAAACTTTGATTTAATTCCTTGCTTAAATGATAATTCAGATCACATTAACTTGTTTGCAAAACTTGTAACAAAATACATTTAAAGATGAATTCATATCTTTTATTTAAATCATTACACATAATAGCGGTTATATCTTGGATGGCTGGATTGTTGTATCTTCCGCGTATATTTGTTTATCACTCAGAGGCAGATCACGAGTCTCAAAAAAATATTTTTAAAATTATGGAGAGGAAGCTTTATAATTATATTATGATGCCAGCAATGTTGTTATCCTGGCTTTTTGGCCTTTTACTCATTCAGAGTCTCGGGTTTAGTGTTTTTTCAGAATTATGGATGATTATAAAGACTGCGCTTGTTATTGTTTTAACTTGTTATCATTTCCTGCTTGGTAAATACCTTAATGAATTTGCTGTTGATAATAATACCAAAACGCCAAAGTTTTTCAGAATAATTAACGAAATTCCAACTGTTATACTTATTGTTGTTGTATTTGTTGTAGTTTTTAAGCCCATATAATAAGACTTGAATTTTTTTTAAAAAGTCATATATTTTTACTACTTTCCTTTTTAATCAATAATATTTCATGAATTTACAAGAATTAAAGCAAAAGAACCCAGCAGAACTAATTAATGAGGCTGAAAAGCTTGGTATTGAAAACCCAAGCACACTCAGGAAGCAAGAAATTCTTTTTGCTATTTTAAAAAAATTAGCAGAAAAAAATGAACAAATTACTGCCACAGGAGTACTGGAAGTTTTGCAGGATGGTTTTGGTTTTTTAAGAGCAATCGAGTCTAATTATCTACCAGGTCCTGATGATATATACGTTAGCCCAAGTCAAATCAGGAGATTTGGTTTAAGGACAGGAGACTCTGTCGAAGGAGAAATTAGAGGTCCCAAAGATGCTGAAAGATATTTTGCACTTTTAAAAGTAAATAAAATTAATTTTGATGAACCAGAGAAAGGCAAAAACAAGATAGCATTTGACAATCTGACGCCGCTTTATCCAAAGGAAAGAATAAAATTAGAAGTGGAAACAACTAAAATTGAAAAGAAACCTGATAATACTGCAAGATTAATAGATTTGGTCAGCCCTATAGGCAAAGGTCAAAGATCATTAATTGTATCACCACCAAGAGCAGGAAAAACAATCATTCTTCAAAATATAGCCCAATCGATTACAGCAAACCATCCGGAATGTTATTTGATGGTTTTGTTGATTGATGAAAGGCCTGAGGAAGTTACCGACATGCAAAGATCTGTAAAAGGGGAAGTGGTAGCCTCAACCTTTGATGAACCGGCTTCAAGACATGTTGCTGTAGCGGAAATGGTTATTGAAAAAGCAAAGAGACTAGTTGAACATAAGAAAGACGTAGTAATATTGCTTGACTCAATCACGAGACTTGGCAGGGCTTACAATGCCGTAATACCTAGTTCAGGAAAAGTTTTAACAGGAGGTGTAGACGCTAACGCACTTCAAAGACCGAAAAGATTTTTTGGTGCTGCTCGAAATGTTGAGGAAGGAGGCTCACTAACAATAATTTCAACCGCTCTTATTGACACCGGAAGTAGAATGGATGAAGTAATTTTTGAGGAATTTAAAGGAACAGGTAATTCCGAGTTAATACTTGATAGAAAAGTTGCTGATAAGAGAATTTATCCGGCTTTAGATATTACAAGATCGGGTACAAGAAGAGAAGAACTTTTGTTTGAGAAAGATGACCTTTCTAAAATGAATGTGCTTAGAAGAATCATAAGTCCTATGGGCACAATGGATGGTATCGAGTTTTTGATTGCAAAATTAAAAAATACAAAAAACAATGCAGATTTTTTCAATTCTATGAATAAATCAGCTAATTAAATTATTGTATAGTTTGGTTGTTAAATCTTGTTTCGTGAAGATAAAAACTAATTATACTTTCTAGTGTCTCTACTTTTTCTTCAACAGATACTGCCTCAAGAAGTTTTTGTTTTTCCTCATTTGTAATTGGAGCAATCATTGCCAAAGTATTTATTTTTTGAACATGATCCAATTTTTCAAACTCTCGCCAATTAAGCAGCAAACCGCTTCTTTTAAAGAAAATCTTTGCTTTATCCATTAAACCTTCCGAGTTGACATACTTAAGATTATTTTTGATATCCGATTCGAAAGATTGATAATCTACTTGGAACTCACGGTATAGTTTTTTATTAGAAATTTCTTTGACAATCTTAAATCTTGAAATACCGGTCAGGTTTATCAAAATTCTTCCATCCTTGCTTTTTTGATAATCACTTATTGTTCCCAAACACCCAATATTATAAACAGCATTATCCTCTTTTTGTGATTGTACCATCCCCATAAACTTACCATTATCATAGGCATCATTTACTAAATCTAAGTATCTTTTTTCAAAAATATTTAAAGGTAAATTTGTTTTTGGAAAATAAATTACTCCGCTTAAAGGAAAGACAGGAATAATTTCTGGGAATTTTTTCATACGAACACTATATAAAAAAAATGATGCACCTGATAGGGACATTTTATAACTGTTGACCGTAGATAAGACAGTGTATTATACTTGGACTATTGCGGGCATAGCTCAGTGGTAGAGCGTCTCGTTGCCAACGAGAAGGTCGAGGGTTCGAACCCCTTTGCCCGCTCCAGAATAAGTTTTTAGGCCTTAAAAATGGACGATTTGTCAAAAAAAAAATGTGTTGCTTGTGAAGGCGATATTCCGCCATTCGACAAAAGTGATATTCATAAATATTTAAAAAAAGTAGATGACTGGAATGTAAAAAGTGATGAAGAAAAGAGTTTTTATCTAATTAAAAATTTTAAATTTAAAAATTTTGAAGAAAGCCAAAGTTTCGTAAATAAAGTAGGAAACATAGCAGAAGCAGAAAACCATCATCCAGATATTTTTTTTGGATGGGGTTATTGTAAAATAAAAATCTTCACGCACTCAATTAAAGGACTTGCAGAGAGTGATTTTATACTTGCTGCAAAAATAGATAAAATTACTTAATGATTAAAATGTCTTATACCAGTAAAAAACATTTTAATATTCGCTTTATTTGCAGCATTTATGATTTCTTGATCTCTTATTGACCCCCCAGGTTGAATTATAGTCTTCACGCCAGCTTTAACGAGAGTGTTTATTCCATCTGCAAAAGGAAAAAAAGCATCTGATGCAGCTATAGAATTTTTAATTTTTGAAGATTGAAATTGTTTTGCTTTCTGAACGGCTATTTTACAACTATCTAACCTGCTTGACTGACCAGCGCCTATTCCAATCGTGGTAAAGTTGCTACATAAGACAATTGCATTTGATTTTACATGCTTGCAAACTTTAAAAGCAAATTTAATTTCTTCTATTTCTTTTTTACTAGGTTTTAGTTTTGTCACACACTTCAATTTCTTTTTATCTACAACAACATCATCTCTAGTTTGAACTAAAAAAGAACCATCAAACGATTTAATAGCAGAAAGATTTCTAAGTCTAAAATTAGAAATATCAATTATTCTTAAATTTTTTTTTCTTTTTAAAATTTTTAGAGACTCTTTATCAAAACCTCTGGCTAGAATAACTTCTAAAAAATTTTTGTCTATTTCAGAAGCTATCTTTTTATTTATCCTATAATTACAAGCAATGACTCCACCAAATGCGCTTATTGGGTCAGAGGCGTAAGCATTTTTAAAAGAAATCAAAGGAATTTTGTTTTCAGAGACTCCGCATGGGTTAGCATGTTTGATAATTACAGTTCCAGAATTTTTTTTTAAGGAATCCAAAATTTGTAAAGACGCAAACATGTCATTGTAGTTGTTATAACTTAATTCTTTTCCATGAATTTGTGTAAATCCAAGGTACTTATCTTCATAGTCACTGATGTATATAGAACTTTGTTGATGAGGATTTTCTCCATACCTCAATTTTTTGAACTTTCTTCCAAAAATTGTCTTTCTTTCAGGAAACTCAATTTTAAGTTTTTTATTAAACCAATTTGCAATCATAGCATCATAATAAGCTGTTAGTCCAAAAGCTTTTGAAGACATTAGTTCTCGAAATTTTAATGATGTTTTACCTTTTAGCTTTTCTAATTCTTTAATCAAAGTTCCATAATCATCTACACCAGTTACAATTGTGACATTTTTAAAATTTTTTGCTGCAGCTCTAACCATTGTAGGACCGCCTATATCTATATTTTCTATTATCTGTTTAGGACTTGTTGTAGTTGTGACAATTTTTTGAAATGGATAAAAATTTACCACAATGAGATCTATCGCAGGAAAATTTTGCTTAGACATTTCGTTTTTATGTTTTTTATTTTGTCTGTCATGAAGTATACCGGCATGTATTTTAGGATGAAGAGTTTTTACTCTTCCATCTAACATTTCTTTAAAACCTGTATA
>MDSV01243563.1_pt1 | contig 13552 bp, 11 predicted proteins | sample 810851 | NCBI WGS metagenome assembly MDSV01 (sample SAMN05326640, study PRJNA326480) | marine metagenome | isolation source: seawater | place: Atlantic Ocean: North East | collected 2012 | reverse complement strand
CTCATGAAGATGTCGCCTATCTGATGAACGACTCTCATCCTGATCTGTATTTGTTCTCCAGCGATTATCCTCACTTGGAAGGCACGAAAGATCCCATCGGCCGGTTTGAACGTTTTCTTGAAAACTCGGAACCCGCCATACGCGATGCGTTCTACAGCGAGAACTTTCTTCGTCTGTGGCCAAACGCCCGGGTCTGATTCGTGACTGGCTCGCCAGCGTCTCATAACCCAGCAGGGATCAAAACTCTGCTGGGGGCGTTGTTGGGTGTTGTGGTGATCGGTCTGCTGATGACCTACATCGTGCGCTGCCCTTGCGAGCGGATTCCCGGGACGGTGCTGTTTGGGGTTGAAGTGGAGGAACCGGTCAGCGATTGGGCATTCGCCAATGCTGCGGGGTTGTGTCAAATACAGGTGCAGGGTGTCATTCCGTGGTCCGTGAATCTCAACTGTATGGCCGATGGCGACGGCGCGCTGTATCTGAGTTGTTCGGTCTGTGAAGGCAAGTATTGGTCGGGTCGGGCGCTGGTCAATTCTGATGCCAGAGTTCGCATAGCCGGCCAAGTGTATCCGGTGCGGCTGACTCGTTTACAAGATGCCGAAACCTTGGACGCAGCTTGGCTGGCTAGAGCGTCGAAAACCGGCTATGGCGTTGGTGAACCACGCCCCGATCATTGGTGGTCTTTTGCGGTAGTCAGTCGCTGAAACACGACCGACGCTGCGCGTGGGCCTGTTGTTAGCTTGGTTCGTGAAACATCGAGGTACGGCCACCGTCCACGACCAAATCGTGACAGGTAACGAATCGGCCAGCGTCGCTGGCCAGATACAGAGCGGCTTCGGCGATGTCATCGGCAACACCGGTTTTTTGCAGCGGTACAGATCGCGCCAGACTTTGCTGCAGCTTGTTCATTTTGCGCTCGTTTTCCTCATCGGTCAGGGTGTTTGCGCGCTCAGAACCGCCCCAAAAGATCGGTGTGGCAATCGCCCCCGGAGAGATCGAGTTCACCCGTATGTTGTGCTCGCCCAGCTCGATCCCCGCCATTCGGGTGTAGTGGGTCAGCGCCGCTTTGAGGGCAGAGTACAGTAGATCGCCCTGACGATAACGCAGGCCGGCAATACTGGAATTGTTGATGATGCAGCCGCCGCCATTGGCCTTCATAGGCGCTACTGCGTGCTTCGTGCCAAGAATGGCGCTGGACAATAGCAGGCGAACACCATAATCGATGTGGTCCTGGGTGAGTTTTTCCAGAGGAGCCCCCACCGGACCGCCGGCGTTGTTGAACAACACATCCAGCTTGCCATGGGTTGCCGTGGTGAATTCGATGGAGTCGCGGATCGCCTCTTCCTGAGTGATATCCGCCTCGTGATATGTCGCGTTCTGGCCCAAGGTTTCAGCCAAGGCCTGACCCTTTTCTACTGAGCGCCCGGTGATGACTACCTGTGCGCCCTCGTTGATGAACAGTTGCGCGGTTGCAGCGCCAATACCACTGGTGCCGCCAGTAATGAGGGCCACTTTGCCCGCGAGTCGGTTCGACATGTCTTTTCCTTAGCCTTGCTGAACAAATACGTAATCACAAAGTCTGCGGCAGGATACAGGGCTGGGCAATGGCGGCAAGTCTGATCCGCTTCCGATGTGTTGCGTCGGTCTCAATCACCGTGCAGTCTTTGGCAGGGAAGAATTGCAGCGTCGGCGAACGGCGAACGGTGAACGGCGGATACGGCATTGGCCATTGGGGGAAATATGAGTTCGACAAAGAGCGTGAGTCTTGGCAATAAAATTGCGTACGGTTTTGGTTCCGTCGCTTTTGGAGTCAAAAACAATGGCTTCGATTATTTCTTCCTGATTTTCTACAGCCAAGTGATGGGCGTGAGCGCCTATCTGGTCAGTTTGGCGTTGCTAATCGCCTTGGTCTTCGATGCGTTGAGTGATCCCCTGATTGGCTATTTGTCCGACAATACCCGCTCGCGTTGGGGGCGGCGACACCCGTACATGTACGCAGCAGCGATGCCGGTGGCGTTGGGTTACTACTTCGTCTGGAATCCTCCGGCAAGCTTGAGCGGAGACGAGCTCTTTCCCTATATTGTTGGTATCGCGATTTTCGTGCGTACCCTGATCACCCTCTATGAAATCCCCAGTTCCGCCTTAGTGGCCGAAATCACCGATGATTATGACGAGCGAACGAACATGTTGAGCTTCCGTTATTTCTTCGGCTGGAGCGGTGGCACCTTAATGGCAACCTTTGCAACGATGTTTTTGCTGGTACCCACCGCGGAGATAAGCAATGGCATGTTCAATGTCGAAGGTCATGGTCAGGTTGGTTTTGTCGCGGCTTGGGTGATTTTTCTTGCCATCATGGCATCCGCCTTGGGGACACACCGCTTGATTCCCAACCTCAAGTCACCCCCGCCAAAGCGGAATTTGTCGCTCAAGCGTATCTATCAGGAAATTTTTGAAACACTCGCCACCCGTTCCTTTCTCGCGCTGTTTTTGGCGGCACTGTTCGGGGCGGTAGGGTCAGGGGTTGCTGCAACCCTGAGCTATTACATCTATACGTTTTTGTGGGAATTTTCGACTCAGCAGATCGGTTTTATTTCCATCAGTGTGGTTATCTCCGCCATGTTGGGATTTATGCTGTCGCCCTTTATTTCCAAAAGGCTGGGAAAAAAGAAGGGCGCAATTTTGATCGGTTTTCTGGCGTTCACAGTAAATCCCGCGCCCATTGTGCTGCGCATGATGGGCTTCATGCCTGAGAACGGCGACCCCATGCTGTTCCCCATTGTTCTTGCCATCATCGTTGTTGATGTGGCCCTGATCATCACGTATCAGACATTATCCTCCTCCATGATCGCGGACTTGGTCGAAGAAGCGGAGGTGAAAACCCAGCGCCGTAGTGAGGGTGTGTTCTTTGCCTCAGTCACGTTTGTGCGCAAGGTGACCCAAGGTTTGGGAGCGGCCTTTGCGGGCGTTATCTTGACGGTAAGCCAATTCCCAGTGGGTGCTACACCGGGTGATATTCCGGATTCAGTCATGACTGACTTTGTCTGGATCTATGTGCCGACGGTGTTCAGCGTCTGGATGCTGATGATTGCCTGCATCTCTATGTACTCCGTGGATCGCAGCAAACACGAAGCGAATTTGGAGGCATTGGGCCGCTCGAAGTAGCGGGTTCGCCTCGCGTCTGTCGTCGTTTGACGACGTTTTGAAGGGATTGGTTAGCTCCGAGCGGTTGGGTACTATCGGGGTTCTTTAGGGAGAGGATTCGATAATGATAAACAAGAAATTTGGTGTGTTTCAGCGGCTCGTGGCCGGTTTCTTGGGCCTGAGTTTGACGGGGTCCGTGACGGCGCTGTCCGTCGGTGATCGGGTGGAAAACTTTCGCCTGATGGATCACGCAGGGGGCTCTCATGAGCTGCACTATTTTGCTGACGCGCCAGCCATGGTTCTGATGACACACAACACCAGCTGCGCAACCCTACCCGATAGCCTGCAGGAATTGACGTCTATTCATGAGCAATTCGCACCTCAGGGCGCCGAGATCATGCTGATCAATTCCGATTTGCGCGACGATCGCGGCAGTGTGCGGGCCGCGGCTGCTCGGGAAGGTATTGCGCTGCCTATTTTGCTGGATACGACACAGATCATTGGTGAAAGCCTGATGGCTGCGACGGCTGGCGAAGCGTTAGTGATCGACCCCAGGACGTGGACCCTGGCCTACCGGGGCGACGTGAAGGGTGCAAGGCAGGCAGTGGCTCAGTTGGTTCAGGGTGATCGGGTGACAGCGGTTTCCAACGCTAGCGCGAATTCCGACTGCTCGGTGGATTTCCCAGAGTTGGCCCGCCGTGCCGAACACAAAACCATTTCCTACGCAGAGACCATCGCACCCATGCTGAATGAGAACTGTGTGAGCTGTCATCGCGAAGGTGGCATAGGCCCCTGGGCGATGACCGACTACAACATGGTGCGTGGTTTCAGTCTGATGATCCGCGAAGTGGTCCGAACTCAGCGCATGCCACCGTGGCATGCTGATCCCCATGTGGGCGAATTCTCCAACGACCGCTCCCTAACCGATGAGCAAATCCGCACCCTGGTGCATTGGATCGAAGCTGGTGCACCTCGAGGTGAGGGCGCAGACCTGCTAGCCGAGACTGCGCAGCAGTGGCCCCTGTGGGTGATGGGAGAACCGGATGTCATCATCGAGATTCCACCCGAAGACGTACCCGCAAGCGGCGTCGTTGATTACAAATACAAAATGGTAACGAACCCGTTGGATCAAGACGTCTGGGTCAAGGCAGCGGAAATTATTCCAGGCGACCGCAGCGTGCTGCACCATGTGATCACAACCTTTGGTGAGCTGGAGACCGAAGGGCGTCGCGCGGGACGGCTGAAGCGCGGTACAGGTGGTGGATTGGGTGGCTACGTGCCCGGGGCGGTCGGTAAGCCGTTTCCTGAGGACACCGGTATTTTATTACCTGCCGGTGCCACCATTGAATTCCAAATGCATTACACGCCTGCTGGTCTTGCGACTAGGGACACGTCGCGCATGGGCCTGTACCTGCATAAAACGCCACCAAAGCACAAACTGGGTAGCATGATCTTGTTGAATCCTCGCATCTTGATTCCAGCTGGTGCGCCAAATCACTCGGAAGTGATGGTGAGAACCTTCGATCAAGACGTGCTGGTCTACAGTTTGCTTCCCCATGCGCATTACCGGGGCAAGGCATCGGAGTTCGTCGCGCATCTGCCCGACGGCACCAAGGAAACGTTGTTGTCTGTGCCTCGTTACGATTTCAACTGGCAAACCAATTACGACCTTGAAGAGCCTCGCTTTTTGCCAGCAGGTACCAAGATGGTTCACCGTACGTGGTGGGATAACTCGGCCCGCAATCCTGCCAATCCAGATGCGACACGCGACGTTCCTTGGGGACAACAGTCTTGGGATGAAATGCTCTTCGGATCGGTACGCTATCGCGTGGTTGATGCTGACGCAGATCCGAGCGTGGTCGGCGGCGGTATGGAATGAGCGACCGGCGACTCTGATCGGATGCCGAGGTTGTAGCTCACGAGCCGATCACGGTGAGCAGATACGATGGTCGGCAAGCTGCGCCGAATGTGTTCGCGTCGCCTGTTTTAGCTGTCTTGAGATTCTCGCAATGAACCAGGGCGATGCTTATTCCGGCATCACACCCTGATTAAGCAAGGCAGCAAAGGGGTCTTGATCGGCGTCCCGATGCCACTGATATTCGGCGTAGTTCATCACCGATTCCGCTAGCTCGAGGCCATACACTCGCTCAATGACGGCGAGGGCCATATCGGTGCCGGCGGAAACACCTGACGAGGTGACGTACTGGCCCGCGTCTACCCAGCGCGCGGACTCCTGCCAATTCACCTTGGGCCCTTGGCTTCGCGCCAACTCGAAGAACATTTTGTTCGAAGTGGCGGGCATACCATCGAGTAAACCGGCCTTGGCCAACAGCGCCGAGCCGGTGCAGACGCTCATCGTCACTTGGCTTTGCGGGCAGCGGTCTTTGAGAAACTGGATCAGCGCATCGTTTTCCAGTTCGGGAATGGTGCCGATGCCGCCGGGAATTAAAATCATGTCCAGCGCTGGAGCATCGTCAAAGCCGAAGTCCGCTACGGTCTTGGGCCCTGCAGAGGATTTGACGGTTCCGGCTTGCTCGGCGATGTTCACCAACTCGATTTTGTCACCCAGCGCACCAAACATTTCCATTGGACCATAGGCGTCCAGTAACTCGAAGTCGTTGTAAAAGATGGTTCCCAGCCGCATAACTATCTCCGTCGATGATGCCTTAATGTATGGGTCGCTGACGCCAACGTCTACCAGCTCGTGGTTTCTCGTTGAATCAGGTCTACCGCTTCCTCTAGCGCCGTAGTGCGCTCTTTCCAGCTTTCGCCGCCGGTGCCCAAACGGAAAGTGTTCACGCCAGCATCGCGGAATGCCCTGAGGCGTTCGCGGATCATCTCTTCGGTACCGATGAGGTTAGTCAGCAGCACCATTTCATCGGGTACCCTGGCGACCGCTTGGTCGCGCTTGCCGTCAATCCACAGGCTTTGCACGGCCTTGGCGTCGTCTTCGTAACCTGCGCGACAGTAAGCATCGTTATAGAAATTGGTTTTTGCAGACCCCATGCCGCCCAAGGTAAAGGCCATGGCAGGCTTGCGCGCGGCGATCAAGCGTTCGACATCATCGCTCATCTCGAAATAACCGCCGGTTTGAATATCGATATCCGCCAGGCTCCGGCCTGCTTTCGCCGCGCCTTCGCGCAGGTCATCGAGAAATACATGGCTTTGTTCCGGCACGAAGGACGTACCCAACCAGCCATCGGCAAGCTCGCCGGTCATCTGCAGGGATTTGGGTCCAAGGGTGGCCAGATAGATGGGCAAGTTCGGGCGCGGTGGCTGGGACAGGCGTATGGGTTTGCCCTCGCCGCCTGGTCGGGGCAGCACGTAGTGCTCGCCGTCGAACTGCAATTTTTCGCCGTTCAGAGCCATTCGCAAGATGGCCATACACTCCCGCAGTCGCGAGAGCGGTTTGCCAAAGGCTGCGCCGTGCAGACCTTCAACCACTTGAGGTCCGCTCACGCCAAGCCCCATATTGAAACGACCCTTAGACACCGTATCCAAACTTTGGGCGGTCATGGCCATCATGGAAGGCACCCGTGAGCTAATCTGCATGATGCCCGTGCCCAACCGGATGTTTTCGGTTTTGGCCGCCAAATAGGCTAGGGGCACGATGGCATCCATGCCCCAAGCTTCGGCAGACCACGCTTCATTCACACCCATACGATCAGCCGCCATGGTGTAATCCACCAGGCTGTCCCACTCTTCACCGTTGTAATAGGCCGAGCCGATGGAAATGGAAATTCGCATGAAATGTCTCCCGTGAAATAGCTTTTATTGAGGGATGGCAACTTCATATGGTTCGCGCACTTTGTCAAGGAACGCGACACGCCCTAGAATCAGGGTCAGCTTAAATATCGGGGAGAAATGATGCCAAAGCTAAAAACCGGTGGTCGGTTCAAAAGCGCAGTCTGCGCAGGAGAAATCATGGTCGTGACTGCATCAGAGGATGATGTGACGTTGACCTGCGGGGGAGCAGATATGGGCGCGCCGGGAACCGAGGTGGCGGACGACGCCCAAGTCCACCCAGATCACGCGGTTGGAATCGCCATGGGCAAGCGTTACATCACGGAAGACGAGACCATCGAGGTGCTATGCGTCAAAGCCGGTGATGGCAGTTTGGCTGTGAACGGCCAGTTGATGCTGCAGAAGGATACCAAACAGTTACCGAAAACAGATTAGGCGGCAGCAATGAATGTCATGATGCTGCTGGAAATGGCCAGCGGAGCCTTTCCCGATCGCCCTGCGTTTACCGACGGTGAACGCGGTTTAACCTATACCTACAGTGAGCTATTCGAGGCTGCCCGATTGCGGGCCGGATCGATCCGGGCGCAGGATGCCAGTCGTATGGCCAAGCTCGACGTCAGTAATCTGGGCACTCCCTTGGGCCTGTTTGCTAGCGCTTGGGCTGGCGTACCCTATGTGCCACTGAACTACAGACTGACGAATGAAGAAATTGAAGCCCTACTCAAACGGGTCACGCCTGCGTATTTGGTGACATCCAATGATCGGGTGGATGCCTTTGGTGCACTCGATGACGTGCACGCGGTGGCCACGGACGCATTTTTGGACGCCGAGCAACACACCGCGCCGGTGGATGGTGAATGGGCGATGGACCCAGATGAGGTGGCGGTGCTGCTGTTCACCAGTGGTACCACGGGAGAACCCAAGGCCGCCGTTCTGCGTCACAAGCATTTGGTCAGCTACATACTCAGTTCTGTGGAATTTGCCAGCGCACCGGAAGAGGACGCATCCTTGGTGTGTGTGCCGCCCTACCATATCGCGGGTATTGCAGCGATCATGAGTTCGGTTTACTCCGGCCGCCACGTCATTCAGCTGCCCAATTTCAGCGCAGAACGGTGGATCGAACTGGCTCGCCATCACAAGGTCACAACGGCCTTCGTGGTGCCGACCATGCTGGCGCGCATTGTTGAAACCCTAGAGGCGCAAGGCGTTACCAATGCGGATATGCCTTATCTGAACAGTCTCGCCTATGGCGGCGGCAAGATGCCGCTCAGCGTGATTGAAAAAGCCATGACGCTGTTTCCGCAAACAGATTTTTCCAATGCCTATGGCCTCACTGAAACCAGTTCCACGATTTGCGTGCTGGGCCCTGATGCCCATCGTGATGCCGTGTCGAGTACCACCGAGGCCGGCCGACGTCGCTTGGTCTCTGTTGGCCAAGCCTTGCCCGGTGTGGAGATCGAAATTCGCGATGACGAAGGGCGTGTTCTTAGCGCCGGCGAGCGTGGCGAAATTTACGTTCGTGGTGAACAGGTCTCCGGCGAGTACGAAGGTAAGGGCTCTGTCGTGGATGAGGACGGTTGGTTCCCTACCCGGGATGCGGGCAGCATGGACGACGAGGGGTTCCTGTTTTTGGAAGGACGGGCAGACGATGTCATTGTGCGCGGCGGAGAAAATTTATCGCCGGGTGAAATCGAAGACGTTCTGCTCACCCATCCCGCTGTGGCGGATGCTGCGGTGGTGGGCGTGCCCGATGAGCAATGGGGCGAAGCCGTGGCTGCGGCAGTGGTCGCCAAGGCGGGTGTCAGCATTGATGAAGAGGCGCTAAAAGAACTGGTGAAGGAACAGCTGCGAAGTTCTCGGGTGCCCGCACATATGGAGGTATGGTCGGAGCTGCCCTATAACGAAACCGGCAAACTGCTGCGGCGAGTAGTTAAGGCATCTTTCGAAGAGACCCTTAACTGAGTTCTGCCGGATCGCTGATCTCATCAACCAAACCCCACTCTAAGGCCAGTGCAGCGTCGATGCGCTGGCCGCTCAAGCCGAGCAGGGCTGCCCGATGCGGGCCGATGCGGCGCGGAATGCTGACGGTGCCGCCTGCGCCCGGTACGAGGCCAAAGCCCACCTCGGGAAGGGCAAAGTAGGCTTGCGGCGTAGCGAGCACATGCCCAGCGAACGCCGTCATTTCAATACCAGCCCCAATGCAAGCTCCGTGCAGTCGGGCGGTGGTGCGCCGGGAAATACGATCGATCAAACGTGCCGGGGAACGGGTCGTGCGAGTCAGGTGAGACAGCGCCGCATCTCGGGCCAGACCAAATTCGTCGAGATCGCCGCCGGCGCAAAAGGATGGGCCTGCGCCCTGAAGCAGCACCCGCTGAATAGAGTGATCTGCCTCAGCGAGGGCTAGAGCCTCACAGAGCGCGTCGCGCATGGTTGCGGAAAAGGCGTTGTGCTTATCGCCCCGGTTCAGGGTGATCGCAAGATCATCTCCGTCTCGGTGGGTGATGACCGGATGCGGTGGAGCGCTGGTATCCGGGTTGGGGGCCGTGCGTCCATTCAGCCATCGAGTGAATTCGGCTCCGTGCTGCAGCGTGCTGTAAGTTAACGATTCCAGCATCAGACCCGCTTCAACGGGTAGCTGACGGTTTTTGCGCAACAGCTGAATCAAAGCCGTGCTCGCCATAGGGTTGGCTTGCAGGTTGTTCAGAGCACTGTTCAGCAGTTCATCTCTGGTGTTGGTGTCAGCGACGAGGTCAACCAAGGGCAGCAACGCGCGTGTTTGCTCGGGCAACGCCTCGACGGGCCCACGGCTAAAGGCGATGACGGTGGTGTTTGGCTGCCAGGCGGATTGGTGAGGAGTCGCTAGCCCATCGTCAGGTGCCTGATCGAAATCCACCGCGAGGTATAGACAGCCGCTGACAACACTGCGTTCTTCCGCCAACATGGGGGTATGCAACAGTTGGCAATACCTCTCGAGTGACATGACGTTCTTTGCGGAAAATTTGGCTGGGTTTGACATGGTCAAGAGTATACCTGCCGATGATCTGAACGCTTGTGTTGAGCAGGCTGTTTTGGGTATTGCCCAACGCTATCCCAACGCCAGTCTACCAAGCGCTGATTGGGTGCTTAAAGCCAGAGCAATGGAACTGGGTATTGCCCCAGTAGGCCAATGGTCTGCCAACCGAAGCTGTCACTTGGTGGGCTGCGAGGATGGCTGGCTGGCGGTCAATCTCGCCCGGGACAGCGACTGGACGTTGTTGAATGCTTGGCTGGAAACCGATGCGCGCCTCACCGACTGGGCAGCGTTGCGGACGGTACTGGCGCAGCGCTGCGGCATGGATCTGCTCGATCGAGGTCGGGAAATGGGTATGCCGTTGGCGTTCGTCCAGGCAGGCGGTTCTGATGCGGATGACGCAGAGAGCCCGACTGGGTTGATGGCCATTGATGGTTTGAATACAGCAGGGCGGTCACTGCAGGGTGCCAAGGTGGTCGATCTGTCTGCTCTATGGGCGGGTCCACTGTGCGCGCATTTGCTGCACCGGTGCGGTGCCGAAGTCACCAGTGTTTCCAGCGTTCAGCGCCCAGACGGTTCCCGACAGGGCAATCCAGCGCTTTACCAGCAACTGCATGCCGGTCACGAGCACCTAGTGCTGGACTTTGATGATCCTACTCAGCGCCAACAGTTGGCTCGTTTGTTGGCCAGCGCCGACGTAGTGATCGAAGCGTCCCGGCCACGAGCCTTGCGTCAGCTGGGTTTGGATCGGGAATCCGTGGAAATCAACAATCCCCAGATTTGGCTCTCGATCACGGCCTATGGACGCAAGCCACCGGCAGAACAGTGGGTGGGTTTTGGCGATGATGTGGCCGTCAGTGCAGGTCTGCTGCACTGGGACGAACGTGGTCACCCTCAGTTCGTTGGCGATGCGATCGCCGATCCGCTGACCGGCGTCTACGGGGCGCTCGCTGTTGTTGAGAGTCTGGCCCAAGGGCGCAGCGGCTTGTTGGATGTGTCCATGGCGAGCATCGCTCGCCGTTGTCGGCAAAAGATATTGGCCGCAGGACAAGACATTGTTTGCCCCTTATCGGCCGCGGCATCGTGCTGATCAAAAACGCCTGGCTCAACGGCGGCTCCGTTGATCTGCGAGTGAGTGAGGCGATCCAAGAGATTGGGCCGCATCTAACCCCGGCACCTGGCGAATCGGTGCTTGATGCCGGGGGTGGGGAAGTCCTGCCGGGTTTGCACGATCACCACATTCACGTGTTTGCGGCTGCGGCAGTATACGGTTCCTTGGATTGTGATGTTGGTTCCGGGACGGTAGCGGACTGTCGCGACAGATTGGCCCAACGACTGGCCAGCGCAACGGGCAGCGGTTGGATTCGCGGCGTGGCGTATCACGAACAACAGCTGGGCGAGCTGGACCGTTGGGCGCTGGATGCGCTGTGTCGAGACCGTCCGCTGCGTATCCAGCACCGCAGCGGTAAGTTGTGGGTGTGTAATACCTTGGGTCTTGAGTTGTTGCAGCTAAACGCTTCGGATCAGATCGCGGGTGTTGCACGTGACGCCCAGGGACGGTTAAACGGTCGCATCGTCCGCAACGACACTCTGATCGCCCAGCGACTGCAAGCCACCGGGGGTGGCGTGCAACCCGACGTGCAGGGTTTGTCCCGCCTGCTGGCGCAATTGGGGATTGTGGGTGTCACCGATACCTCTGCGCACAACAATCAGCAAAGTCAGAAGGATTTTGACCGGCTGCGCCGTGAGGGTGAGATCCTGCAGCGAGTGGAGCTGATGGGCGACGACTCGCTGGACAGCGGTTATCTGAAAATTCTGTTGGACGGAGACCGACTTCCGCCGTTAGATGACTTAGTGCAGCGGATAAACGCAGCCAGAACAAAGGGTCGAAACGTTGCCTTTCACTGTGTGAGTCACTTGGAGTTGGTGTTTGCCTTGGCCGCTCTCGCCGATGCGGCGAATCCTGAAGCGGGTTTTGATCGCATTGAGCACGGCTCGGTGGTGAACGATGAAATGGCCCTGAGACTGGCAAGTCTGGGTATGCCAGTCATAACCCAGCCCGGTTTTATGTACACCAAGGGTGATCGCTATCTTGCAGATCTCACGGGTTCCGAGCTGTCGGATTTGTATCGGTTTCGCGGCCTGCAAGATCGTGGTGTACCCGTGATTGCCAGTAGCGATGCGCCCTATGGTCCGGTGAGCCCTTGGCAGATTATCTCGACGGCTGCGAACCGACAGACGCTCGACGGTGTCGTAGTGGGCCCCACAGAGCGAGTCAGTGCGGAACAGGCCCTGGCTGGCTACCTCACGCCAACATCGGCTTTGAATCGACCTTTATCCTTCGCTGAGGCAAAGCAGGTAGTGGCCGGCATGCCCGCGGATTTGTGCATTTTGCAGGGGAAATGGTCTGAGGTTCGGGGCAAGGCGGAGAATGCGATGGTAAGAGCCACCCTGATTGGTGGCTCGGCCGCGTTTGACAGGGGAAGATCAGAGCCTTAGTCAGGCAGGCCCAATACGCGTTTAGCAATGATGTTTTGCTGCACTTCATTGGTACCACCGTAAATGGTCACCGCGCGATCGCGCAGCCACCCGCGTGTGGACTCCAGTTCGTCATTGGAAAATTCGTTACTTTCCCAAACCAGACCCGAGGTGCCGCGCAGGCGGGACTTCAGTTCTGAGCCGGACTTAGTCAACGATGATCCGACCATCTTAAAGATCGACGTCGCCGCACCGGGTGCTCCAGCCGAACGACTTTCTTCAACAACACGGGTAGTGGTCAACGACAAAGCGCGTTCGTTCATGACCTGAGTCAAAACGTCGCTGCGCAAGTCCGCGTCAGCGATGCGGCCGCTGGCGTCTTCGCCCAAATACTGCTTCGCAGTATTGGCATAAACATTCAGCTTGGGCTTGGCTTCACCTTCTTTTTTCTTTGGCTTAGCGCGAGTGGTGGCATTGCGTTCGTACTGCAGCAGGCGCTTGCCCACACTCCAGCCTTTGTTCAACTCGCCGATGAGGTCTTCGCGTTTCGCCACGGCGTTGTCGAAAAAGGTCTCGCAGAAAGGCGAGCTGCCAGAAATCAGCTTGATCGGCTTAACGGTTACGCCTGGCTGATCCATGGAAAGCACGACAAAGCTGATGCCCTCGTGCTTAGGCGCTAGGGGATCAGTGCGAACCAGAGCGAACATCCAGTTCGCGTACTGCGCGCCACTGGTCCAGATTTTTTGACCGTTAATGATGAACTGATCACCGTCGAGTACTGCCTTGGTCTGCAAACCTGCAAGGTCGGAGCCGGCACCGGGCTCAGAATACCCCTGACACCATTGGGCTTCGCCGGAAATGATTTTAGGGATATGTCGCTGGCGCTGTTCGTCGGTACCCATTTCCAAGATGGTCGGCCCGATCATCGCCAAACCCATGCCGGTGGCGGCAGGCAGTGCCTTGATACGCGCCATCTCTTCTGCCAACACTTTTTGGTGCGCCGCATCCAAGCCGCCACCACCGTACTCGGTAGGCCAGGTTGGGGCAGTCCAGCCGCGAGTCAGGGCGCGGTCGCGCCATTCGATTGCTGCGTCGGTGCGATACAGCTCGTAGGCATCTTCAAAGTGGATGGCGCCCAATCGCATTTCTTGGGGGCAGTTGGATTCTAGCCAGTCTCTGGTT
>MDSV01227834.1_pt1 | contig 13552 bp, 12 predicted proteins | sample 810851 | NCBI WGS metagenome assembly MDSV01 (sample SAMN05326640, study PRJNA326480) | marine metagenome | isolation source: seawater | place: Atlantic Ocean: North East | collected 2012 | reverse complement strand
TGCAATTCTTGAAGAGAACAAAAATAATATCGTAAACACTTTAAAAAATTATAAAATTGAAATTGACTCCATAAAAGCCACAATTGGCCCTACAATTACTCTATATGAAATTGTGCCGGCTCCGGGAGTACGAATTTCAAAAATAAAAAATTTAGAAGATGACATAGCTCTTTCTTTAGCAGCTTTAGGTATAAGGATAATAGCTCCAATTCCCGGTAAAGGAACTATCGGGATTGAAGTTCCGAACCCAAACCCAGATATTGTTTCCATGCATACAGCAATATCTTCAAAAGCTTTTCAAGAAGCGAAAATGGAATTGCCGCTAGCTTTAGGTAAAACCATCACAAATGAAACCTATACAATTGACTTAGCTAAAATGCCTCACTTACTGATGGCAGGAGCAACAGGGCAGGGTAAATCAGTTGGTTTAAATGCGATATTAGTTAGTTTACTCTACAGAAAACATCCATCAGAATTAAAACTTATTCTAGTGGATCCAAAAAAAGTAGAGTTAACTCTATTTAACAAGGTTTACAGGCACTTCCTAGCCAAACTACCGGATGAAGAGGACGCCATAATAACAGATACTCAAAAAGTGGTTAATACTGTTAACTCTTTATGCGTTGAGATGGATGAAAGATATGAGCTCTTAAAAAATGCGCACTGCAGGAATATTAAGGAATACAATGTTAAATTTAAACACAGAAAATTAAATCCAGAAAAAGGACATAAATTCTTACCTTATATTGTTTTAGTAATTGATGAGTTTGCTGATCTAATTATGACTGCGGGTAAAGAGATAGAAACACCCATTGCAAGACTAGCCCAACTCGCAAGAGCCATTGGAATTCATCTCATTGTGGCAACACAGCGTCCTTCCGTTAACATTATTACAGGAACAATAAAGGCGAATTTTCCGGCAAGAATCGCTTTTAGAGTGACTTCTAAAATTGATTCTAGAACAATTCTTGACGCCGGTGGTGCAGATCAGTTGATTGGGCGTGGTGATATGCTTTTGAGTACAGGAAATGATTTAATCAGAATTCAATGCGCTTTTGTAGATACACCAGAGGTAGAGAAAATTTGCGAATTCATAGGAGATCAAAGAGGATATCCAGATGCCCACCTACTTCCTGAATATAATGATCCAAATGCAGATTCTGTTAATTCAGGTAATTTAGATATAGATGATCGTGACGAAAAATTTGAGGAGGCTGCAAAAATAATTGTTCTACATCAACAAGGCTCAGCATCTTTACTTCAACGTAAACTTAAATTAGGTTATAACAGAGCAGGCAGAATTGTAGACCAGTTGGAGGCGGCTGGAATCATTGGACCCTTTGAAGGAAGTAAAGCCAGGCAAGTATTAGTACCTGATGAAATAAGTTTGGAACAGAAATTGATAGACATTGCTATAAAGCAAATTAATTAAATTTGCTGGCACTTTTTAAGTGTGATAAAAACAAATTGAACAATTAAAAATAGTACAACATGAAAAGCTTATTTGCCGTTCTTTTTGCGGCCTCATTGACCGGAAAAGAGATCCCAGAATTAACGAATGATAACAGTAAAGAATTAATTTCGAATGCAAATCACACAGCCTCATTGCTTCAAAAAGACTCTAAAGCAACTGATATTTTACAAGCAGTAACCGCTACCACTAAATCAAGAAAAACAATTACTCTAGACTTTACATTTACTGTAAAGAATGGTGATATGGAGGAGGTACAAAAAGGCGATTTAAAAATAAAACAAAATCAATATTGGTATTCAATATTTGGAACTACAAAAATAAGTGATGGAAAAAGCGTCGCTGAAGTAATTAAAGAAGATAAAGAAGTAAGTATTAGTTCAACCAATTTTAACGATCCAGATGAATTTTCTCCTCAAGAAATGTTCACGATCTATGAAAAAGGATACAAGTATCGTCATATGGGACAAAAAACGGAAAATAAAGAAATACTAGATTTGATAGACTTATACCCTGATGCAGGAAATACTCAACCTTACAGGAGAATTACTTTATTTGTTAATACTTCAACAAGTGAAATAAAAACAATTGAACTTTTTCATAAAACAAGTGCAAAGATATTTACCGTTCAAGTAGATAAATCTGTTTACGATAATGACATACCTGATAGTATGTTCAATTGCGAATGTGAAAGATGGCCAGAGGATAAAGGTTGGGATTGTGATGACCAAAGAAATAGTAAATAATATTAACTTTTATAAATTTAAAGCCCAAGATTTTTACTTGGGCTTTTTTTTGCGCAACTTTAAATAAACAATAGACTGTGAAATACGGAATAATTGAACTTAGCTTAGTTCCAGGAAGAGCTGAAGCTTCCGATAAAAGTGAAATGGTTACTCAACTATTATTCGGTGATGTATTTACAATTGTTGAAAATTCAAATAAATTCGTTCGAATAAGACTTCATTATGACAATTATGAATGTTGGATTTGTAAAAAGCAATACTTAACTATAAATAAAGATGAATTTTTGAAAATATCTAATTCGGCGTATCATTGTACCACCGATTTAGTTCAAGTTATCTCTTATAAAAACAACTTTTTACCTATTGTTCAAGGAAGCTCTTTACCTAATTATAAAGACCAAAAATTCACTATTGGCAGTCATAAAACAAACTTCCAGGGAAACATATCTTCCCCAAGTAAGGTTGGCACTAAAGATAAAATAGCAGAAGATGCTTTAATGTATTTAAACGCTCCTTATTTATGGGGTGGAAAATCCCCATTTGGTATAGATTGTAGCGGTTTTACACAAATAGTATACAAAGTTAATAATATTGTCATTCCAAGAGATGCACATCAGCAAGCTGAACTCGGAGAAGGCTATTCATTTATAGAGGAAGCCGAAGCAGGAGATATTGCATTTTTTGACAATGAAGAAGGCAAGATTATTCATGTTGGGATATTAATTGGAAAAAATAAAATAATCCATGCTTCTGGAAAAGTAAGAATTGATATGTTGGATCATCAAGGAATTTTCAATAAAGAAACCAACAGTTATTCGCACAAATTGAGAATAATTAAAAGTATCCTTTAATCCTTAGAAAAAAGAATCAGCAAATGCATAAAGCATTTACTTTTGATAAAAAAAAGTCCCACTAAATTAGCGGGACCTCAAAAAAAAATATTTTCTATTACTTAAAATACTTCATTGTTCCAATATTGTTTAAATCTTCAAAAGCTTTTGTTAGTCTTTCAACAAAAGAAACTTCAGCTTTTCTTAGCCAAACTCTTGGATCATAATATTTCTTATTTGGAGAATCTGCACCTTCTGGATTACCAATTTGCTGTTGTAAATAGGCTTCGTTTGCAACGTAATAATCTTTGATACCGTCCCAAAAAGCCCACTGTAAATCTGTATCAATATTCATTTTTATTGATCCATATCCAATAGCTTCTCTAATTTCTTCAACTGTAGATCCAGATCCACCATGGAAAACAAAATTTACAGGCTTATCTGATAAACCGTCTCTTTTTTCCAAAAACTTTTGAGAATTATCTAATATTTTTGGAGTCAGCTTAACATTTCCTGGTTTGTAAACTCCATGAACATTTCCGAAAGCAGCCGCAACTGTAAATTTGTCAGAAACTTTCTTTAACTCATCCCAAGCATAAGCAACCTCCTCAGGTTGGGTATATAATTTAGACTCATCAACATCTGAATTATCAACTCCGTCTTCCTCTCCTCCGGTAATTCCTAACTCAATTTCTAAAGTCATTCCAATTTTACTCATTCTATCTAAATATCTTTTACAGATATCCATATTTTCTTCTAACGACTCCTCAGATAAATCAATCATGTGAGACGAAAATAATGGAACACCATGCGCTGCATAAAAGGCTTCTCCTGCATCCAACAGCCCATCGATCCAAGGCAATAGCTTTTTTGAGCAATGGTCAGTATGCAACAAAGCAGTAGCGCCATATTTTTCAGCCATATTCCAAACATGTTCAGCACCGGATACAGCTCCTGCGATAGCTCCTTTTTGACCATCATTTCCTAATCCCTTTCCTGCTATAAATTGAGCACCTCCATTGGAGAACTGAACAATAACTGGAGAATCAACTTGTGCGGCAGTTTCTAATACTCCATTGATACTGTTAGACGAAATAACATTTACACCGGGCAAAGCAAAATTATTTTTCTTTGCAATCCTAAACACTTCTTGAACACCATCTCCGGTAACAACACCAGAACCAATTTTTACAGCAGTTTCACTCATTTTAATCTAAATTTTAATTTGAACACAAAAATAAGCATTTCTTTGATACCAAAAGTTTAAAACCTTAAGTCGAATTTTAATCCCTATTTTTAACTTTAAATGTGGAGTAAAACGGAAGCAAAAATTAGGAGAGTAAACTTTTTTACAAATTTTGGAATATACATGAAAAAGCACATTCCAAAATATGGTGAAAAGGTTAGATGGGTTAATTATAGAACCGGCTTAAAATCAATTCGTTTTAAGATAGAAGCTGATAAAAAATCTTCATCTATCTGTATTGATATTGTTAGTTCGGACTCAGGAATAAGAGAGGTTTTCTTTGAGCAATTTGAAGAATTAAAAATACTTCTTTCAAAGAAAATGGACAGATTAATCTGGGAAAAAAACTATAGAATAGATTCGGGTGTATACATTAGTAGAATTTATACGGAACTCATTGGTCCATCCATAAATGAAGAATCACAATGGGGCGATATTTATCTTTTTTTTGAAAAAAATTTAGTAGCGTTGCATGAATTTTGGGAAATATCTCAGGAAGTTTTCAGAGATTTAGAAAATTAAACTTTAAAATGTAAATCATCTCCATCTGAAAGAATATTATACCCAAAATCTAAAGCTTTTTTTGCTGATTCGGAGCTTAGATGTGTTAAAAAAATATGCTCCTTTTTTGACTGAATTAGTTTACTCAATTCCAAATCTTCAATACTAATATGTGCATTCCCTATTTTATGAGTAAAGTTACACTCAATTATTAGTTTATCACAGGACTGAATAAAAGGTACTAAACCATTATGCCAGCATGTATCTCCTGAAAATCCAATTTTAAAATTGTTTTTATGGAATACATAACCAACAGGTAATGCATTTTCAGAGTGAACCATTGGAAAGACCTCCAAGTCAAAATGATTTGTTTTTAATTTATCTCCAAATTTTGATACCGATTGTAAATTAAGGTTTAATTCATCCAAAACACTTTTACTTCCAGAGTACAAAACATCAATCAAACTTTTAATTCTCATCTCAATATTCCCCGGGCCAATTATAATAAGTTTTTTTTGTTGAGGTGAAATATATTTCAGTCCTAAAAGTAAAGAGGCTAATCCAGCAAAATGATCTCCATGATAATGCGTTATTAATATGTAATCTAAGGCGGAAAATTCAACACCTTCTCTTTGGAGAGCTAAAGGTACAGTAAAGCCGCAATCAATTAGGATATTAACGCCATTTATATCAATTAAATAGGAAGAGTTGAATCTTGACTGCTGATTAAACGCATTTCCTGTTCCCAAAACTTTAACTTTCATCAAAATCTTTTATAGGTCAATACCTCATATTCTTCTTCTAATTCATTGAATTTATCAACTCTATCTAATTTAGAGTCAAAATAGGTGTAAATTACTTTATTGACTAATGTGTTATCGCTGGAATAAACTATTTCTTCTATTTTTTCTTGTCGGTCATTAAATCTAATCACTTTTTTAGATTGAATTCTTCCGGAATTATTTATTACCCTTTCTTCTAAAACATTGTTAGAGAAAATGTCAAAATAAGTGATTTCTTTAAGAGAATTATTTACATACCTTAGTTTTCGATAAACATCTTGTGTTCCCGAATAATGTTCTATGGAGTCAACCCAATCAATTGTATTTTCACTAGAAAACACTTCAACTTTCAATAAACCTCCTTCATAATAATATTTATGCTCAGTTTTCGAATCTCCTGAAATAACTTCTCTCTCTAAATATCCTAAATTATTGTAAGATAATATTTTCTCATTGAGTAATTGACCTTTTGAATCCTTAAAGAGAATTGATGTCAAAAGCCCTTGCTGATTATAAAAGTAGCTTTTAACGCCTTGAACACTTCCATTATCTGTTTTAGTGGTAATTACTGACAAAAGCCCAAGATCCAAATCATATTCGTACTCATTAACACCATTATATACGCCAAATAAATATTGATATTCTTTGCAAACCTGCCCCTCAAGACCTGATCCCTCGCATGCAGGTAATTGATCAACTTTACAACCCAGCAATACAAAAACAAATAAAAAACAAATCCATCTCATAAAACAAATGTACAAAATCGTTTTGCAGAAATTTTTAAATTTTAATGTTGACTATGCTACAAAAAAGTTCTAAAAAATGAAATAAAAACCTAAAATTAGAATAGTTTTAAGATTAATTTATTTTTATCTGAAAGATAAATTATAAATAATTTTGAATTTAAAACTATGAATCTTTCAATTTTAAAAAAAATGTGTAATATTCACGCTCCTTCTGGAAGTGAACACCTAATGACAGAATTCCTTTTGGAGTATATAAAAAACAAACAAAAAAGTTGGAAAAACCAGCCTTTAATACTGTCAGATAAAGAATTTCAAGATTCGATTATTCTAGTTTTTGGAAAACCCAAAACAGCAATCTTTGCACATATAGATTCAGTTGGTTTTACTGTTGGATATGCATCAAAACTTATTAAAATTGGTGGACCTAAAGTTGAATCTGGTTATAAACTTTTTGGAAAAGACTCCAAAGGAGAAATTGAGTGTGAACTATTTATAGACGAGGACGGAGAAATTTCACACACCTATTTTCGTGAAATTGACAGGGGAACAACTTTAACCTTTAGATCCGAATTTAAAGAAGATAATGGATATGTTGAATCCTGTTTTTTAGACAATCGATTAGGGGTTTTTAATGCTCTAAAAGTTGCTGAAACTTTAGATAATGGGATAATATGTTTCAGCTGTTATGAGGAACACGGTGGAGGTAGCACTCAATTTTTAGGGAAATATATTTATGAAAAATATCAAGTTTCAAAAGCCTTAATTTCGGATATAACCTGGGTAACCTCAGGAATTCAACACGGAAATGGCGTTGCAATTTCAATGAGAGACTCAGGAATTCCAAGAAAAAAATTTCTTAACAGAATTATCGAAATTGCTCAGAAATCTGAGATTCCATACCAGCTTGAAGTTGAAGATTCAGGAGGTAGTGATGGGAACGCACTTAACAGAAGTTCACTTCCTTTTCAATGGTGCTTTATAGGTGCAGCAGAGGACAATGTTCACTCTCCAAATGAAAAAGTAGCGATAATCGACATTAAATCAATGTATCTCTTATATAAAACTCTTATGAAAGAGTTAAATTAAATTTAACTCTTTCATTCGTTTTATTTCATTGAAAATCTAAATTTGCACCAATAATTATTATTAAATGGGTTTTAAAGAAGAAATTAAATCAAAATTCGACAGCAACCAATTAATGGCTGCCGTAAATATCATATATACAAGTAACTGGCTAAGGGACATAAGTTTACCGATATATAAGAGACATAATATTTTAAGTCAACACTATAATATTTTAAGAATAGTTAATGGTAGCTTCCCCAATTCAGTTTCTCCTGGATATATAAAGGAGGTAATGCTTGATAAAGGCAGAGATCTTACAAGACTAGTAGATAAATTAGTGAAATTAGGATACGTAGAGAGAAGTCTTTGCAAAGATAATCGCCGTAAGATGAAAATAACGATTACCCAACCAGGGACAGAAATTATAAATATAATTGGAACAGAAATCAACAATCTTTACACCAGTTATAACCTAAATGAAGATGAAGCTAATCAATTAAGTAATTTATTAGATAAACTTAGAAGTTAATATTTTGTTTGTAGGAGTAATCGCACAGATAAATTTTTTCGAATCAGAGATGGGAGGAAGAAATGTGCCCTTTGGACAAGGACTTAGTCCAAAACTGATTTTCAATGCTTCTGATGTTGAGTATTTTACTGAATTTAACATAGAAGACTCTATAACTATATTTCCAGGAGATCAAATTAAACTCGAGCTTAAGATTAAAACTGCGCCTAATATTTTGATTCATAAAGGAGCAAGCTTTGATCTTTTAGAAAGAGAAAACACCATAGGTAATGGAACAATCATGAAAATTATATAAAACACAATGTTCTGTTAATTAATTTTAAAATCGTTGTTGTAAACTTCAAAAAAGCACTATCTTCGCTGTGGTGAAATGACAGAGTGGCCGAATGTACCAGTCTTGAAAACTGGCGTAGGGAGACCTACCGGGGGTTCGAATCCCTCTTTCACCGCAGAAAAAAAGGCACTGATTTTCAGTGCCTTTTTTTTATGCGTTTTCGTAAAAGATGCATGAGAACCAAACGAGTTCGTAACGCGTTCATGAAGGCGAAGACTGAATAACCTCTCTTTCACTAAATAAGATTCACAAAGGAATCCTTGGGTGCATCCTGAGTATTTTTTGTTTATTGTTCTTTACTAAGCGCTCAAAAAAGTTATTATAACTGCAATACAATAATAATAACCGAAAAAAATTGAGAAAAACAACTATTGTCTTAAACGAGTTATTACTTTGAATTCATAATAGTTACTCGATAAAAAGGCCCTTTAAAAACAATAATTAGAGGCTTTACTATGATTGTCCACCAAGGTTTATAATTGTAGCTACGCCTTATTATAGAGTTACTAATAATCTGCACGGCTTGTTCCGCATCCATTGCAGGAAGTTTATTAAATTTCTTCGTTGGTTCTATCATTCTTGTTTTAACCAACGGCAAATAAACATTATTTGTCGCGACACCTCGTAATTTTAATTCTGGCCTAATCGATTTAAACCAAATATGAAAAGCTCCCTTAGAGGCTTGATAAGCAGACCACAAAGGAATTGATGGAAATAAAACAATAATAGAAGAGATATTAATAATTTGCCCTTTTTGTTTACTTAGGCTTGGAAGAAGCGATAAAATCAACTCTACAGGTGCATAATAATTCAAATCCATTGTTCGTTTGAAATCATGAAATCTATCGATAGACTCGTATACAGATCTTCGTATTGACTTTCCTGCATTATTAACAAAAAGGTCAACAACAATTTTTTCTTTCTTAATTAAATCTAAAAAATCCTTTGTAGTTTTTTCCTCTCTCAGGTCTCCAACAAAATATTGAGCATTCCCACCCTTTTTTTTAATATTCAGACACGCTTGTTTTAATTCTTCTTCTGTTCTACCAAGTATGAATAATTTAGTATTCGGAAAAGCTATTTTCTCTGCCAATAATCTTCCAATCCCAAAAGATGCACCCGAAATGAGCACCGTTTTATTTTCAAGAGCTTTCTCCAGCTTACGATTACTAACTTTAATAGACGGATATAATACAGATTCTAAAAAAGACATGTGCAAAGAAACTAATTAATAGCTATAAGATTGAGCTTTTAACGTGTTTTTATTAAAAAAACAAATAAAGATTTAATGATAAAAAAGGTTTTGTTTAAACTGTTTTTTCAGCGTCATTCGTAATCTCGCTCAGCTGGGCACGAACAAATGGTTATGGCCTAGTTCAGGACACAAAAAAAGCGAATTCTACCGAATTCGCTAGTGCCCTGAACTGGACTCGAACCAGCACGCCGTAAAGCACAAGCCCCTCAAGCCTGCGTGTCTACCAATTTCACCACCAGGGCGTAATGAGTCGCAAAAATACAATTAACAATCGTTAACTCAAAAAAGCAGTTCTTAAAATTCAAATCTAATAACCTTATTTGTAAGCTACAGCGAGTAAAATTACAACTATGATAATAAAATTTATAGCCTCATTTTTAATTAAGTTAATAAGTTACTCCTAATCAAAAAAACATCAACGAATTGCAAACTTTAAAATCAAACAGAAAAAGTTAACTTGGTTTATTGAAATTTACCTTGCTACAAAAAGATAATTTTAAAATGTATAAAAACGGATTCTCTAAAGAAATTTTTAATAAATCTCTAGTTGTCAAAATTGGAAATCAATTAAAAACTGTTTTCAGTGAATTTGAATATATAAGTTTCATTTCTAAAGCCTCATCTTTCAACCCAAAGGGTGGATTAAAAAACAGAGCAAATAATATAGCTGATGCATTGATTGAATATTTACCCGATGACTTTACAATTAGTGGTAATATAATTAAATTAACTTTAAAAAATATTGAACCAAATCAAACAAATTGGAATAATTTTTTTTTAATGCCTTACGCTATATATATTGAAAGAAAAGGTTCTAAAGAAGAGTACCTTAATTTATCCTTCGATTTATTAAAAGCCATCACAATACGATTTACATCAGAGTTTTCAATTCGAACATTCCTAGTTAATTTCCCTGAGGCTACTTTTATGATTCTAAAGCAATGGGTAAATGATGAAAACCCTCATGTAAGAAGACTGGCATCCGAGGGATCTCGCCCTAGGCTTCCATGGGCAAAAGATATAAAAGCATTCAAAAAAAACCCAGCTCCTTGTATTGAATTACTTAAACTATTAAGAAATGATGATTCAAAATACGTTCAAAAATCGGTAGCTAACCACATGAACGACATCACAAAGGACAACCCTCAATTGGCCTTTAATACTTTAGAAAAGTGGAAAAAAGAAAACAACCCAAACACCAACTGGATTGTTAGGCACGCACTTAGAAATGAACTTAAAAAAGGTACTCCAAAGGCATTACAAATTGAAGGGTATTCACTATCTCCTCAATTACATATTTCAAACTTCGTTTTAAACTCTCAAAAGATAAAAATTGGTGGTTTTCTGAGTTTAACCTTTACAATCACCAATAATGGAAAAAACAAAGAAAATTTAATGATTGACTACATTTGTGATTACGTAAAATCCAATGGAAAAACATCTCCTAAAACCTTTAAAATAACTAAAAGAAAACTTTGCAAAAACGAATCGATTACAATTAATAAAACACAATCCTTTAAACCTATTTCAACAAGAAAATTATACGAAGGAGAACATAAAATCAAACTTTTTATTAACGGTAAATTATTTAATGAGAAGTCATTTGAATTAACGAATTAACCCAAATTTATTTTCACCCAACAGATATATAAATCCAAATTCATTTAACTATATTTGCCTCCTAATTTTCACAAATGGAATTGAACAATTTAACTGCAATTTCTCCAATAGATGGGAGATATAGAAGACTAACTAAAGATTTAGCTAATTACTTCTCGGAAGCCGCTTTAATAAAATATAGAGTAAAAGTTGAAATCGAATATTTTATATCCTTGTGTGAAATCCCTCTACCTCAATTATCTGAGGTAAAAAGTACGCTATTTCCCGAACTTCGTTCGATTTATAAAAATTTCTCCGAAGCGGATGCTCTAGCAATTAAAGAGATTGAGAAAACAACAAACCATGATGTAAAAGCGGTAGAATATTTTATCAAGGAAAAATTATCTGCACTTGGCTTGTCGGATAGCCTAGAGTTTATTCATTTTGGTTTAACTTCTCAAGACATTAATAATACTTCTATACCGCTGTCTTTAAAAGATGCCTTAGAAGCAGTTTACTATCCTTTATTTAATAATGTTATTTCTACACTAAAGAACTTTTCAAAAACGTGGAATGAAATTCCTCTTTTAGCAAGGACCCATGGTCAACCAGCTTCTCCAACAACACTTGGAAAAGAATTTTATGTCTTTGTGGAACGATTAGAGGTACAGGCGAATCAACTTCAGTCAATTCCTTATTCAGCTAAATTCGGAGGAGCAACCGGTAACTTTAACGCACACAAAGTGGCATTTCCAGGAAGAAATTGGGTTGAATTTGCCAACCACTTTGTAGATGGTGTTTTAGGGTTAAAAAGATCACAAACCACAACGCAAATTGAACACTATGACAATATAGCGGCATTGTTTGATGCTATGAAAAGAATAAACAATATATTGATTGATTTAAATAGAGACATCTGGACCTATATTTCAATGGACTACTTTAAGCAACAACTAAAAGAAGGAGAAATTGGTTCATCTGCAATGCCTCACAAAGTCAATCCAATTGATTTCGAAAACTCTGAAGGCAACTTGGGCATTGCAAATGGGATTTATGAGCATTTATCTAGTAAGTTGCCCGTATCAAGGTTACAAAGAGATTTGACGGACTCTACAGTATTAAGAAATATTGGTGTTCCAATAGGACACTCAATTATAGGATTAGCTTCAACACTAAAAGGTTTGGGTAAACTTTTATTAAATGAATCGAAAATTAAAGAAGATTTAGACAAGAACTGGGCGGTTGTTGCAGAGGCTATTCAAACTATTCTAAGAAGAGAGGGATACCCAAAACCCTACGAAGCTTTAAAAGCATTAACAAGAACAAACAACGTCATTACAGAATCCTCTATCGCTGAGTTTATTGAAACGCTAAATGTATCTGATGATATTAAAAAGGAATTAAAACAAATATCTCCATACAATTACACAGGTTTATCCGCTAAAATGGATTAATGCGATTAATTATATGTATTATAATATTTGGCTGTTTTGTTCATTTGAAATCACAGCCCTCTATATCAGGGCTTTACAAACTGACTTCAAATCTAAATAATACTCAATTAAACTATGATTGGAATACCACACCAGACCAAGTATGGTTAGGATACAATTTTTGGAGTAATTCATTTTCAGATTGGAAAGTTGTAAATAATAAAGTTATTGCTCACCCTTTTTTTTCTAACCGCAGAACAAGTCACATCACATCTTACTCATTACAAAAGTCAAAAGGCAAGTTATCTGTATCTTCTGACATTAAGCTTTATGACAAAGTAAGGGATGACACCGTAGCCATCTATGGTTTTTTAATTGGCGCAGGAGATTCGGCTTTAAGTAGCCAGACAAATAATTTTATTTTTAACACCCTTTCTCCCGGGCACTGCCACTTAATTGGAATTAAATCAGACGGAAAGGTTCAATTAATAAACTATAACATAGGCTCTGTTTTGTTTGAGACAATGCTAGACAGTCATGATTTAAAAAAACTCTATGGTTCGGGTATCAACATCGGAATAAAATATCGAACTGATTCTGAAACAATAATTCAAATAACAGGAGCTAAAACAAGAGAGATTATTCTTCCAGAAAATTATGATATTCCTATTGGAAACATTGCATTGTTTTACTCCTCTAAAACAACTTCTACAGCAAATGCCTCTTTTGATAACTTTAATATTATTGGTCAAAGAGACATTTTTAAAACAGAAACCAATTCAAAAATAGGGCCTGTTTTAAGTACATTCTATACGAATACAAAAGATTCTCTTTTTTTTACAGCTCAATTAATGCCTCACGTTCCTGAAAATATGAAAGAAGTCTATTTAGAATTAGTCAATGGATTAACAAGAACTAAACATATTGGGAAATTTGATTCTTCATGTTACCAAATTAGATTTAGAATTGCTTTGCCTAAAAAATTTAATCAACTAAACTATAACCTAAAATTCAG
>MDSV01061939.1_pt1 | contig 13554 bp, 12 predicted proteins | sample 810851 | NCBI WGS metagenome assembly MDSV01 (sample SAMN05326640, study PRJNA326480) | marine metagenome | isolation source: seawater | place: Atlantic Ocean: North East | collected 2012 | reverse complement strand
GAATGAAATTTTTTATATACTTATTATTGAATATTAAAAAAATCAAAATATAAATTAAGGGGTCATAAGTTTCATGATAAATGATTCCGTCTAATTCAAAAAAAATCAAAATTAAAAGAATTATAAAATCAGATAAATTTTGTTTTTTTTTATCGTTAACTAAAAAAATTTTTATTAAATATAAAAAGGAAACTGATGCAGCAAAAAAAAATAAGTAATTATTACTAAAAATTATTTTAGATAATTTATAATAAATTCCTCCTGAATAACTTAGATCATAATCAAAAAAGAAATAAAGACCTAAAATAAAGATAATTAAAAACACAATCTCATATAGTTTGAATTGAAAAAATTTATTATTTTTAATGTAAAATAAAATGTAAGGTATTAAATAAAATGCAATTACAGAAGTTGCCAAAGATATGACAGTAATAAAATTTCCTCTAAATAAATAATTTTCAAACCAGTCATTAATTTCTAAAATAAAAACATAATATATTGCTGGAAAACTTAATAATAAGTTGAAAGCAATGTAATAGAAAAATTTATTTTTCGAATTTAATATAAAAAAATATTGAAAAAAAAAATACAGTGAGAAAAGACAGTATATTGGTCTTATGTAAGCTGCAAATGATAAAAACAAAGTATTTAAAAATAAATAATTTAGTTTTTCATTATTTGTGTATCGAATAAAATAGTAAACTGAAATTGAAAAAAAGATAAGTCCAATCAAACTGTCATCTATCCAAATTGCACCAGATCTAAAATAGGGTGAAATAAAAAAAATTAACGGTAATAAAAAAATATATTCATTATTCGAAAATTCTTTTTTGATTGACAAACTTTTATAAACAAAAAAAGGTAACAATAAACTTACATGAATATTTATAATTTTTGCAATTAGCTCATTATTAAATAAACTCTGTAAAAAAGTAAAATAATATAAATAAATTGGTGAATGAGGCATTCGCATTTCCTCATAATTTAAAAGACCATAGATTATTCCGTTATTAAATATTTGGGAAGTTTTTAAGTGTAACTCATAATCTTTTATATATCCTAATGCAAAATCTTCATTGAGCCATAAACCTAAAAGTAAAGTGAGATATGAAAAAAAGTATAAAAAAGATATTTTAAAATTTGAAATTTTCATCTTAAAAAATTTATTTTTTTAAAAACAAATGGACCATATAATTTTCCAATAGCACGGTAATAACAATTATATAGAATAAATTTATAATTTTTTTTAAATGGTACAATAAAAATAAAAAATATTTTAAACATAAGATAAAAAAATTTTAAATAATTGATTATAGTTCCAATCAAATTACCATAAAGTTTTCTATCGATATAGTTTCCAAGAATCCCTAGTCTTAAACTTCGATTTTTTAACCAATTAATATTAAATCTATGATTATGTATATTTTCAGTTACTTTAATTTTGTCAGAATAAAAAATTTTTATTCCTAATTTGGAAAGTTGTTGAAAAAATAGTTGATCTTCCCCCATACCAAATTTATTTAAATTTTTATCGAATTTTAAATTTGTTTCCTTAATTATATTTGATTTCAGCAAAACATTGTTAGTAGCTGCCCATCTCACTTTCAAAATATTTTTGGGATATTTTTTTTCAAAAAATTGAGTGAAATTTATATTGTCAATTGAACTATTTTTTATTTCATATTCTTGAGGTCCAGTAACAACATCTGCATTATATTTTTTTAGTGTATCAAATGCATTAACAAGCCAAGATTTGTCAAAAATACAATCATCATCTATGAAAATTATATATTCAGATTTACTTTTTCGAGCAAAATCTAGACAAGCATTTCGCGCAAAAACTATACCTCTTTTTTTTTCATTTTGGAGAGAAATTTTCCTCGATTTTATTTTTTTATATTTTTTAATAATATTTTTTGAATTAAAGGTTATCGTATTGTCCAAAATAAAAACTTCTAAAAAAAATTTATTAATTAATTTCATTTTTTCAATACTTCTTAGACAATTCATTAAACTTTGATTTCTATTATAGGTACAAATACAGATTAATATTTTTTTCATTTTAATTAAGAATTTTGATTAAACTTTTATAATGATAAAATTTTGTGTATTCCATAATTCTTTTTTTTACATCTTTTTTTTGATCTAAAATAACTTTCAAATCTGCAATATTTTCTAAATTTTCAAATTTTTTGATAAGATCATCTTTGTCGTTATTATTGAATAGAAAATTCTTATTCTTGATTATTTCAATTGGTCCATTTGGGCATGCACTTGCTATTATTGTAGAATTTGATAGTGCTGCTTCAATTAAAACAAATCCTGGGTCTTCCCATAATGATGATAAGATAAAATATTTTGAATTTATAAGAAATTTATAAACATTTTTTTCATACCCCTGCAAATACACTTTATTCTGAAGTTTTAAGTCATAAATAAGTTTTTGTAATTTATTTCTTTCTTCTCCTTCACCCAAAATTACCAATATGAATTCTGGATATTTTTCCTCTATTTCTTTAAAAAATCTAATTAATAATTCAAAATTTTTTTGATTTGTAAGTCTTCCGATACCAGAAATAATTTTTTTATTTAAGAACTTTGTATCAATTTGAGATTTAGATAAATTTGAAAATTTTTTCATATCTATAATTGGATCTTTAAGAATTAATATTTTATTCGGAGAAAAAATTTTTTGCTTAATCAAGAAATCATATGTTCCACGTGTAGGGCAAGTAATTTTATGAATTCTATTTGAAAAAATTTTCCAAAATAATTTTCTTATTAAATTTATCTTTGGTAATCCTGAAATTCTTAAAATTATTTTTGTTTTTTTTTTAAAAAAAATAGACAAAAAAATTGGTAATGACGTTATTAAATGAACTATTAAATAATCAGGTTGTTTGGTATTAACTAATTTTTTTAATTTGAAAAAATTTATAAGAAATATAAATATATAAGAAAATCTACTTTTTAAAAAACTGTTTTTTGGTATCATCCTTAAAAAATTAGTTTTATTTAATTTTATAACTTTAATCTCTGTGTTAATTTCATTTTTGTATTCTTCCCATTCACCAATAGCATCTACAATAGAAACATTATATTTTTGACTTTCTGAATATCTTATTAATGAGTCAGCAGATCTAATAACAGCTTGTATCGTAGCTATCTTGGAAAAAAAGGGAGACCAGTAAAAAATGTCCATATACTTTTTAAAAACTATTTTTTTGCAATGAAAAAATATCCAATAGGAAAAATTTCATTGAGTTTTGTTTTTACGAAAATTTGAATTATTGAGTCCAATAAATATGCTAGTAACAACATAATTTGACTAAAAAAAGGTATAAATTTGATATACGGAAATATTAGACTGTAACTTGCAATAAAAGGTCCAAAACCCAAAGGAATAACTTCGATATTTTTAAATTTATAAAAATTTAAGTAATAATTTAAAAATTGTTTTGTAAATCTAAAATAATCATTTGGAGCCCCATGGACTTGGTAGATAAAAGGAACTGAGCCAATTAAATAACCACCTTTTTTTAAAATACGATAAGTTTCTGAGAAGGCTAAATTATATTTAGGTAAATGTTCTAGAACATTGAATATTAAAATATTATTATATTTATTTTTAGATATTTTCAATTTTTTGGTTAAATCTGAATAAAAAATATTTAATTTTTTATCAGATTTTATATTTGTATAGTGAAACTTTTTACTTCCTGTAAAAAAATTTGAAAAAGTTTTGTTTTTATTATCAATTGCTCCAAATTCTAAAGACAAGCCAGTTAAGTTAATATTGAGACATCTGTAAATCTGCTGAACCCTTAGCAAAGTATTATTGCTCAAAATAAGTTTGAAAAATGTAAAATAATTGATCATTATTGACAAAATAGTATATATTTAATTTTTGTTAATAGTTAATAAAACACCTTTAAAATTAAAGATGTATTATATAATCTAAATAAACTAATCAAATTGAATAAAAAAGATAAAAAAAATATTGTTTTTTTCATAGCTGGATTTCTAGTTTTAATTTTTATTTTCAATCAAAATATAATAAGAAAGTTTCATAATATTTTGATATTTGACTATGAAACACGTTTATCAGAGTCTAGTGGTTTTTGTGGTGGAGACTCGGCTGGATATTTGCTGGATTTAAAAAAAAGACTTGATTTTAAATTCAATCCCAAAATTTTCAATTATGAAGACTCGGTTCCAGATTCTAATTGGATTATATATGACACAAGATTAAAAGATAATTCTAATTACAAAGTGCTTTTAAATTATCAAGAAAACCTTTTTTTAGATTTTTTTCCACAAGACAATCTATTTATTTCAAGTAATACTTCAAAATACTCCTCTGGAATACTAGGAATTATTTTTGATTTAAAAACAAGTAGTATAAAAATAAATTCTGAGATCACAATATTTAGAGACAGTTATGGAGACAAAAAAAAAGAAATAATTTATAAGAATTCACTTGATAAGATGATTAATGATAATGATTTTTTCAAAATAAATGTTAACACAAAAAAAATAAATAATATTTATAAACCAGTTAAAATTGAGATTTCAAACTTAAATCAAGCTAAGTTTCAAAAGATCAATAAGATCAAACTTATACTAAAAAATAAATTTGATCTTAAAAATCATGAAATTTTAGACGCTTATCAAAATTGTTACTTTATCAAATGATTGAAATTTATTACATAATTAGTCAAATTTTATTTATTACAATTTTTTCTTCGATTCCTATTTTTCTGATAAATGAAAATAATTTTATAAAAAAATTAGATACTAATTTTATGGATAAAATTTCGATTTCTTTGATTTTTTTTATAAATATTTTATTTTTATTTTCAATATTCAACTTTAATGTAAAATATTTATTATATCTTTATATTTTAGTTTTTTTCTTTTTATTTTTAATTAAAAAAAAAAAAAATAAATTTTAAGATATTTAAAATAAGTTATTATTTTTATTTTTTTATTTTTTTTACATTTCTTTTATCTATTGATTTGGCAGATCAGATTTATTTTTCATGGGATGTAAAATCAAACTGGTTTTTTAAAACACTAAATTTTTATCAAAATCAAAATATAGAAAATTTAAAAAATTTTAATAATTTTGATTATCCACATTTAGGTTCTTTAATTTGGTCTTTTTTCTGGAAATTTCCCCACGGAAATTTTGAGTATTTAGGAAGAATTTTTTATATTTTTATTTACTTATTATCTATATTCTCAGTTTCAAATTGCTTAAAAATTGGAAACTTAGAAAAAACAATATTTTCAATATTGTTAATCTCTATTACTTATTCATATGATTTATTCTCAGGTCTTCAAGATGTTTTAATTTTTTCATTAATTCTATTATTTGTCAGATTTATTTATTTGTTAAATGAAAATAGGAATGAGAAATTTAACTTCCTTTATATAGTAATTTTATTATTACTTTTTAACATACTTTGTTGGACTAAAAATGAAGGAATTTTTTATGGAATATTTTTATTTTTTTCATTGATAATTACACAAAACTTTTCCAATAGAGATAAGAAAGTTATTTTTTCTGGGATAATATTAATTTTGGTTCTGAGAATATTCATTTTTAAATATTATGATAATCAGTTAAATCCTGAATATTTTGAAATGGGAAAAACTGTATCATTCAACCTTACTTTGTTACTAGAAAAGTTTAAAACAATCACATTTTATAACTTAATTTATGTCAGTCAAAACCCAATATACTTAATTACAATGCCAACTTTGTTTTATGTCTTGTTTAAATATCCAAGAAAAAATATGACTAATTTTATTTTATGTTTTTTAATATTAAATTTAATTTTTATTTACTCAACTTATATGTTTAAAATGACCGAAGTTGAATTATTAATAAAAGCAAGTATGAATAGAGTAATTTTTCAAACATCAGGATTTTATTTTTTAATTATTATTATTTGTATTAACAATTATATTAAATTATCTAAGCTTTAGAAAAAAATAATCGACTTTCTTAACTTATGTTAATATTTAAATTTAAAAGTCAGTATTAAGAAGGTTTAAAATATTTATGAAAGTATTTATTACAGGTTATACCGGTTTTTTAGGAAATCATCTCTGTAATGAGTTGAAGAATAATTTCGATATAATTAGAGTAAATTTGAGAGAAATTCCTGAAAATGACTCAAATTCACTTCAATTGTTTCTAGATAAGTTTTTAGATGCAGATATCATAATAAACTGTGTAGCAAGCATTAAACCAAAAACAAAAAATGATATATTCATTAATGAAGATTTCCCGATAATTTTGTTAAATCATTTAAAAAAAAAAGAAAAGAAACCATTTTTTATTCATATTAGTAGTATAAATGTTTTAATTGATGATAGAAAAGATTTTTATTCAATTACAAAAAAAAATGCTGAAAAAAAACTGGAAAACGAAAATATCAATATAATAAGATTGCCTTTGGTATATCAAAAAATTAATGATCTAATTCAAGCTAATGGCAATTTCAAATTGATACACAGTTATTTTGATCTTAACTTTTTACCATTTTTCCCAATGATTTTTCCAGGTCATATACATTTTCCAATTGAAATAAGTAAAGTTTCAAAATTCATTAAAGAAATAATCACTAGAAAAGAGAAAGGAAGATTTATTTACAACATAGCAGGGTCAGATAAAAAAAGTTTGTGGGACTTAATTGAAGAAATTGCATTTAAAAAAAATAAAAAGTTAATTAAAATAAATTTCTTATTTTTAAAAAAGTTTTTACCTCAGTTTATAAGAAACATTTTGATTAAAAATTCTTCGATATTCCAACAATTAGTTGAGATTGATCACACAAATTATAAAGAAAAAAAAAAAATTATTTGATTAAATAAAAATTAATTTGATTTCCAAACCCAAGTTTTAGAAATCATATATTTGAATATTGTATCTAAAATAACTCCTATTAAAGAAGCGTAAAATGGATTATTAGACATAATATTGTAGGCAAAACTTGCTGAACCCATACTTGCTATTATGCCTGGCAAGTTGATTAAATAGTATTTGAATAAACCTAAAAATATTTTTTTTAAGGAATCTGCTCTTTTATCATAAAAATTTAAAAAGTTATTTGCTAAAAAGTTTATTGTTGCAGAAAAAAGAGTAGCTATTAAATGACTTAAGTAAAAAGATGCATCTAGTAAATAAAACATTATATATAAAAACCCAAAATGAAAAATGAGACCAAAACCACCAATGATCAAAAAACCTAAAAATTTTGAAGAAATTACTCCATTAAATAAAAAGGATAATATCTGTGTAACAAAAGAAAATGCAACTTGAGAATTTAATTTTGAACTTCCATCTATTCGAGACTCAAACTTAATTTCTTTTTCTATAATTTTTAAATTACTTTTTCTATTTGAAAAAATAAGATCTAAAAGTACTTTAAAACCAGAATTTGATAATAAGAAAAATTTTTTATTAAGTAGTGATACTTTTCCAGCAAAAAAACCAGTTAATGGATCTTTAATTTGAGTGGATAAAATAATTTGTAAAAATTTGTTAAAAAATTTGCTTAAAAATATTCTTTTAGCAGAAATTACATTAAGTTTTTTTAAATTTCTTGATCCTATAACAAGATCATTATGATTAAGATCTTTTAATAAATATTTTATTTCTGATGCTTGATGTTGACCATCTCCATCCATTACTACAAAATATTCACCATTCATAATTTGTAAGCCGAATTTGATACTTTGAACCAATCCTTTATCACTTTGTCTTTGTATTAATTTTATTCTTTCATTTTTATTAAATTTTTTAAAAATATTGTTAATGGTATTATCTGTTGAGCCATCATCAACTATAATTACTTCATAATCTCTATCTTTCATTTCCTCGATAATTTCGCTTAACAAAATCACTATGTTATTCTCTTCATTATAAGTTGGTATGATGATTGATAATTTGTCTTTAATAAATTTTCTCATATATCTTATAAAGTTTTGATGTTTGAATGAAGTTTTTCTGCTAATCGTAGAGACAACTGTACTATTGTGTAAGTTGGATTTGAATAACCACCTGTTGTGAATGTTGAACTACCACATATAAACAAGTTATTTGTAAAATGGACTTTTAAATTTTTATTTACAACAGAGGTCGTTGGATCCTCACCGATTCGAGTGCCACCCATATGATGATTAACTCCCAAGTTTTCATAAGACGTTAAATTTTCAATATTTTCCTTAATTGCAACTCGACCAATATTTGTTTTAACAAAAAATTTTCCTAATTCTTGAAGAATAGTTTTCATGGAGATCAATGTATTTTTAGATTGCTTGTAATAAAGATTGGTTATAGGAACTTTATTTTTATCTAATTCATTTTTATCTAACTCAATTCGGTTAGTAATACTTGGAGGTTCCTCAAGGTTCATAAATATATCACCACATTTTAAATCCTTCTTAAAAACAGCTCTAGCTATCTTCTTGCCGTAGTTTGGAGCTACACATAATAAATCTTTTATAATTTCTTTATATAATTTAGTATCTTCTTTAGCATTCATATAAATTGCTCCACTAAGTATTTTTTTATCATCAACTAAATTTTTACTGGTAGAAATATGCATAGGACCTTCGTAATTTATAAAATCATTATTTAATAATTCTCTCATTCTAGATTTATATAAAAAACCAACCCCTCCAAGTGTCCATGGATGTGTCATCCAATATTTTCCAATCGGTAAATTTTCATTTAATAAACCTTTGCTTTTTATCTTTGTCCACAATAATATTCTAGAATTTTCAATACCACCGCCACATAAAATGAAAAAATTTGAATTTAATGAATAAGATTTTTCATTTTGAGAAATAACTGCTTCTTTGATATTATGGTTACTTCCTTTCAAATGAGTAACCTGGGAATTTAAAATTAGACTAATATATTTAGATTTTTTAATTTTATCTTTATACTTTTCTGCAAATCTGACTTTAGAATATTTAAACTCTATTTGATTAAAGTAATTGTCTAATTTGGCTTTTTTAAAATTATTTTTTATTTCTAAAATTTTACAAGTTTCATCTTTATATTTTGAAACTTCCTCAAAGTTTAAACCCCATTTTTTTATATTCCATTTTTCTATCGGTTTGCACCATCCACCCCAAAGACCGCTAGTACCACCCAATTGTCTTAATCTACTATCTCTTAAATCAGTAATACTATCACCAATAACTTTAGACTTATAATATGCCTGAGAGTCTTCATTATATTCGTAGTCACCTGCTTCAACTATAAGAGAACTAATCTTTTTTTCCTCAAGCTTTCTTGCAATGGTTATACCAGCAGGGCCACTACCAATTATAATAATTGGGAATGATTTATCTTTTAAAATATTTATATCATTAAAAATCATTAATCATTCTTATCTAAGTACCAAATAAGATTTCTGAATTTTGATTTTTTTATTATCTTAGAATTCTTAATATTCATTTTATCCAAATTTGAGAGAAAGATTCCACTTAATAGAATGTTAAAACTAAACTTTTTCAAAAAAAATCGTCTAAATTTATTCATTCTTAATTATTTTTTTTTTATTTAAAGATATTAATCTATAATTAAGAATTGACAAAATCAGCCAGAAAAATGAACCACTGTAACTGGAAAATAAACTACCTGACGGTATAAATGGCGTAAAAAATACTAATAATACAAAAGCTAAGCTGAATTCAAAAATCAAATCATTTTTGACCATGTATCTAAGTTTTGAGAAAATATATTTTATCAGTAAAGTTGCAATTAAAATATAACCAAGCAACCCATGTTCTGATAAAATTTCAAAATGAATTTGATGAGGATGAGTTGAACATCTTTGAACATTGAATTTTTCATCAGGATCTATATATTTGGTTTTGTGACAGTCCCATCTAAAATTTTTATTTCCGACTCCTAGAATTGGATTATCTTTAAAGATATTATAAGCTACTTTGTAATGTGAAAAATATTTTATGTTTTCAAGTTTATCAAAGCCTGTTTTTTCTGAAATACTTATCCTTTTGTAGAATTCATTGTATCTTTTTTTAACATTCTCATTTAAAAAATATGTGGATAAAAGTGCAAAAATTACAATTAAAGAAAAATTTATTTTTTTTATTATTAATTTTTCATTTGAAACAAAAGAGACAAATAATAAAGTTATTAATATTGATTTAATAAAATTTGATCTTTCTCCTGAAAATAAAACAGCCATTAATATTAGAAATAAAAAAAAATTTAAATAGAATTTATGTGTAAGTTTAATATTATATTGTGAAATTAAATAAAAAAAAACAATAAATCCATAAGATAATATAAAATTTCCTACAACCAATTCATCTTTGAAAAAAACTTACAATTCTTGTATGATTTGGACTTACGTTACCAATTAAATTTTTTCCAAAATATTTTTCAAAAAAAATATCAACAATTACAATTAAAACTATTAAAAACCAAAATTTTATAATTTTTTCAAATTTAATATCTAATTTTAAAATCACATAAAATGAAAATGTAAAAATAATATATTTTATGAAACCTAACGATCTTATTAAACCTCCATAAATGTGCTCGTGATCGATTTTGAAAAAAATTGCATATAAAGAGTTAAGTATTAAATAAAAATAAAGAACCAGGAGCCATTTAAATAAGCCATTATTTATCCAATCCCAGTCCCGATTTTTTATAGAATAAAATAAAAGTATCAGACCACATAAAATAATATTTCCATTTAGTATCGTATTTCCTAAAATATGCGATATTGGTAGAAAACAAAAAATTAAATAAATATAAAAATTATAGTTTAATTTTGATAATGGATTATAACTTAGTTGATTAATCATATAATATTATTGTTTTATATAAAATGTTGCAGATAATTAATCTATATTTTTTTTATTTTATTTTTATCTTTTCATGCCTAGGATATGGTTATATTTTAACAAATCTTACCAATAGTCTAAAAAAAATTGATTTAGGTTTTATTGGATTAACAGGAATTTTTGCTTTAATTTTAATATCTTATTTAACCAATTATTTTTTCGAACATAATTATATTCATAATTCAATTTTAATTTTTATAGGTATTACATCTTTTATTTATTTTTCACCAAAAAATTTTAATGAATTAAAAATTTTATTTTTAGTTTTTTCAATACTTTTTTTAGGGTTACTTATGTATAAAAATCACGATGATTTTTTTTACTATCACTTTCAATACACTCTATCAATTATCGAATTTAAAAAAATTATTGGATTAGGAAATTTAGAACATGGATATAGAACTCCTTCATCGATTTTTTATTTAAATTCGTTATTTTTTTTACCTGGAATTAAGTATTATTTTCTTAATGGTGGAGCGATTTTAATATTGGGATTTAGTAACCTGTATTTAATTAATCGGCTTTTAGATAGATTAAAACGAAATAATACAGATTTATTATTTTATCTTTTGTTATTTTCTTTAACTTTAATTAATACTTCATTTTATAGAATATCAGAACATGGAACAGATAAATCTTCATTAATTTTAATTTTTCTTTTTTCATGTATTTATCTCGAGAGTATAAATATTGATAAAAATATTATTAAAAATCAACTACTCTTTTTCTATAATAAGTTAATTATTATTTTAAGTTTAATTATTTCTTTTAAAAGTTTTTATCTAATTTACTCAATTTTTTTACTAACTTGGTTTTTTCAATTTAAAAATTTTTTATTGAAAAAAAATTTTTTTATTAACATTATAATTAAAAATTATATTTCCTATTTATCACTGTTAATGATTGTTTTTGTCTTAACAACAATGTTTTTTAATACTGGATGTGTTGTATATCCAGCTAGTTTTACATGTTTTAGTGGTTTTGATTGGTCAATAAAAATTAATGAAGTTTCAAAAATGAGAGAATGGTATGAACTATGGTCAAAAGCTGGTGCTTCACCAACTTTTAGAGTGGAAAATCCAAATGAATATGTAAATAATTTTAATTGGGTTACTAATTGGATACAAAAATATTTTTTTACGAAAGTCTCTGATTACATTTTAGTTCTAATATTTATTTTATTTACCTTTTATTTAATATTTAAAAATAAGTTTTTAAAAAAAAATATTAAGTATTATGATTTTAAGATTTTTTATTTGTTTTTATTAATTCTATTTTTTGAATGGTTTTTTAATCATCCAACTCTTAGATATGGTGGGTATTCTGTAGTTGCACTTCTATTTTTTGTGCCAGCAAGTAAATATCTAAGTAAATTTTATCAAAATAAAAAACAAATTACAAAAAAATTTAATTTAATATTGCTTATCATAGCCTTAGTGTTCATAACTAAAAATGTTCAAAGAATATTTAATGAAAATAAAAAATATGGATATAATCCTTTAATATATCCATACTACAATATAATTAATAATGGTTTTGAAGTTAATAAATTATTGAAACGTATAGAAGAAGATTATAGAAATCCTAATAATTTTTTAATTTTAAATCGCAATATTATTCGAAAATATAATTAATGAAAAAAATTATTGTTGTAACTGGAGGAGCAGGTTTTATTGGAGCCAATTTAATTGAGTTTTTGCTAAAAAAAACTAAGTATAGAATTATTAGTGTTGATAATTATTCTTCTGGATCAAAAAGAAATCATATCAGAGATAAAAGAGTTAATTATATTAGATCAGACACAAAAAATATATCGAAGATTTTAAAACCATATACTAAATCTATAAATAGTATTTTTCATTTTGGTGAATTTGCAAGAATTTATCAGAGTTTCCTTAAAATGAATGATTGTATAAATTCAAATACAATTGGTTCACATGAAGTATTTAATTTTTGTTTACAGAATAAAATAAGATTAATTTATTCTGCTACTTCTGCAAGTATTGGAAATAAAGGTAAAGATAAAAATCTTTCACCTTACGCTTTTACAAAAGCTAAAAATCTTGAGTTATTAGAGAATTTGAAACGATGGTTTAATTTCAAATTTGAAATTGTCTACTTTTATAATGTTTATGGACCAAAACAAATTTCTAAAGGAAGAATGGCGACTGTAATTGGGATTTTTGAAGATCAATATAAAAATAAAAAGCCATTAACTGTTGTTAAACCGGGAAATCAATCTAGAAGATTTACTCATGTCAAAGATACAGTTGAAGTTTGTTATTTGGCGTGGAAAATAAATAAATCTAGACATTATAGTATTTCAAGTAAACAATCTTACACTGTTTTGGAAGTAGCTAAATGGTTTGGTAAAACAATAAAATTTTTACCAAAAAGAAAAGGTGAAAGATATGCCTCTGCACTTACAAACATGAATTTATCAAATAAAGTATATAAAAAATTTGGAAAAATAAGTTTAAAAAAATACGTGTTAAACTTAGTAAAGTCTCCAAAATATAAGAAAAAATAATATTTACAACCAAGATAAAAGATGTATAAAGCATTGCCGGTGATTATTGCGAAGGTGTCATACCCGATCCCATTCCGAACTCGGAAGTCAAGCCCTTCTGCGCCGATGGTACTTTGTCT
>MDSV01046463.1_pt1 | contig 13558 bp, 10 predicted proteins | sample 810851 | NCBI WGS metagenome assembly MDSV01 (sample SAMN05326640, study PRJNA326480) | marine metagenome | isolation source: seawater | place: Atlantic Ocean: North East | collected 2012 | reverse complement strand
TGTTGTCGATCCAGGTCGTGCAGGCGGTGATGAAGGACCAGCGGATGCGCGAACAGGCGCATCTGATACAGGGTGAGGTTGCCAATCTGCTGGCGGACCTGACGCGCCTCAACGAGCGCGTGGCAAAGCTGGAAAACCATTTCAACCAGGCCCGCCAGGATGTCGAGACGATCCGGATATCGACGGGCAAGATCGCCCGGCGCGGCGAACGGATCGCGACGCTGGAATTCGAGACCGGTCGAAAGGAGGCAGAGCCGTCCTCCACCCTTGATGAGGGACAGCAGGGGCTAGGCCGCATGAAACTGCGCGTCGTCGACGAGGACTGATTGCCATCGCCGCTTGCGCGCAATAAAAGCGCAAGGGAATGCATTGGCGGCCGGTTTCGCGATCGGCTGACTGGATGCGATGTTTGAGTGTGCTGGATCGGCGGGGCGTGGAAGACGGTCTCGCCTTCCGGCGGAAGTCTTCGCGTTGACCAGGCGAGGCTGACGGGAGTACTGCCATGATCACAGTTTTCGGTTCCATCAATATGGATCTCATCGCCACCACGCCGCGCCTGCCGAAGCCAGGCGAAACCGTGGCCGGCACCTCCTTTGCCACCGCCCAGGGCGGAAAGGGCGCAAACCAAGCGCTTGCCGCGCGCCGCGCCGGCTCCGCTGTCGCCATGGCAGGGGCTGTCGGCAATGACGAGTTCGCATCCGCCGCAACCGCCCTTCTTGCCGAGGCCGGCGTCGACCTTTCAGCCGTGAAAACCACCAATGGCCCCACCGGCACGGCGATGATCCTTGTCGGCGGCGACGGCGAAAACGTGATCGTCATCAATGCCGCGGCCAATGGCGAAGTCACCGAGGCAGATGCCGAGGCTGTCGTGGCGGGAATGGCGGCAGACGACATATTGGTGCTGCAGCTGGAAATTCCAGCCAATGCCATCCGCAAAGCGCTCAAGAGCGCCCGCGAGAAAGGCATCCGTACGATCCTCAACACCGCGCCGCTGACGCCGGAAGCGGCCGAGCTTGGCGCGCTCGCCGATATCGTGATTGCCAACGAAACCGAATTCGAGCGGCTTGTCGGGGCCGAAGAACTCGGCAGCGAAGGGCGGATCGCCATGCTAAAAACCCGCCATGACGAAACCGGCCAGACCATCGTCATCACGCTCGGGGCCGAGGGCGTGGTTGCCATGCATGAGGGCGACTTCCACCGCATCGACGCTCTGAAGATCGACCCGGTTGATACCGTCGGCGCCGGCGACACCTTCTGCGGCTATTTCGCAAGCGGGCTCGATCAGGGGCTGCCCTTCGCAAAGGCCGCGCACCGCGCCGCCGTCGCAGGCGCGCTCGCCTGCCTCAAGCCCGGCGCCCAGCCTTCGATCCCGGAAAAAGAAGCGGTCGACGCACGGGTCTGAAACCATCGGCTCCTGGCATTACCCATCCATTTCCCGGAGATCATCGGGTGGTTCAGACCAACCTCCCGATGATCCAGCCAAGCAAGGCTTTTGACCTTGTCGGGCGGCGGAAATGCAAGTCCACATTCGTCTTTCAGGTAGACGCCCGACGCCAGCGCCCTATTTCAGAGGTGGTTGCGCCTGTCGTGCGCTGCCCTCCCGCGTGGCCGCAAGAGCCCGGATATTCGGGCGCGCGCCCCAATTGTTAAATTTTTTACTTTTCTTTTGGTCCATTTTGCGAGATGACGCGTTATTGCCCTATCCAGACGCGCCAAGGTGCCGGCTCGTCCGGCAGTCTGGAAAAAGGGGGTGCGCCCCGCGCCCCGGCACATCATCCCCCGATGTGCCGGGGTTTTTCGTGTCGGGGTGACGCATAACGGCCGGAGCGGCAGGGCTATAACGCCCTGCCTTTCTCGCGGACAATCAGGCCTTGTTCTTGTTGTAGACGTCGAAGACGACGGCGGCGAGCAGCACCAGGCCCTTGATCACCTGCTGGTAATCGATGCCGATGCCCATGATCGACATGCCGTTGTTCATGATGCCCATGATGAAGGCGCCGACCACCGCGCCGACGATCTTGCCGACGCCGCCCGACATCGACGCGCCGCCGATGAACACCGCCGCGATCACATCAAGCTCGAAACCGTTGCCGGCCTTGGGCGTGGCGATGTTGAGGCGGGCGGCAAACACCAGACCGGCGAGAGCGGCCAGCATGCCCATGTTCACGAACACGATGAAATTCAGCCGCTTGGTGTTGATGCCTGAAAGGGCGGCCGCCTTCTCGTTGCCGCCGATCGCATAGACCCTGCGTCCGAAGGTCGTGCTTTCGGTGATGAAGGTGTAGATCACCGTCAGGATCGCCATCGAGATCAGCACATTCGGCAGGCCGCGGAACGAGGCGAGCTTCCACGACACGAACACCAGCACGCCGGCGACGATGATGTTTCGGCCCAGGAAGAAGGACAGCGGCTCATCCTCGATGCCATAGGCGACGTTGCGCGCCCGTGACCGCCAGGCGAGATAGACGATCGCGGCGGCGGCGATGATGCCGGCCACAAGCGCCGTCATGTTGGGCCGGCCGACGCCGAAGAGATCCGGCACGAAGCCGGTCGACAGCAGCTGGAAGGAACCCGGGAACGGGCCCACCGACTGGCCGTTGAGAATCCAGAGCGACAACCCGCGGAAGATCAGCATGCCGGCGAGCGTGACGATGAAGGACGGGATGCGCCAATAGGCGACCCAATATCCCTGCCACGCCCCAATCAGCATGCCGGCGAAAATGCAGGCAAAAAAGGCGACGATGACCGGCACCTGCCAGTGGACGATCATCACCGCGGCCAGCGCGCCGATGAAGCCCACGATCGAGCCCACCGAAAGATCGATATGCCCGGCCACGATGATCATCAGCATGCCGAGCGCCATGATGATCACATAGGAATTCTGCAGGAACAGGTTGGTGATGTTGACCGGTCGCATCAACACGCCGTCGGTGACGACCTGGAAAAACGCGATGATGACGATCAGGGCCAGCAGGATGCCGTAATCGCGCATCCTGAGTGTCAGATAGGAGCGGATCGAGGGCTTGTGTTCGTCCGCCGTGGTTTCCTCGGGTGTATTCATCGCTTTCTCATTTCCTGACAATGAAGGACATGATGCGTTCCTGGCTCGCCTCTTCAGCGCTCAGTTCGCCCACCAATGCCCCCTCGTTCATGATGTAGATGCGGTCGCACATGCCGAGCAGCTCCGGCATTTCCGACGAGATCATCACGACGCCCCGGCCTTCTGCGGCGAGTTCGTTCATGAGCGTATAGATCTCGTATTTGGCGCCGACATCGATTCCGCGCGTCGGCTCGTCCAGGATCAGCACGTCGGGCTGGGTGAACAGCCATTTCGACAGCACCACCTTCTGCTGGTTGCCGCCCGAAAGATTGACCACGCGCTGGGCGACCGTCGGCGTGCGGATATTCATGGCCTTGCGGTAATGCTCGGATGTCTTGGTCTCCTCGGCGGAGTTCAGCACCCCGTATCGGGATACCCCGCCAAGATGGGCGAGCGTCACATTGCGGGTGATCGGTTCGTCCAGGATCAGCCCGAGGCCTTTCCGGTCCTCCGTCACATAGGCAAGCCCCGCATGGATGGCCTTCGGCACGGTGGAGACGTCCACCTTCTCGCCGCCGAGCCAGACCTCACCGGAGATATTGCGGCCATAGCTGTGGCCGAAAATGCTCATGGCGAGCTCTGTGCGCCCTGCCCCCATCACGCCGGCAATGCCGACGATTTCACCGGCGCGCACGTTGAAGGCGACATTCTTGATCACCTTGCGGTCGGCCTGTTCGGGGTGCCAGACATTCCAGTCCTTCACCGCCATCAGCTCCTCGCCAACCTTATGTTCACGGCCAGGATAGCGGTTCTCCATGGTCCGGCCGACCATGGCCTGGATGATCCGGGCCTCGCTCACGTCCTCGGCGGCGCAATCGATATCGGCGACCGAGGAGCCGTCGCGCAGCACCGTTATGTTGTCGGCGACCTGTTCGACCTCGTTCAGCTTGTGCGAGATCAGGATCGAGGTGATGCCCTGCTGCTTCAGCTCGAGCAACAGTTTGAGAAGTTTGGCGCTGTCGGATTCCGATAGCGCCGCGGTTGGCTCATCCAGGATAAGCAGCCGGACATCCTTGGACAGCGCCTTGGCGATTTCGACGAGCTGTTGCTTACCGACGCCGATCTTTTCCACCAGCGTTGCCGGCGGGTCCTTGAGGCCAACCTTTCTGAGCAGCTTTTCGGTGCGATCGAAGGTCTCCGGCCAGTCGATCACGCCGGCCCGCGAAACCTCGTTTCCGAGAAAGATATTCTCCGCAATCGACAATTGCGGCACCAGCGCCAGCTCCTGGTGAATGATGATGACGCCCTTCTTTTCGCTGTCGGCAATGCCGGAAAAGGTCGCCAGTTCACCGGCATAGTAGATTTCGCCCTCATAGGAGCCGTGGGGATAGACCCCGGAAAGCACTTTCATCAGCGTGGATTTGCCCGCGCCGTTCTCGCCGACCAGCGCGTGGATCTCCCCTTCCTCGACCTTCAGATCGACGTCGCTCAACGCCTTCACGCCGGGAAAGGTCTTCGTGATCTTTCGCATTTCGAGCAATGTTGTCATGACACCTGTCACCGTTTGGCACCGGATCGCGCGTCGAGCGCCACCCATTCCTTCGACGCCTTACCGACAAGCCCCTGGGGCTCGCGTGCGTCAGCCCGCCGCCGGAAATGCCGGCGACGGGCCCATTGAACTGGCCTCAGACGATCAATTCTCGATCTGCTGCATGGTGTAGTAGCCGCTGTCATCGACCAGGATCTGCTTCCAGTTGTCCTGGGTCACGATCACCGGCTCCAGCAGGTAGGACGGCACGTCCTTCTCGCCGTTATTGTAAGTGCTGGTGTCGTTGACTTCAGGTTCCTTGCCCTCGCCGATCGCCTCCACCATGCCGACGGTGACGCCGGCAAGCTTGCGGGTATCCTTGAAGATCGAGGAATACTGGTCGCCGTCGATGATCGCCTTGACGTTCGGCAGGTTGGAATCCTGGCCGGTGATGATCGGCATCTTCATGTCGCCGGAGCCATAGCCGATGCCCTTCAGCGACGAGATCGAGCCCATGGCAAGGTCATCGTTGGAGGCATAGACGCCGTGCAGCGGCTTGTCGGTGTAATAGGCCGAAAGCAGGTTATCCATGCGCGCCTGGGCGGCGGCGTTCGACCAGTTCAGCGTGCCGATCTTGTCCATGCCCATCTGGCCCGACGGGATGACGATATCGCCGGAATCGATCAGCGGCTGGAGCACGGACATTGCGCCATTATAGAAGAAATAGGCGTTGTTATCGTCCGGGGACCCGCCGAAGAGCTCGACATTCCAGGGTTTCACATCGGGGAAGCGCTCCTTCAAACCCTCCACCAGGCTGTTGCCCTGCAGCACGCCGACCTTGTAGTTGTCGAAGGTCGCGTAATAGTCGACATCGGGCGTGTTGAGGATCAGCCGGTCATAGGCGATCACCGGAATGCCGGCGGCGCCGGCATTGGCGAGCGGACCGGTGAGCGAGCCGCCATCGATCGCCGCGACCACCAGAACGGTGACGCCCTTGGTGATCATGTTTTCGATCTGCGACAATTGCTGGGGAATTTCGTTCTCGGCATATTGCAGGTCGGTCTTGTAGCCGGCAGCCTCGAACTGCTCGACCATGGACGCGCCGTCCTTGTTCCAGCGGTCAAGGCCCTTGGTCGGCATGGCGATGCCGACATAGCCCTTGTCGGCGGCGAGCGCCGGCGCGGCAATAGCCATTGCCGCGACAGAGGCGGCTGCGAAAATGGAGATAATCTTTCTCATGTCTCTCTCCCGTTGAAGGCCGGTATGGCCCGTCTCATGAATGCGCCTCCGCTGTCGCGGAGGGATTTCGGCCCCAGGCCGGCAGTCGCCAGCGATATTTGAGGCACGTAAGTCAAAAAGGAACGAAGAAAACTCCTTCGCACCGGAAAGGGCGGGCGCCGCAACGCCCGCCCTTGTGGTGATTACTTGAGCTGGTCAAGGGTATAGTAGCCGCTCTGGTCGACCAGGATTTCCTCCCAGTTGGAGGCGTCGATCGAGACCGGCGACAGCAGATAGGACGGGACCACCTTGACGCCGTTGTCATAGGTCTCGGTATCGTTGATTTCCGGCTCGCCGCCGGCAAGAAGGGCATCGACCATGCCGACCGTCACGCGGGCAAGCTCGCGGGTGTCCTTGAACACCGTCGAATACTGCTCATCGGCGATGATCGACTTGACCGAGGGGATTTCGGCATCCTGGCCGGTCACGATCGGCATCTGCTGGTCGCCGGTGCCATAGCCCACGCCCTTCAGCGAGGACAGGATGCCGATCGACAGGCCGTCATAGGGCGACAACACGCCGTTGACCTGCTTGTCGGTGTAGTTGGCCGACAGAAGGTTGTCCATCCGGGCCTGGGCTTCCGCGCCGTCCCAGCGCAGCGTGCCGACCTGGTTCATGCCCATCTGGCCCGACGGGATCACGATATCGCCGGAGTCGATCAGCGGCTGCAGCACCGACATCGCGCCGTCATAGAAGAAATAGGCATTGTTATCGTCCGGCGAACCGCCGAACAGCTCGACATTCCAGGGCTTGGTGTCGGGGAAGCGCTGCTTCAGGCCATCGACCAGGCTTTCGGCCTGCAGCACGCCGACCTGGAAATTGTCGAAGGTGGCGTAATAGTCGACATCCGGGCTTTCCCGGATCAGCCGGTCATAAGCAACCACCGGAATGCCCGAGGCGGCGGCATTCGCCAGCGCGTTGGAAAGCGTGGTGCCGTCGATCGAGGCGATCACCAGCGCATCGACGCCCTTGGTGATCATGTTTTCGATCTGGGACAGCTGGTTGGGAATATTGTCCTCTGCATATTGCAGATCGGTGGCGTAGCCCGCCTCCTGGAACTGCTCGACCATGGACTGCCCGTCCGAAATCCAGCGCGCCGAGGATTTGGTCGGCATCGCGATCCCGATCGTGCCCTTGTCCTGCGCAAAGCTCGGCGCGGCAAACGACGCAACCGTCACTGCCGCAACGGCAAATGCGGAAACTAACAATTTCATAGCTCTCTCCCAATTCGCGAATATCTGTTCGCTCCGCGCCTCGGCCGGCGTGCCGGCGCTCAGGTCCTCCCCTTCGCAACCCGTGCGGTTGCAAAACGCAGATCGCGCCGCAAGGGTGTTATCAGAACGACGCCGGTGTCAAATTGAGATCAACGAAGCTGATATACCAATTCTGCTATATTTGCGGTCGGCACTTTATCTAAGCCGTTGAATTTTCAGCCCACCCCGCTGCGCGATCGCGGGACGGGCGCGGAGACGCCTTATCCTTTGGTCTAACAGACGCGGACACCAGCCCCTCCCTCCCCCGCGCAACCTCGATCGGCATCGTTTTTGACGCCACGTTATTTTTGCGATTGATGCCGCCCGCAAGCTGGGTTAAACAGTCCGCGCAGGCGGCCAACGCCTGCCCGAAGCGCCCGTAGCTCAGCTGGATAGAGTGTTGGATTCCGATTCCAAAGGTCACAGGTTCGAATCCTGTCGGGCGCGCCAAATTCTCCTAAGTAAGATTTCTGGCGGACTGATTTCCGCCGATTGCCCGATATTACCGCTTCTACCCTGTAGCCGCCGGCTTTAGGAAAGCCGGCCGCGCTCTCCCAGGAAATCCAGCAGCGCCCGCACTCGCGAAGGGAGCGGGCCGCCCTGACCGATATGGATCGCGTGGAAGGCTTCGCGGTCGCCGGGGTTCAGGGGTTCAAGCACCGGCACAAGGCGGCCAGCGGTGATGTCGTCGCGCACCGTGAAAGCGGCAAGGCGCGCAAGACCCGCACCACCGAGCGCAAGCCGCCGCAGGCCTTCTCCATCACTCGCTTGAACCCGTCCCACGACCGGCACGACGACGACATCGCCATTCGTCTTCATCGGCCAGCCGTCGACGGTGCGGACATAGCCGAAACCAAGACGGTTGTGGCGATCAAGATCCTCGACCGTTTGCGGCGTGCCGCAACGGGCAAGGTAAGCGGGGCTACCCACCACCATCATCGCCGTATCACCGAGCTTGCGCGCGACGAGGCTCGAACTCTTCAGTGGCCCGGCGCGAACCGCCACATCGGTTCGCTCCGCCAGCAGATCGACGATAAGATCGGTCTGGACGAGGTCGAGCGAAACGCTGGGATAGCGATACAGAAATTCCGGCAGGATCGGCGCGAGGACATGGGTCGCGTAAGAGGAGCTGGTGTTGAGGCGGATGCGCCCCACCGGCTCTTCCCCGGCACCGGCGCTGCGCTCGGCATCTGAGATGTCAGCCAGGATTCGTGTCGCACGTTCGTAAAACGCGCAACCTTCCGGCGTGAGCTGGAAGGCGCGCGTTGATCGGTTGACCAAACGGGTGCCGAGCCGGGCCTCTAGCCGAGCGACGAGCTTGCTGACGGCGGAAGGCGTCATGCGACACGCCCGCGCAGCGGCCGAGAACCCACCGCGTTCCACGACACATACGAAGACTTCCATTTCGCCGGAACGATTGATCTGGGATCTGATCACTGGTCTTTCAATTCATAAATGATGTTCCATTCGGCATACTATATCATACGGCCTTCGCGGTCTATCTTTGTCCCGAACCTTAACAGTGGGGGACAGATCATGCCGTTGGCTCTCTATGCCCTGACGGCCGGAGCCTTCGGCATCGGCGTCGCCGAATTTGTCATCATGGGCCTGCTGCTGGAGATCGGCACCGATTTCGACGTCTCGATTGCGGCGGCGGGCCTCTTGATTTCCGGCTACGCGCTCGGCGTTGTCGTGGGAGCGCCGGTGCTGACAGTGCTGACCGACCGCTGGCCCCGCAAGACCGTGTTGCTCGGCCTGATGGCGATCTTCATCGCCGGCAACGCCGCCTGTGTGCTGGCTCCCAGCTATGGCTTCCTCATGGCAGCACGGGTGCTGACCGCGCTGGCGCACGGCACCTTCTTCGGCGTCGGATCGGTGGTAGCGACCGGCCTCGTCCCAGCCGATCGCAAGGCGTCGGCGATTGCCGTGATGTTCACCGGCCTGACCGTCGCCACGATTCTCGGCGTGCCGCTCGGCACATGGATCGGCCAGCATTTCGGTTGGCGCGCGACTTTCGCGGCCGTCACCCTGGTCGGGCTTGTCGCTTTCGCAGTCATCGCGATGCTCGTCCCGGCAGATCGCGAAACGCCCGAAGGCGGGGACTGGCGTTCCGACCTCGCCGCCATTCTCCGTGCGCCTGTGTTGCTCGGTCTGGCCACGACCGTACTTGGCTATGCCGGTGTCTTCGGGGTGTTCACCTACATCGCGCCGATGCTGACGCAGATCAGCGGCTTCAGCGAGGCGGTCGTGTCGCCGATCCTGCTGGTGTTCGGCGGCGGCCTCGTCATCGGCAATCTGATCGGCGGCAGGCTTGCGGATCGCAACCTTCTCGCCACCATCTTCGGCACACTTGTCACGCTCGCCGCTGTGCTGGCGGTGATGGCGATCGGTCTTCGTTCTCCCGGGTCGGCGGTTGTGCTCACCGGCTTCCTGGGCACCGCCGGTTTCGCGACCGTGGCACCGCTCCAGATGTGGGTGCTGTCAAAGGCGGAAGGGGCCGGACAGAGCCTGGCATCGTCCTTCAACATCGCCGCTTTCAATCTCGGCAACGCCATGGGGGCCTGGGCCGGCGGCGTGGTGATCGACCACGGCCCCGGACTGGCCTTCGTACCGCTCGTTTCGGCGCTGTTTCCCGTGGCGGCAATGACCGTCGCGGTTATTGCGGTCGCGACAGACCGCCGCTCTCTCACCACCATCTGAAAGGAATATTCCATGCATTATCGCTCTCTCGGCCATTCCGGCCTCAAAGTGCCTGTCTTGAGCTTCGGCGCAGGCACATTCGGTGGCACAGGACCGCTGTTCGGCGCCTGGGGCACCACGAATGTCGAAGAAGCGCGCCGCCTGATCGACATCTGTCTCGAAGCGGGCGTCACGCTGTTCGACACGGCCGATGTCTATTCCAACGGCGCATCCGAAGAGGTTCTCGGGGCTGCCCTCAAGGGGCGGCGCGATCGCGTGCTGATCTCCACCAAGACCGGCCTGCCCATGGGCGATGGACCCAATGACGCCGGTTCGTCACGCTTCCGCCTGATCCGGGCTGTCGAGGATGCGTTGCAGCGGCTGGACACCGATTACATCGATCTCCTGCAACTGCACGCCTTCGATGCAGCGACCCCGGTGGAAGAGGTGTTGTCCACGCTTGATGTGCTCGTGCGTGACGGCAAGGTTCGCTATGTCGGCGTCTCAAACTTCTCCGGTTGGCAGATCATGAAGGCGCTTGGGCTGGCCGATCGCCATGGCTGGCCGCGCTATGTCGCCAATCAGGTCTATTACTCGTTGATCGGCCGCGACTATGAATGGGATCTGATGCCGCTCGGCGCCGAACAGGGGCTCGGCGCTCTGGTCTGGTCGCCGCTCGGCTGGGGCCGCCTGACCGGCAAGATTAAGCGTGGTACGCCGCTCCCCGAAGGCAGCCGCTTGCACGATACGGCGAGCTACGGACCGCCCGTCGAGGACGAACATTTGTTCCGAGTTGTCGATGCCCTGGAGGATGTGGCGGCGGAAGTTGGTAAGACAGTGCCGCAAGTGGCGCTTAATTGGCTAACCACGCGGCCGACCGTGTCCTCCGTCATCATTGGCGCGCGGAACGAGGCGCAGCTTCTCCAGAACCTCGGCGCGGTCGGTTGGAAACTTTCATCCGAGCAGATCGCCAAGCTGGATAAAAGCAGTGCCGTCGACGCGCCATACCCGCATTTTCCCTATCGCCGTCAGGAGGGTTTCGCGCGGCTCGATCCGCCGATCGCGGGATAGCAATCGCGGAGAGGCCCCACACGGTAGTCCTCCTCAGCTTAAAAGAGGGCTATAGCTTAGACATAGTTCTCATCTTCGCCCGGTGCGACGCGCCATTTTCTCTTTTGTTCGAATAGTTCGCCCAACGCGGTCAGCGTTCCTCAGAAATCCTCGTATTTGAAGATCACGGTCTCAAGGCCGGGCGTGATCTCGGCATAGGCGCAGGCATCATCGTCCAGTTCCGCGACCCATTGGTGGCCGATATAGGTTTCCATGTCGATCGACTGACCGGGGGCGAGACGGGCGTAGGGCTGCCGTTTGCCGTCGAAATCGATCCAGTAGAGATCGAATGGGAAATCGAGCGAGCGGTCGGCGGTGAACCGGATCTTGCGCGCCGCACCGGTGGTTTCCGTGGCGATGCCGCCAAGACAGGCTTCGACCGAGGGCACATAGACGGTCTCGTCGTCCGCGGCGGCCGGCATCGCGCCGGTGGAGGGCGATGTACCCTGTCCTTCGAGGCATTCCCGGATCTTCAGCACCGCGGCGGTGGAGCCAGAAAGGTTGAAGCGGAGCGGTTTTTCATCGTTGATCGCGACCGTCAGCGAGGCCGCCTGCATCAGGAATCCGACCTCGTCCCGGGTCAGATGGGAAACCGCGTGTCCGCCCTCGAAGCCGAACTGCGAGTCGATATCGCGGCCGTCAAAGGAAATCAGCGCGCCGTCATAGCGGTCCGCATCGCTGCGACCCGTCGGCACGACGAGTTGCCAGTTGCCCTGATAGTTTTCGAGAACCAGCGGCCCGGCGGGCTCCGCCTTCACCGCGCCGCAACCCAGAAAACCCGACATCGAATGATCGATGGCATAAACCCGCCAGCCCTTGACCTCGCCATAGGGCGCGATCGCGTGTTCCTCGCGATAATCCAGCCAGTTCGGCCATGCCGCGCCGGCCTGGAAAACAATCGTCAGAATGAAGAGAATACGAAAAATACCGGCCTGCATGTCGCTGTCCCCCGCGCCACCGAATTTCCACGACGACAGTATTGCCATGGGGCCCGGGTCTAGGCAATCTCACAATAGGATGATATCAACCTATATAGACTACGGGAGGAAGGACATTGCACAAGAACACGATCTGCATCTGGTATGACAAGGACGCCGAGGCGGCCGCGCGGTTTTACGCGGACCTGTTTCCAGACAGCGCGGTGACGCGGGTCACCCACGCGCCGGGCGATTATCCCTCGGGCCAGAAAGGGGACGTGCTCACCGTCGAATTCACGGTCTGCGGCATTCCCTGCCTGGGGCTCAATGGCGGTCCGGCCTTCAGCCACAGCGAGGCCTTCTCGTTTCAGATCTCGACCGAGGATCAGGCGGAAACCGACCGTTATTGGGACGCGATCGTGGGTAATGGCGGTGAGGAGAGCGCCTGCGGCTGGTGCAAGGACAGATGGGGTCTGTCCTGGCAGATCACGCCGCGCACGCTGATGGAGGCGCTTGCCGCCGGCGGCGATGAGGCGAAGCGGGCTTTCGACGCCATGATGCAGATGCGGAAGATCGACGTCGCCGCGATCGACGCGGCCCGCAAGGGCTGATCGGGTTTTCGCCGGGAGGGGCCAGACAGCCCTGATCAGCCCTGCTCGCTCTCGCGCAGACGCAACTCGGTTTTCAGAACCTTGCCATAGGCATTCTTCGGCAGCGCGTTCAGGAAGCGATAGGCCTTGGGACGCTTGAAGCGGGCGATCGCGGCGAGGCAGTGGGCGTCGAGCTCCGCCTCGCCGCAGGCCGCGCCCGGCACGGTCACCACGAAGGCAACCACGTCCTCGCCCCATTCGGCAGACGGCCGGCCGATCACCGCGACCTCGTCCACGGCGGGGTGGGTCAGAAGCGCCTCCTCGACCTCGCGCGGATAGATGTTGGTGCCGCCGGAGATGATCACGTCCTTGGAGCGGTCATGCATGGTGACGTAGCCATCGGGCGATATCGCGCCGCGATCCCCGGTTCTGAGCCAGCCGCCGGCAAGGGCCTCCGCGCTCGCCTCCGGCGCGTTCCAGTAGCCGGGCATGACGAGCGCGCCCTGCACCACGATCTCGCCGATCTCGCCCGGCTCGGCGGGCGTGCCGTCGTCACGCAGGATATTCACCGTCACCGCCGATTGCGCCCGTCCGACCGATGTGATTCGCAATGGCCAGTCGGGATGATCCCGGTCGGCGATCTCGACGCGCGACAGAGCGGTGATCCCCATCGGGCATTCGCCCTGGCCATAGATCTGCACGAATTTCGGGCCGAAATGATCAAGCGCCGCCTCGATATCGGCGCGGTACATCGGCCCGCCGCCATAAACCACGGTGCGCAACCCCTCGCCCCTGCTGCCGGATGCCCGGGCGGCGTGGGTGAGCCGGTGGACCATGGTCGGGGCAAGGAACGCGCTGACGGAGCCGTGGGCAGCGGCGATCGCCAGAAATTCATCGGCATCATAGCCGCCCGAGGGCGGGCAGATATGGCCCGCGCCGCGCAGCACGTGAACCAGCGCGTAGAGACCCGCGCCGTGGCTCATCGGCGCGGCGTAAAGCGCCGCATCGCTTTCTGTCACATCATCGACATCGGCGAGATAGCTGAGCGACATGTCGGCAAGCATGGCGTGGGTTATGATCACGCCCTTGGGCCTGCCGGTGGTGCCGGAGGTGTAGAACAGCCAAGCGAGTTCGCGCGGTCCGCGCTCCTCAGTCGTCATCGG
>MDSV01195133.1_pt1 | contig 13559 bp, 13 predicted proteins | sample 810851 | NCBI WGS metagenome assembly MDSV01 (sample SAMN05326640, study PRJNA326480) | marine metagenome | isolation source: seawater | place: Atlantic Ocean: North East | collected 2012 | reverse complement strand
ACTGAGGCCCTTAAATCTGTAGCCATTAACTCAGCTCCATGAAGGTTAGTATTTCCATAAATCTTAGCAATGTTACCTGAAACTTCAATATGGGCACCCATTCTTCTTAATTCAGAAACATGCATAAATCGATTTTCAAAAATGTTTTCTTTTATATTTGATATTCCTTTTGCTTTTGTCATTAAAACCATAATTTGTGCTTGGAGATCAGTGGGAAAGCCAGGATATGGTTTTGTTTCAATATTAATACTTTTTATATTATTTGAAGATTTAACTATTATATATTGCTTTTTCTTTACTATATTTACTTTCATTTTTTTTAATATATTTAACTCAGTGGAAATTATACTTGGTTCTATATTGGTAATTTTTATTCTACTATTAGTTAAGGCTGCGGCAATAATATATGTTCCTGCTTCTATCCTATCAAAAATAACTTTATGAACTGTTTTTTTTAATTTTTTTATACCAATTATATCTATCCCCCTTTTATTTACTTTATTTATTTTACAACCAGCTTTTTTTAGAAAATTTATTAGATCAAGGACCTCGGGTTCTAATGCACAATTTCTTAGCTGGGTTTTACCTATAGCAAAACAAGATGCAATTAATATATTTTCTGTTGCACCAACTGATATTTTGGGAAACTTAATTAAACATCCTTTTAATCCTTTTTTTGCAGAAGCAATAACATAACCATTTTTTACTAAAATAGTTGCCCCCATTTTTTTCAGAGCTTCTAGATGCAGATCGATAGGTCTAGAACCAATGGAACATCCTCCTGGTAGTGAAACTTTTGCAGTTCCATATTTTGCTAGCATCGGGCCTAAAACCAAAACACCTGCTCTCATGGTTTTTAGTAGATTATATGGGGCAAAAGTTTTTAGTTTATTTTTATTAATTATTTCTATTGTTTTTTTTAATTTATTTAATTTAATATTACTGCCAATAGTTTTTAATAAAGAAACCATTGTTTCAACATCACGAACAAACGGTATATTATGTATTGTAATTTTTTTATCAGTTAAAATTGTAGATGCAAGTATTGGAAGTATTGCATTTTTGGATCCAGAAATTTTTATTGTACCAAATATCTTTTTGACTCCTGTAATTTCTAATTTTTCCATTGCTCTTATGATTTAACTTTTGGCAATGTAACACCAATTTGATTCATATATTTGCCTTTTCTTTTATCATAAGTTACTAGGGGCTCTTCATTTCCTTTTAAAAAAATTAGTTGAGCCGCTCCTTCATTGGCATAAATTTTAGCTGGTAAAGGAGTAGTATTAGAAAATTCAAGTGTGACGTGGCCTTCCCAACCTGGTTCTAGTGGTGTAACATTAACTATTATTCCACACCTAGCATATGTAGATTTTCCCACACATATTACTAAAATATCTTTTGGTATTTTAAAATATTCTACTGTACTTGCTAAAACAAATGAATTTGGTGGTATTATACACTCTTTAACTTTTCTTGAAACAAAACTATTATTTTTGAAGTTTTTTGGATCTACAACTACTGAATCAACATCTGTAAAAATTTTAAATTCGTCAGAAACTCTTGCATCATAACCAAAAGATGAAAGTCCATAAGAAACAACATTTCCTTGTTTTTGAGTATCAACAAATGGCTTTATCATTTCATTATCTAGAGCCATCTTTTTAATCCATCGATCTGATAATACGCTCATTTTTTTTTAATATTAAATTTTTTTTGAAAAACTTTTCTTCGTTTTAGATTATCTTTTAAAGACTTGGTTACTCTTATTTTTCTTTGTTGTTTCTTGAAACTTATTTGCATTCATTTTACTTTTGACTTGGATTTGTTAAATCATCTAAAGTAATAGTTTTTTTGATATCATGCGTCTCTATATCTTTCTTAACAGTCGCTTCGGGCTCAGTATTCAGCAATCTTTTTGCTCTTCTTTGAGCTAATCTTGCTTTTCTTTTTGCCTCTTTTAACATAGCTCTTTCGCCACGTTTTGATTTATAATCGTAATGTATGCCCATAAATTTTCCATTTAATGATAGTAGTTTTTACTTTGTTACTAACCATTTTGTCAAGTTACTTAAATAATATGGCAATTTCGTGCTGATAAAAACTTTTAATCTAGTAATTCTAACTCCACGAGAAACTATATACCCCAAATATTAATTATTTTTGTTTTAAATATAAGATTATACATCAATATCGAGCTTTCGCTCTTTTAAAAAATTAACATTTTCTATGAAAAAAGTTTAAAAAGACAGAAAGATTTATTTGTTATAATCAATTTTTTGATTTTTTACCTATTTTAGATTAGACAATAAGTTAATACAAAAAAATTACACTAAAATGTATTTATATAATTCTCAAATTTCAGAAAATAAAAAAATATACTTATTATTTTTTCTAACATTTTTAGTAAGAGTGCCCTTTATAATATTTTGGGGTGATAAAAACTTAGAAAATGAATGGGATATTATAATTAACAACCTGGTTGATCACGGGAAGTTTTCTTTATTTAGTTTTGAAGATTTTTTAGTACCAAATGTATTTATGCCTCCGTTGTACCCTTTTTACTTATATTTCTTTAAAATGTTTAATCTTTCTAATGATATATATATTTTAGTTATATTATTTTCACAAAGTATACTATCAAGTTTATCAGTCATAATTTTCTATCATATAAATAAAAACTTTTTCTCAGTTAAATTAAGCTTAGTCGGAGCTGCAATTTTCTCTTTATTACCTCTTCATGTTTACGCATGTGGTCAAATTTCTTCAATTATATTACAATCCTTCTTAACGATAACTTTTTTTTATTTTTTTTTTAAAATATTAAAAAAAAATAATCTTTTAAATATTTGTTTTTTATCTTTGTCTTCAGGTCTTCTTATACTCTTGCGTGGTGAATTTATTGCTCTTTTCTTGCTTGCCATTGTATATCTAAAAATGTTTTTTAAAATAAACACTAAAAATATTATAATTTTAATTTTTTTAACATTTATTGTAATTTCTCCTTACTTAGCAAGAAATATATTGGTGCTTGAAACTTTTACAATTACAAAATCAATTGGATATAATCTTTGGAAAGGAAATAACCCTAATGCAACTACAGGAGGGAACCCTAATCTTGGATCGAATTTTAAAAATGAAGCATCAAATGATAAAAATTATGACATATTTGATATTCAAATTTTACAAGCTGAAGATTCTGATTTGAAGAAAAAATTAAACAATTTACCAAAAAATAAATATTATGATATCAATATGGATACAATATTTTTACACGAAGGAATTAGACATATTAAATCAGACCCAATAAAATATTTTAACTTATATGTAAAAAAAATTTTTTCTTTTTTAATTGTTGATTTTCAATCTACATACCCTAATTATTATCATCCCTTACATTTTATACCTGTTATGGTAATCGGCATTATGTCAATCCTTGGTATTATTGTATCAGACAAAAAATCTCATAGACTAAATTTTTTAATATTATATTTTTTAATTAATATTTCGGTTGTATCTATTTTTTTCATTTTGCCTAGATATTCTCTTGCAATCATTCCATTACAAATTATTTTTTCAAATATTTTTTTGGAGTATATAAATAAAAGGTATTTTCCTAAGCCATGAGAAAAATAAAATCTATAAGCTTAATGTTCCCTCTATACAAAGATAAAAGCACGGTTAAAATAATGATTGAAAAAAGTTATAAGATTTTAAAAAAATTAAAATGCAAATACGAAATAATTATTGTTGACGATGGATGTCCACAAAATTCTGGTAGGTTGGCTAAAATAATTGCTAAAAATTATAGATACATCAAAATTTTTTTTCATAAAAAAAATCTAGGGTACGGCGCTGCTTTAAAAACTGGATTAAAAAAATGTAAAAATGACTGGGTTTTTATGGTTGATGGAGATGCTGAATATGATGTTAATGATCTTCCTAGACTAATCAAGGCAACTAATAATTGTGATCTAGTCATTACTTATAGATATAAAAAAAAATATTCAACTTATAGAATAATAATATCTTGGATATATAACGTAATTTTAAGATTAATATTTAGAATCAATTTTCGAGACATATCAACTGGTTCTAGACTTGTTAGTAAAAAGTTAATTAAACAAATAAATTTAAAATCAAATAGTCCTTTTGTAGGGGCTGAGCTTGCGATAAAATCCGAACGCGCTGGTTATAATGTAGGAGAGATAGGAATACATACCTTTCCAAGAACCTTTAGTACTGGTTCATCAGTAAGTATGAAAAATATTCTATTAACCTTAAAAGATATGATTTTTCTGTTTATAAGAATTTTGGTAAAAAAAAATTGATAGGTTAATATTCTTATTTAAAAAAATGTCTGAAATATTTAACTACACTTCCAAATTAACTTCTTTCGATAAAAGTTATTCAACTAAAGTTAATATTAAAAGTCCTAAAACTTATACTGAGTTAGAAGAAAGTTCTATGCAAGATGATCATTTAATATCACGAGGAGGTGGATATTCTTATGCTGCAGCAAGTTTCAAAAAAGGATCTATTTCTTTAGATATGAAAAATTTTAGAAAAATTTTACATTTTGATAAAGAAAAAAAATTAATTACTGTTGAAGCAGGAATAACAATGATTGAATTTTTGAGTTTTACATTAAAATATAATTTATGGATTTCCCAAATACCTGGATACCCTTTTATTTCTATTGGTGGCGCAGTAGCAGCAAATATACATGGTAAATCTGCAGGTGCTAACGGTACAATTAGAAATGCAATAAAGAATATTCAAATTTTTCATAAGAATCACGGTTGGATAAATAGTTCTATTGAAAATAATAAAGATATTTTTGAATTAACAATCGGTGGATATGGTCTAACTGGAACGATAGTAAGCGTAACATTTAAGCTGGTTGACTTTGATGGCTTTAATTTTAAAACATCAATAAATAAAGTAAGTTCAATAACTGAAACAGTTAAATTTATTAATAATAATAAAAATAATTTAATTTATTCATGGAATAGAGCTGAGGCTGATTTAAAAAGATTTGGAGATGGTTTAATTTTTTGTAACCAAATTAATTTAGATAATAATCATAAAAAATTAGATATTAAAAAATTTTCTACACCTATTTTATTAAATCGTTTTTATAGTTTTTGTTTATGGAATAAATTTTCAATTAAAATTTTTAACTTAATTTTTTTTAACTATTATAATTATCTTAAAAAAAACATACATAAAGATAATTTTAAAAATGTTATTTTTCCCTTTTTGGGTAGAGAGTCATATTTTTTATTATTTGGAAAGAAAGGTTTTTATGAAAATCAAATTTTAATAGATTATGAAAAAATTGACTCTTTTATAAAAGATTTTAAAGTCCTCGTTAATATATACATGCCTTCTATAACACTTTTTTCTATCAAAGCTATGAGTGGCAAACATGAATATTTAAGATTTGAAGGAAATAAAATATGTTTAACATTCGATGTGGTGAATAAAATAAAAAATCTTAATTTTATAAATGAACTTGATAAACTATATGTTAAATATAAAGTAATTCCTTCAATTATAAAAGACTCACGAATTAAAAAAGAAATTTTTAATAAATGTTATATATTTGCAGACAAATTTAGAGATGATCTAAGAAAATTTGACTCTAAAAGAATCTATCGATCAGAATTATCTGATCGATTAGATTTATAATTTATCTTGACTCTTTTAGTTCAGACAAAACCTTATCGATAGTAAAATTATCTAAACCATACCAAATAGGTAGACACAGATGTTTTAAAGGAATCTCTTTACTTTCTCCAAGAGCATAATCATAAACCTTTGATGTTGTTGTTTTTATAGTTGGTAATAATTCTAAAATATTTTTATTTGGAGAAATTATTGTAAATTTGTAATAGTTTCCGCACATTGAATCATTTTTTTGATTTATATATTTTATGTCCAATTTTTTACAAATAGATGAGTATCTTTCTGCTACTTGGTATTTTGTTTTAATTATTTCTTTGTACTCTTTTACAACAGAATAAATCATTAAAGCTTGTAATTCTGAAAGCCTTATATTACAGCCTATTTCCATTTTTTGCTTAAATCGATCATATACAATAAAATCTTTCATGAAGTTACCAATATTATCATCGTTTGTTATTACAACACCTCCCTCTCCAGCAAAGATTGCTTTAGTCGAATAATAAGAGAATACACCAGCATCACCAAAGGTTCCTGCAAATTTATTGTTTAATGTTGATCCAAAACTATGTGCGCAATCTTCTAATAAAATAATTTTTTTTTCTTTACAAAATTTTGCAATCTTTTCAATTTCAGGATTAATAATTCCACCTATATCACTTAACATGATCACTAACTTGTCAGTTGGTTTATTAAAGTTATTTACAGATATTTTTATATCTTCGAAACTTGGCATTAAAGTTTCTATCCTACAGTTTATAATATCTGATAAATTATAACCTGCAGTTTTTGTCATTGTCTTAACTCCATACATGGTATTTGACTGAATCATAATATCCGTTCTTCCGTAATATTCTTTATAAATAAGTAAAAGAGCTACTAAACCACTACCATTTGAATTTACGCTTACCGCATATTTTGCATTAGATATAGCTTTAACTTCTTGAGAAAGTTTTTCATTCCAAGGACCTTCTGCTAATTTACCAGAATCAAATATTTCATTCTGTTTTTCTTTAAAAAATTTAATTGATTTTTCTGGAAGTTTTATTGTGCCCATTTTTAAATATATTAATTCTGAGAGTCTCTCCAAATAGTTTCTGCTATAAGATTCGAATATTTACCTTCATCTGAAAAAGTGCGAAAATTTTTTTTAGGATTCTTTTTGTACATTATTCTGTAAAATTCTGGTGCTAGGCTGAATACTAGAGTAAATTTTCCTGGAATAACAGACCAAACATTTTTATGTTTTGGGACTTCATTAATATGGAATAAATAGTTTCGACTTTCATCATTTAAGGAAGCTTCATTTTTAATACCTATATATTTTTTAATTATCTCAATTTCAGGATTCTTTTTTTTGTGTTCATTTATCATAAAATTAAAATATTTTTCTACCTCTTCTTTTTTTTTTAGACTTATGCCTCCAATAAGTCCATAAGATTTGTTTTTTGTTATAATGTTTATACAATTTTTTTTAAAATAATCGAGTTCAACAAAAGATTTTGTATCTTTTTTAATATTTTTAACTACTGCTATCGGCGCAAAAGATTTCTTAATATTAATGTCACTAAATTTTTCTATTCCAGATCCTAAGCATACAGCCATATTTTTAGCTTGAAAAATTCCATTATTACATTTTGCTACAACATCCTTATTTATATTATTTATTTCTAAAAGTTCAGTACTAGTAAATACTTCAAGTCCATTATTCATTGCGGTAGTTATCATATCACGTAGTAAATATCTTGAGTTTGATGTAAAATCTGTTGTTTGAATTTTAAAAAAATTCTTAGAAGATAACAAAATTTTAAATAAATTTTTAAAAACCGGTATATAATATTTTTTTGTTAAGCTTTCTAAGATCCCTGCTCTACGCCTTAACCAATCGTGATTACGAATTCCATCAATTAATGTAATTGATCTTGATACAGCATACATCCATGGAATAATAAATTTTCTGTTTTTTAATCTATATTTAAAATTTATATAATTGCTATTAAACCAACCTTTATCATCTTTTTTAATTTCAAGACCTTTTTCTGATGGTTTTAAATTCATATTAGAAAAGGAAGAGTAGAATTCTAATAAATCATCCAATGAACCTAATACATATTTAAGAGTATTCATTTTATCTTTTACCAAGGTATACAAAGAGCCTGTGTGAACCCACTCATGAAATTCTCTAGTTGTTTCAGCTGCTAGTTTTTCGTTTTTCTCTATCAAAGCCACTGTATGACCTTCTCTAGTTAATATTTCACTTAAAGATATTCCCGCAACTCCTCCACCTACTACTATCCAATCAAAAGTTTTCATTTATAAAAATATTTTCCTTTTATTTTACATGCTTTACAATTTATTAAAAAATAAAATTTTTTATAAATATTTTCTAATAATTTAATGTGGCAAAAAATTAGCATTAACTTATAAATCCTTTGTGTTTATATAAAATTCTATATCAAATTTGTGTTATTTTATAAATCATAGTTTTATTTTTTTGTAAATGTGGTAAGTCCTAACTTTTTCTCTTTTATAAATGAAGATGCGCTATGAATATGTGTTCGATCACAAATAAGTGTCTCACCCATTTTCCAATTATATATTAAATCCACCTCTAAACCTTTAAGATTATTAATATCTATGTGTGACAAATATTTTTTGTGAATTTCTTTATCAAATTCTCCTTCTCCTAAATGTTTACAGGATCTATCATTTATGTCAGGTTTTGGTTTAAATTTTAATTCTTCCTTATCAATTGTAAAAGTTGTAGATCTTCCATACCATTTATTTTTAAAAAGAATCGTACCACCATGCGGTGATAATGGAGTGACTACTTGCTTATAAATGATAGCCTCTTCATCAAATCCAGTATCGACATGTAGATGCAAGGGAGAAAAGCTTTCATGGAAAAGTCCATAAAAATCTTCACCATTTTCTGATTTAAGTGTATCCATTTTAAAATCACCAAGAAACTCTTTTATTTTATTAAAATATAATTTATCTAATTCTTTATTATAATTTTGAATCCATACTTTTTTTCTTACATTTTGTTTTTTATTAAATACACGCTCCGGAAGATTTATATATAAATCTTTAATCATATTAATTTCATTTTCTGTAAAAATTTTAACTATTTTGGGGGGTGATTCTAATGTTTTAACTTGATCTAAAAATTTTCTTTTCATAAAAATTATTGTTTGAAGTAAAATTTTTTAATTAAAAATGCAATAATTAATATTGCAAAAAAAGCAATTAAAGGAAAGTAGATATCTGGTGAAAGCAAAACGGTAACTAAACTTAAATTTTCATTTTGGTCTATCACTTTTTCGATTCCGCTCCCAAGCGCTACTGTAACAAACATAGAAGGCATGCTACCAAAAAAGGTAGCTACTATATAATTTTTTACAGGCATATCGAATAGAATAGGTAAAACATTTTGTATTGCATAAGGTGCACCTCCACCTCCAATAAATCTAAAACTTGTAAAATAAAGTATGTCGTTTTTAATGAAAAAACTTTTTAGCTTAGAAAATTTTGGGGCTAATTTTTCTTTAATTGACTCTCTGAAAAAAAAACTGACTAAAATGTATAGTAGTGTTGCTCCAGCTGTTGTGGCTGTTAATACAATTATAATACCCCACCACTTTCCAAAAACAAAACCAGCAAATATTAGCAGTGGCATTGCAAAACCTAAAAGTAGTACCCATAAGATTGAAAATATAAAAAAAATGATAGTTAAGAATAAAAAATTTTCACTCTTATATTTTAAAATAATATCTTTGTTTATCTTAATAAATTCATAGCTCATGAGATCCTTAATATCTATGGCTGAAAACAAAAAATATAGACCTATTGATAATATTGATAAATAGGTTATCCCAAGAACAAATTTTAAATTTAATGACTTTAAATTCATAAATTAATTTTTTAACTGTACTTATATGCCCTTATTACATATAAATATCAAAAAAATTAACAAGAACTAAACTAAATTGTATGAAAAGAACCTACCAACCGAGCCGAATTGTCAGAAAAAGACGACATGGTTTTAGATCAAGAATGCAAAAAAAGGGTGGTAGAAAAACTATTGCAAGAAGAAGAGCAAAAGGCAGGAAAAGAATATCTACTTAAAATTAAGTTCTCAGAATGATTAAATTCAAGAGTCTAAATCAAAGTAAAGAATTTTTAAAAATATTAAAAAAAAAAAAATTAAATACAAGATATTTTACTATATTTTTTGATAAAGATTTGAAACATATTAATAACTATTTAAATATTAGTTTTGTGATGAAAAAAAAAATTGGTAATGCGGTAATTAGAAACAAAATAAAAAGAAAGTTAAGGTACGCTGTGCAAAAAATATCAAGAGAAAGTAAGCTAATAAACCTTGATTATACTTATGTAGTTTTTGGAAAAAATAATGTCTATAAAGATAAGTTTTCAAATGTATTGAGTGAGGTAAACAAAACATTTAAAAAAATAAACCAATTAGAAAAATAATGATACATTTATTAAATAAATTTCTTATACTAATAATCAAAGTTTACAAATTATTTATTTCACCTTATTTACATTCGAATTGTAGATATCTTCCGACTTGTTCAGAGTATTTTATAGACTCTATAAAACTAAATGGTGCTTTAAAAGGTTCATTATTAGGAGTAAAGAGAATTTTAAGATGCCATCCAATAAAAATTTTAGGTGGAAACAGTGGGTACGATCCTGCACCAAACTTAAAAAACTTGAACTTAAAAAAAGGGAAAAAATAAATGGATTCTAGAAATGTATTATTTGCTATTATTTGCTCGACAGTAGTTCTTGTCGTCTGGTCTTATTTTTTTGAACCACCCAATTCTGAACTTCCAAGTAATGAAACTAAGATAAGCAATACCCAAAATAATAATTCTCCAACGATCGAAGAGGATGAAAAGAAAATTAAAAAATTTGAAAGTAGAAATGATCTAATTAGTAAAACTAAAAGAATTAAAATTGAAAATGAAAATATTAAAGGATCTCTATCACTTCAAGGTGCTGTCATTGATGATATTATTTTTAAAAACTATAAAGAAACACTAAATAGTGAAAATGAAGTTGCGTTTTTAAATCCAATAAATTCATCTAATGAATATTTTATAGAAACGGGTTGGGATTCTGGTGGAGATGATAAAATAAAACTTCCAACAAGAAATACAATTTGGAGCGTTAAGGGAAATAGTTTTCTCTCACCAAATAATCCAGTTATTCTTGAGTGGGATAATGATGATGGTTTATTATTTTCAAAAAAAGTGGAGTTAGATAGCAAATTTTTATTTAAAATTACCCAGAATATAAAAAATAACTCTAATAAATCTTTTCAATTTTATCCATATGCCCAAATTTATCGTGAGGGAAAACCAGAAGGTACACAGATATATATATTACATGAAGGATTTCTTGGAGTTTTTGGTGATGAACTAAAAGAAGAGGATTATGATGATATTCGGAAGGAAAAATTTACAATTAATGCCTCTAAAGGTTGGCTCGGAATAACTGATAAATATTGGTTAACTGCAATAGTTCCTGAAAAAGGAAAAGAGTTTAAAGCGGAGTTTGTTGCAAAAAAAGAAAAATATAGAGCCAATTATATAATTAAAGAAGCAAAAATTCTTAATCCAGGTGGTTCTATAGAAAATAATCTTAATGCTTTTGTTGCGGCAAAAGAAGTTGCTGTTATAGATAATTATGCCGAAAAGTTAGATATAGAAAAGTTTGATTTGGCTATAGATTGGGGTTGGTTTTATTTCTTTACGAAACCCTTATTTTTTATAAGTGATTATTTTTTTAAACTTACTGGAAATTTTGGTGTAGCAATTATTATAATCACGGCTCTTATTAGGTTAATTTTCTTTCCACTAGCTAACTATTCATTTAAATCAATGGCAAAAATGAAAATACTTCAGCCAGAAATGGTTAGACTTAAAGAGCTACATAAAGACGATAAAGTGAAACTTCAGCAAGAAATGATGGCATTATACAAAAGAGAAAAAGTAAATCCTATTTCTGGGTGCTTACCCGTATTAATTCAAATTCCTTTTTTCTTTGCTATTTATAAAATGCTATATGTTACTTTAGAGATGAGGCATCAGCCATTTTTCGGATGGATAAAAGATTTATCTGATAGGGACCCTACTTCTATTTTTAACCTTTTTGGGTTAATTCCTTGGGATCCGCCAACTTTTTTAATGATAGGTGCATGGCCTATACTGATGGGAATAAGTATGTTTATTCAACAGAAACTTAATCCAACACCACCAGATCCAATACAAGCTAAAATATTTATGTTTTTCCCAATTTTTTTAACAATTATATTAGCTCCATTCCCTTCAGGCTTAGTTGTTTATTGGACGGTAAACAACGTTTTAACTATAGCCCAACAATGGGTAATAATGCGTAATACAAAAGTGAAAACAGTCTAAATATTTAATGCCCATAGTAGAAAGCTTAGATACTAAAATAAAAAAATTCTGGCCAAAGGATGGACCTCCAGTTCAAAAGATTGAAAAATATATTAAAAAATACCTTAGAGAGAAAATAGTTATAAAATGTGGAGGTAGAGTTCTTTTAGATCCAGAATTATTTAATAACTTCATAAATGATATTACAATTCTAAAAAAATTGGGTCTAACTCCAATTATTGTACATGGAGGTGGTCCCAGAATTAAAAAAAAGTTAGATGAACTTAAAATAGAAACAAAATTTATAATGGGATTAAGAGTAACCAATATAGAAGTTATGGAAGTTGTGGAAAGTGTGATGATAGAATTTAATAGAGAGATAGTTAATGCTTTAAAAAAAAAAGGATGTGAAGCAAAATCTATAACTGTTAAAGAAAATAGTATAATTCATGTTGAACAAAAAAATATTGAATTAGGTTATGTAGGTAAACCAACAAAGATTGAAGATAAAATTATAAAAAATATAATAAAAGATAATTTTATTCCAGTTGTATCACCTATGGGTCTTGATGATAAAAAAAGAACGTATAATATTAATGCAGATACAGCCGCTGGAGCTTTAGCAAGAAGTTTAAAATCTAGAAGATTGTTATTAATGACTGATGTTGAAGGTGTATATAATAAAAATAAAAAAATAATTTCTGAGATAAATCCTGATGAAGCAGAAAAATTAATTTATGATGAGACGATTAGTGAAGGAATGATACCTAAAATAAGAACATGTATTAATGCTATAAACGATGGTGTGAAGGGTGTTGTTATTATTGATGGTAGAAAAATACACTCTATTCTTTTTGAACTATTTTCTGATGAAGGGGCTGGAACACTTATAAGAAAATGAAATCATTTCATTCAATAAAATTTTGGTTATTTGATCTTGATAATACTTTATATTCTGGAAACACAAAAGTATTTGATCAAGTAGATAAAAAAATGTCAAAATATATATCTGAAAAACTCAATATTAGTATAGATCAAGCAAAAGAAATACAAAAAAGTTATTTTTATGAGTATAATACTACACTTAATGGCATGATAAAAAATCACAAAATAGATGCAAATGAATTTTTAGAATATGTACATGACATAAATATCGACTTTTTACAAAAAGATATTAGTTTGGGTGAAGAATTAAAAAAACTAGAAGGAAAAAAAATTATTTTTACTAATGGATCTAGGAAGCATGCAAAAAATGTTACTGAAAAAATAGGAATCGACGAATATTTTGATGATGTTTTTGATATTGTTGATTCTAATTTTGTACCTAAGCCATCTATAGAACCTTATCAAAAATTGGTAGATAAACACAAAATTGACCCAAAATTGTGTGTATTTATTGAAGATATTGCAAGAAATTTAAAACCAGCATATGAAATGGGT
>MDSV01118732.1_pt1 | contig 13560 bp, 9 predicted proteins | sample 810851 | NCBI WGS metagenome assembly MDSV01 (sample SAMN05326640, study PRJNA326480) | marine metagenome | isolation source: seawater | place: Atlantic Ocean: North East | collected 2012 | reverse complement strand
TTGAAACATGAAGAACTCGATATCACTCTTTCAGCCTCTGATACTGTTCTGGTAATTGCTACCGAAGGGTCCTTTCCATAATAAATTCTTAACTCTTCGTGGCTGTAAACTAGCGATATTAGGCTACCTATAGACTACTGCTAATCCATAAGGATCATTACCAACACCTACAACAGTGCCCACAATAGAGCGTGTTTGTAGGTCTATAATGTAAACATAGCCGAGCTCCTGAGAGTATGGCTCGGAACCAGCACCCCCACTGATAATTGCGTACCGTCCATCAGGCGAAATGGCTGACCCTTTTGGTCGTGCTGGGTTTCCGTCTAGTCGGGTAAGCGGAATTCTCGCCACTTCTGCATTGGCATCACCGGAAACTGCTAATTCAATATCGATAATTGAAACATTGTTGCCACGCAGATTCGGTACAACCAATTCCCGACCATCTGGCGTAACCGAAGGAATCAAAGGGTGGCTTGCTTGTTGGGGGTCATCGGTGCCTACAAGAATCCTAGCAATTTCGGCATCACCACTTTCCCTTGCTCGGTCAACATCCAGTACCGAAATGGTGTTCCCCGCTCTCGCTTCACGCTGACTTCCACCGCTGGCAACAAATACATATTTCCCATCTGGCGTTGCGGCAATTCCCCACGCTCCTTGCTGATCTGGAATTCGGTGTAACTCGGCGCCCCGATCACCTACTAAAGCCCGCTCCAAATCAACAACCGAAACGTCGTCAGTTCCGCCATTTGCGGTAAACAAGTATCTGGTTCCATCACTGCTCACTCCCATAGCTAAACCATTTGGGTTTGGAAAGCAGCCGAAACTTGGATCTGAAGACAAGACAGTTAAATTTCGTGGCGGCCCATATGGTGCAACATAGGGCACAGGGTAATCCTGGCATTGGAATCCTGGAGACCCTAAACCAAGTTCAACCATACCGCGCAAACTTCCGGTACGACGATCGATAAAGGCAATACGATTGCCACCGTCTTCTGTCAGGCTGTTTTCGGCATTGTTGACCACCAGCAAATCTGGCAAAAGTATAGCTCCGATTGCGCCAAACCCACCTGAGTCCATATGCCTGATTAAGGCATTCGCTGTTCTATCGTTTCTTGAATCCAACAAGGCATCGACCTGGAGCACAGCAATCTGGCCTCGCCCACCATGTTGGCTGAATTCGCCATTGTTTATACTGCCATGATGATTAATTACATAAACTGTCTCGCCTTCTTCACTTAGCAGCAAATTTGCAGGGTCTCCCAAGAGCTGGCCGTCTAGTCTATCCAAGGCAACTTTGTTGCGACTGATAATTGCGTTAGCAGTATTATTGTTCTTTACTTCAATCGCTTCGTCTAATGAAATGGCATAGAGAAAAGGCAGCCGTCTACCGGTCGCAAGTATATAGCCAGTCGGACTCTCTTTATCACTAACCTCATCACCGCTAATCCCCTGCCCTTTTATTGATGCCGCACTAAAGATTAGAGTCAGCAACACCCCGCGTTTGACAATTAAGAGAACCTTACTCATTGCGCACCTTCTCTCTTGCACTTATTACCCACATTCAAGAAATCAAATTCTAATGACGCCAGATACTAATGAGGTTAGCAGTTTTAAGCCTTAAGGATGAGATTTTCTAATAATTGAATGTGAAATAAATTGAAATTTTCCCTTGCACTTAAACCGCCAACCTCTACTATTCAGCGTCGAATAAAACCGCTGTATTGCTCTCGAAAGAGATTTACCATGAGATCACTAAAGCTCCTACTCTGCGCAATCACTTTAAATGTAACTACCCTTGCATCTGCTGCTGAAGAAGGTATTTTTATTCCCCGTATCGAAAGCTTACCTTCACTAACGGATTTCGAGGGCATGGTGCCGCGCACTGAGCTTGCACGCTCCATGTCAAAGGTTGAAAATTTCATTCAGCGAGATCCCGATGATGGAGAACCATCGAAACAGCGAACAGAAGTCTACATTGGCTATGACCAAACTCACTTATATGCTATTTGGCTAGCCTTCGATAGCGAACCTGAACTAATCCGCGCTAATTTATCTTCGCGAGAGAATATTGGTGGGGACGATCGGGTTGGCCTCACTATCGATACCTTTAACGACCAACGAACTGCGCTTTCATTTCACGCAACACCACTGGGTATTCAGTGGGACGCTCGTTGGACTGAAGGGTCATCTCTCCGCGCAGGATTCGATACAACATTCGAAGCAGTGTGGGACAGCGAAGGCGAATTGACTGATCAAGGCTACATCGTGCGTATGGCGATCCCCCTGCGCAGTCTTCGCTTCTCAGATGCAGAGCAACAACTTTGGCGCGTACAATTCGGACGCAATATCCCCCGCTTAAGTGAATTCTCCTTTTGGCCAAGATACACAATAGAGATCGAAGGCCGCCTTAATCAAACTGCGCTGTTACGTGGCATCGAAAATGTTTCTCCAGGCAATAATTCACAATTTATTCCGTTTTTCTTTGCACGTGATGTCGAATCGCTCAACAAAACAGCGCTGGGAGGACCACGTTTCGACACCATCACTGAACAAGATGTAGGTCTAGATGCCAAATTTGTATTTAATGATTCGATGGTTCTGGATATCACACTTAATCCCGACTTTAGCCAAGTTGAATCTGATGAACCTCAAGTAACTGTTAACGAGCGCTTCGAAGTGCAGTTTCCTGAACGCCGTCCTTTCTTTGTGGAAAACGCTGACTTCTTTGCTACTGATTCCATTCTGCTATTTACCCGGCGCATCGTCGACCCTGAAGGTGGGGTGCGTTTTACCGGTCGTTCTGGCGACTACGGTTTCGGCACCATACTTATCAATGACGAAGCCCCTGGCCTTAATCGTGATGCCAATGATTCATTGAATGGCGAGAAAGCGAGCATAGGCATCTTGCGTGGATTTCGAGATATCTCTGAACAATCCAGGGTTGGATTCTTCCTCAGTGACCGAGAGTTCGGTGATGGCTACAATCGAGTCGCTAGCGTTGATGCTCGAATTAAACTCAACGATAACTGGATCACCAATATACAGCTGGTAGGCAGCGACAGTGAACCTGCATTGGGAGGAGATGCCACCACTGGTTACCAGCGCAACATTCAAATTAATCACACCGGACGCACTGTTAGCAGTCATACGCATTTTGTGGAAACTACTGATAATTTTCGGACTGATCTTGGTTTTCAAAATCGCTTTTTTAAACCGGACACATCCGGTATACACAACAGTTTGAATTTAAACTTCTATCCGGACGGGTCGAATCTCAATAGTTGGACTACAGGCTTATCTGACGTTTATTTGAATGACACTGACGGTACCCGCATCTATCACCAATTAGGGCCGAATCTAAATTTTAACTGGAACACTACGGGTGTCGGATTTTCTTATACTGACTATGCTGAAATTCTTCGACCAAAAGATTTTCCCGGCATCTTCACCAATACACGCTATGACTATGATAATTGGCAAGTCAATGTATTCAACAATTCCCTGCAAACCGCTACATTCAGGGCAAGTTATCGACAAGGTAAAGCGCTGAATCTGGTTCCACAAGCCAGTTCACTTCCTTACGTTGCTGATACTAGCCGCATCGATTTCACTTTGCTTTGGCGCCCGATAGATAGAGTTAGCATTAACAATACTTACTTTCTCACAGAACTGGAAAATAGTGGCGGCGGCGCAAAAATATTAAGCAATGAGATTTTTCGAAGTAATTGGAATTACCAGTTTACAAAGGAACTATCACTGCGATTTATTGCGCAATACGATAAAACTGATACCGGGCCAGCTACTCGTCTAGAAGATGATGAGAATTTAAACTTCGACTTACTGTTACGTTATGTCATTAACCCCTGGTCAGCCTTTTATATTGGCTACAACTCTAATCAGAGTAATTTCGATATTGTGGAGATGGAAGGCGAACGTGAACTCGTCGTTGCGAACGATCTGCACAGAGATGGTGATCAATTCTTCGTAAAGTTTTCTTATCTGTTCCAGCGCTGAACTAGTTCGGCATTGACGAGTTCAGGTTATTTCTTCGGGTGGAACTGCCGCCCCAGCCTGGGGTGAATTGCCTTGCGAAAGCATCTCATACCAGTCACGAAACGGCCCGGTAGTATTCTGTAAAAAAGTGCGATACTCGTCTTGTGTTTCTGGTCCGATTCCCCAGGGTGTGTATTCGTCTTTTTCAGGAATGTACAAAGTGCCAAACATGCGGTCATAAATACTGGTAACCGCTGCCATATTTGTATCCCAATGTTTTCTAAGATAACTATGGTGTGTATGGTGCATCGCTGGGCTCTGAATCCATTTCTCCAGCCATCTGGGATAGCGAAGTTGTACATGGTAATGTCGAAAGGCGCCGGTTAATCCCAAAATAAAAGAGAAAAAACCGGCTCCTAGAATAGTTGCCTGAGTAATCCCTCCGTCAAAAAGGTACGCAAAAATACCTGCAGCAAACGCGAAACTAAATGCAGATCCTGCTGCCCAGATTGGGCCTGCTAGAAAATGCTCACGAGAGCGGGTTAGAGGCGTCAACACCTCTGCCGAATGATGGACCTTATGAATAGCCCATAAAGCTGGTACTTTATGCATCGTGTAGTGAATTACATAAAAGACAAAGTCGTAGCACAATAAACTTACAAGGGCATATAGCAGCATCCAGATGAAATTAGAGTCTAGTGCCGGTGTAGCGCCGAAAAGCCATTGCAATGCAGATATAGTAGTCTGTTCAGTAATCGGCCCAACGCTTGAAAATAATGCAACTACCCAGAGCGGTCGCAAAATTCGTTCAAGAACCCATAGCCAAATATCGACTCTGGCTGATGTGTGGGTGTAAATATCTTTTGGGAGCAAATACTCTAATAAGCCAGTTTTCCGTTCTTGCCCCTGTGCGTTCTTTGAGCCATGTCCACGACAAACTGTGAAAAGCAAAAGCGCTAGAAACAAAGTAATTAATAGTCGGTCCCAGTGAAGATCATTTGGTATGTTATCGGACGTAACATCCCAGAGGTAATTTGAGGCTTGTTGAACGATTGCGGTAAAGGGTCCGACGATCTCAGAACTATTACTAGTCACTTCTATTAACCTTTAATTCAAAGTTAGCTTTTTTCTATTATTTTGGGCTACATCCGAAATTATGCCCTAATTTAACTTTAAAGTGTTCATTAACCCTAGAATTGCGCATGACCAGAGCTTGATTCAAAATCTTGCAGAAGCTAAAGGCTGATGTATGATCTAAATCACTCTCTTTGGCGTTCTTGGTGGAGAGTTTCAATTATCGCTTGGCCACAGTGGAGGATTCTAATGAGAAACAAAATTTTAAGTCTATTAATAGCCGCATTTGCAACATTTTCCGTATCAGCGCAATCACCAGTTGATGGAGTTTGGAATTTTTCGATGAGCAGCCCTATGGGCGCGGTTAGTGCCATTGTCACAATGAAAACAGATGCTGGTGTTTTAACTGGTGAGTTTGATTTAGGTGGAGGGCGTACCTGGATAATCGAAAACGGCACAGTTGATGGAAACACAATTGGTTTCGACATAAATCGAGATGGTTCGTCGATGACTTATGTTATGAGTGCGGAAGTCTCTGGCGATTCGATTGATGGCGTCGCTGCGGCTATGGGGACAACTGCAGATTGGTCGATGGAACGAGGAAACTAGAACGCTCTTGTCAATGGTCTTTGCCTGGTCAAACCTTCTTTGTGTTTTTGGTTTTTCTAGTTTTTATAGGATCTACTGTTAATGGTGTCTGAATAAACTTAAAGGTGTCTAGGCGAATAGGGCTGATGATTTCGATCTGGACCAAATGTCTCGTACATTTTATCTAAAAAGCTTTTGCTTCCTTATATTTCCGGAGTTAGATTAGGTCTCCTCTGGTCAACGAAGTTAGGAGCTTGCTCTGAAATGCTCACTAGACGCGAATTAGTCCGTGCCGCCAGCGTTGCAGGTGCCCTTGGTTTAACTGTATCCGCTTGTGCACAATCCCAAAAACCATTCGCTTCTCCCACTACTCCTGGAACAGTCCGCCTCAGCGGAGACGGTGTCGGATTAACACCGCAAGAGTTCACCAACTTACTCAATTCCTTATGTCAAAACAAAGACATTGCCACCGATAATTATCTCATCGGAGGAGAGGTTGAAGAATTTGAAAATTTTTGTGCAGAATTGCTTGGCAAAGAAATGGCTGTATTCATGCCCTCAGGTACGCTCGCAAATCAATTAGCATTGCGGCAGTTAGCTGGCACAAAGCGTCGAGTTATCGTACCTGACCTAAGTCATGTTTATAACGATACCGGTGATGCATCTCAAAATCTTTCTAATCTTAATTTGATTCCACTAGCTCAAGATCGAGCAACCTATACCCGCGCAGAAGTGCAGTCTGTGATTGATCGCACTGCAGGAGGCAGAGTGACTGCGGAAGTCGGCGCATTACTAATCGAAAGTCCTGTTAGGCGATTAAGCGGCGAAATGGTTGATTGGGAAGAAACTAAAGATATTGCAGACTATGCTCGGGAGAATAATATCGGCACCCATTTAGATGGTGCGCGGATGTTTATCGCTTCCGCTTATACCGGAGTTTCACCTGCGGAATATGCAGATCCATTTGATACAGTATATTTTTCGTTATGGAAATGTTTTAACAGCGGAATTGGGGCCATTCTCGCTGGACCAAAAGCTGAACTTGAAAACATGTTTCATACTCGACGCATGTTCGGAGGCAATCTCTATGCTGGCTGGTCAGCAGCAATTGTAGCCAGATACTTTATGGAGGGCTTTGTTGATAGGCTAAAAAATGCCATTGCCATATCGGAAGAATTTTACAATTCCTTAAGTCAGCACAAGAACTTTCAGGTGGCGCGCGTCACTAACGGCACTAACCTCACTCGAGTTACTGTGACCGACACAGACATTGAAAGGTTCAGAGCTAAGCTCGCTAAGAAAGACATATTAATTGGACGAGCTAATGAGCAAGGACGTTTTACTCTGAGTGTAAATGAAACTTGGAATCGCACTTCCCCGCGAAACTTAATGCAAGCCTTTTCTGAATCCCTAGTCTAATTACTTAGCTATTAGAAGCATCAGTCAAATTACGGTAAAGTATTAATTTGATAACGAGCAATAATAAAATTAAAACGGAGTAATCCTCATGCTTTCTTCTCTTAGCTCTAATAACATAGCACTTGCTCTGTTAATGAGTGTCTCTTCTCTAGCCGGAATTGCTTCGGCTGCGGAGAATGATCGCGGTAATGTGACTGACGCCCGAGTTATTGCAGCGCCTGAAGTGGAACCTGGCAGTTGGCTCACCTATGGCCAAACATATAAAGAGCAGCGTTTTTCACAACTAACACAAATAAATACTGACACCGTGGATCGCTTAGGGCTGGCTTGGACCAAGCAAATTGGCGACTACAACATGCGCATGCAAGGCACGCCGCTGGTGGTCGATGGCGTAATGTATGTCACCAATGGCTGGAGTGTAATACATGCATTAGACGCCACTACTGGAGAAGAAATTTGGACTTATGACCCTGAAGTAGACAGAAGTTACATTCGATTAGCTTGTTGTGGCCCCGCACATAATCGTGGCGCAGCTGTGTATGAGGGCAAAGTTTATGTTGGCACGTTTGATGGCCGATTAGTGGCGGTAGACGCTAACACCGGGGAAGAAGTCTGGGACGTTGATACTTGGATTCCTGCCGGACTGGGGAGATTCAATATCACAGGAGCGCCACGCGCTGCGGCTGGCAAAGTCTATATTGGTCAAGGTAGTGGCGAATCTGGCCGCCGTCGTGGTTATGTTACGGCATATGACGCGGAGACTGGTGAAGTCGATTGGCGTTTCTTTCTAGTCCCTGGTGACCCAAATCAACCATTTGAACACCCAGAAATGGAGCTTGCTGCACAAACCTGGGGTGGTGAATGGTGGAAATATGGCGGTGGTGGGACTGCATGGAATTCACTAGTCTATGACGAAGAATTCAACAGCTTATATATAGGCGTTGGAAATGGCGCGCCATGGCCACGAGAAATCCGTTCTCCAGGCGGTGGTGATGACCTGTTCCTCTCGACCATCGTTTCAGTAGATGTCGAAACAGGGCGTATGAATTGGTATTACCAAACAACGCCCGGTGACAATTGGGATTACAGCTCAGCCATGGACATGGCATTGGGTGAAATAGAATTCGGCGGAGAAATACGCAAAGTAGTATTGCAAGCACCCAAAAATGGCTTCTTCTATGTACTTGATCGTGAAACTGGCGAGTTATTGCGCGCTCTGCCCTATACCGATGGAATCGACTGGGCAACCCATGTCGATATGGAAACCGGTAGGCCCGTAGAAAACCCTGATGTGGTTTACGAAATTGAACCCCAGTGGATAATGCCGGCCAATTCAGGAGCACACAACTGGGAGCCCCAGTCTTGGGATAATGAAATGGGCCTCATGTATTTTTATTACCACGATATTGCAAATTTTTATTCCCTAGATGAAGGTTTTGTAGAGACTGGCGAATATGAAATTCGCGAGCGCGGGCTAAGTTTAGGCTGGGGAGAAGGTGATTATCGCCGCCGACTAATTGAAGAAGCTGGACCGCGACCAGACTCACAAGCCTTCGTCGGCGCATTCGATCCCATCACCGGGACATATAAGTGGCGCCAGCCCTTAGAATCAGAATACAACGGTGGTGTTGTTGCTACTCGTGGAAACGTCTTATTTCAGCCCGAAGGTACCGGTGAATTTTCTGTAAGAGACACTAATGATGGTGAGTTACTCTGGAATTACAAGGCACCTGGCACCTTTCGCTCTACTTCAGTTATGACTTATCAAATTGATGGTATTCAGTATGTAGCAACTCTAATGAATGGTAATCGCGCTATAGACCTAGGTGGCACCGTGTTGGTCTTTAAACTCGATGGCGACTTCTCCCTCCCTATACCTGCGATCGTGCAAGCAGAAATTCCGATCCTGCCGGATGACATTTACAGTGTAGAGCAAATCCGTGAAGGTGATAATCTTTATCATGCTCAGTGCGCTAGCTGCCATGGTGGCATCGGTGTCCCCAGTGAAGTTGCCATTGTGGCTCCAGACCTACGATTAATGAGTTTAGATACCCATTCGGACATGGAAAATATCGTTATCGAGGGGTCTCGAGCGCAACAGGGTATGCCAGATTTTGAAGGTGCAATCTCTGGACAACAACTCGAATCTATTCGCGCCTTCGTGGTAGATCAGGCCAGGCGTCTTCAGGAATATCAACAGCAGAATCAGGAGACAACCGAAGCGGCTGTTAACGAAGAAGCACTTAATCGCGCCTAAGCTTAAATCAATGTAAATTCGCAATCGTCGCTAGCCAAAAATCAAATGGAGGCTGATAAGCAAGTTAATACAACGATCATTGTGAGAGTCAGCACTAAAATCTATCTTTATGGTTAACGATAAAAGACTACAAACACGAGTTCAGCTTTTTGTGCTTGCTTTGATTTTGGGAAACCCCATCAATGCGGTAGCAGCAGAAGAAACAACTCTGCTGACAATCCAAGGCAATCTAATCGAGCGGCTTGAATTACTACCCGAGAACTCAAGCGCCACCCTGATCATATCGAATTATTACAATCTACTTCCCGATCAGGCGAGAAATGACATTGAAGTACGCAGAACAAGATTGGAACAATTGCAACCAAACTATGATGTTGCATATTTAGCGGCTGATAGTGCTGAAATGGCGGAAGTGCGAGAAAAAATTGACGAACAGTGGACCATAATCCATTCTATCCATGAACACTTCTTTACCTCACAAGTGGTTGAGATTCTGAATCAAGCCTATATCGAGAACTTCAATGGCTTATTACCCGAAGCATGAGCTTTTCCAAAAAACCAAGACAACGGGCAAATAAATCAGGGGCCAATGGAATACTAACGATATTTGCTTAGCGTTGGCTAGGTCCAACAAAGTTATAGGTGTCCCACCTTAATAATACAATAATTTGCAAAGCTAATTACATCAGCTTTCCATGACCAATTAATACGAGCACTTAAATCTTGACTGCATTCGAAACAAACTCTGAACCCATAATTCGCTTCGCGATCTTCCTGCTTGTGTTGCTAGTGCTACTAATTTTTGAAATAGTCAACCCTAGACGTCGCCTATATTACTCGAAAAAACGACGCTGGCTAACCAATTTTGCGCTGAGTGTCAGCAACTCACTAATTTTGAGTGTGCTTTTACCTTTTGTTGGTATCGGAGCTGCCGTAATAATACAAAAAAATGGCTGGGGGTTATTTAACCTATTAGATCTAGCCGACTGGTTTAGTATTCCTTTGTATCTATTACTATTCGACTTAATTATTTATTTTCAGCATCGTATTTTTCATAAGGTTGATTTTTTATGGAAACTCCACAGAATGCATCACACAGATTTAGATTATGATGTTTCAACGGGCATTCGTTTTCATCCCTTGTCTATCCTAATTTCTAGTTTAGTAAAATTAATTCTAATTTTGGCACTTGGACCGCCCGTAATCGCAGTTTTAATTTCAGAAATATTGTTGAATGCAACTTCTATGTTTAACCACAGCAACTGGTATATACCGAAGCGACTTGATGCAGTCCTACGACTTATCCTAGTTACACCCGATGTACATCGGGTTCATCATTCAACCAACCCTGATGAGCACGGTAACAATTTTGGGTTCAATTTCCCATGGTGGGATAGGCTATTCGGCACTTATAAGGCACAACCAACAATGGGTCACGATTCGATGCAGATAGGCATTGAAGATTTTAATGATCAGCGTTCAATCGAATTTTTTCCTGCACTGGCGCAGCCCTTTAATGACGAACCAACTAGCAACTCCGCGTTAAGCTAGCTATCTGTTTTCATCCAAATCGCAGTATCATGAAAAACTGCTCCACCAATTCCATGACCGGGATCGCTGCTTACGAGCGCATTGATACCCAAGCCTTCAATAAAATTTTCGCTGGGCCAAATACTCTCAACTATTACTACATCTTTCTGTAATTCATTATAGATTTCTACATGCAAGAGAATCGATGCCTGTTCATTGCCAATACGCACAAGATCACCATCGTTAACCTGAAGCTGATCGCAGATATCCGAATGAATTTTTACCGTTGGTCGGCCTTCTCTCTTCTTAGACGTTGCGGTTTCAGTAAAACTACTGTTAAGAAATTGACGTGCTGGTGCAGTCACCAAACGGAATGGCTTTATATCAGAACGGGTATCGGTGACCGCATAATGGTCAGGAAATTTTGGAAGAGTCGCATTAATCTTACCTAAGCGAGACCAATTCGGTGAAAAATGAAATTTCTTATCAGGAGTTTCAAAGCCGGTTAGAAAATGTGCTTCATCGAAATCTCTTGCACAATCCAGCCAGTGTTGTTGGTGAATGGTTTCCGCATCAGGGAAACCTGATAATTTTAGTGTTTCATCAATAATTTCCCACGTAGTCATTTTGAACCCAGCATGCTGCGCACCTAAGCGCTTTGCCAACTCACAGATTACAAAGTGGTTAGGCTTTGCATCAGCATAGGGTTGGATAACCGGTTTCGTTACTTGCAAAAAGGTATGACCACCGGCGACATAGATATCTTCATGCTCGAGAAACGTGGTGGCTGGTAAAACGATGTCCGCCATTGCTGCAGTTTCAGTCAAAAATTGCTCGTGGACGCAGACAAAGAGATCATCTCTTTCGAAACCTTTTTTGACCTTAACGGACGAGGGCGAAACCATCATTGGATTGGTGTTCTGAATCAGCAGCGCTGTAATCGGCGGACCACCCTGCAAGTCAACAGGATTACCGCAAAGAATCTCCCCGATTCTGGATTGATCGAGCACGCGCGTATCAGGATCGACAACATCTGAACCAACAATCAGAGTTTTATCGAGTTTACAGAGTTCTGAATTGCTATACAGCCCTCCACCGCCTTTGTATTTCCATGCACCTGTCATCGCCGGCAAGCAAGAAGCGGCATGCATATTAAAGGCACCGTTTCGACTACGAGTAAAACCATAACCAAATCGATAATAGGTTTTAGGATTGCGTCCAATCAAACGAGCGAACTCAATGATTTCTTCTGCGGACACACCTGAAATAGCGGATGCCCATTCTGGTGTTTTGGTTTCCAGGTGATCTTCTAGCTCATTATCAAAATCTGTATAGCCCGCTAAATAGTCTCGGTCTGCAAAATTTTCTTTAAGTAGCACATGCATTAGCGCGGAAGCTACTGCTCCGTCACTACCAGGCTGTAGCATAATGTGGAGATCAGCTTTTTTTGCCGTGGCATTGCGATAAGGATCCACTACGATTAACTTTGCACCACGCTTACTTGCCTTGGAAAGATGATGCATTAGGTTTACTTGCGTGTGCACTGCATTAGTTCCCCAAAGCACTACGACATCGCTATGCTCTCCAATCTCTCTAGCATCAACTCCACGTTTAGCTCCAACGCCCGCTTTCCAACCAGCATCAGATGCAGCCGAACAGATAGTTGAATGCTGACGGGAATACCCCATGGCGTGGCGTAAGCGTTCAATTCCGTCGCGCTGCACTAATCCCATTGTACCCGCATAAAAATGGGGCCAAATGGTCTCATTTCCATATTTCTCACTTTGCTGCTGAAACCGCTGTGCAACTTCGTCTAATGCTTCATCCCACGTAATGGGAGTAAAAGCTTGTATTCCAACACCCTTTTTTCCAGTACGCCTTAGTGGAGACTTCAGTCTATCTGGATGATGAACCCGCTCGGCATAGTTGCCAACTTTCGCGCAAAGAGTTCCTGCAGTATAAGAATTATCTTTTGCCCCATAGATTCTACCTATGGTTCGCTCATCAATTTTTTCAACCTCTAAGGCACAGGCACTTGGGCAATCGTGGGGACAGGTACTATGAATTCGTTGTGGTGAAGCTTTTGCCATATCTATAAATAGTAAGTCAGTAGTTTATTTAGAATAGTGCACAGCATACTATGCTATTTATCCAATAGGGTCTTCAAGACTTTTAGTTTGTAAATACATTTTACAGATCTCTTATTAATTTAGTCGCGACTACTCTAATAGCAACTCAGTTTATCTCTAAGCTAAGAATCTGCGACATTGTGCCTCAGGCTAATCCTGAGTCACAATAATATAATACGCGCCATTCTTAGTCATAAGGTGAATCATGTTTTGTAGGTTGCTTGTAACTATTCTCTCCTCCACTATATTAACAACTGCGTCCGGCCAATCCGATGATTCGACTCAGGGCACTTTTGTAAGCAGTGAGGCAAACCCCTGGATCACGCCAAGAACTGAATTCGGCCGGCCAGATTTTCAAGGCAATTGGTTTTTTGGTTCGAGAACCCCACTGCAGCGTCCACAAAACCTTGGAGAAAAACAAACCTACAATGAACAGGAGGCTCAAGCGATAGAACTCAGTTTGCGCGACAGATTGGCCCGCCAGGATGCACCTCTTGATCCGAACAGAGACGCTCCTGAAAAAGGGGCCCGCATTGGACAAGAAGCTGATGATGCTTTCCTCGGCCACTA
>MDSV01070190.1_pt1 | contig 13560 bp, 14 predicted proteins | sample 810851 | NCBI WGS metagenome assembly MDSV01 (sample SAMN05326640, study PRJNA326480) | marine metagenome | isolation source: seawater | place: Atlantic Ocean: North East | collected 2012 | reverse complement strand
TTAATTATAAAATAAAAGAAAATGAAGCGCACACTATTTTTATCAACAATACTATTTTCATTTGTATTTACATCTGATCAGTATAAGACCGAAAATTCCATTATTTATTTATTAGAGGATGTTATATCTAAATATGAAAAAAATCTATCTTTTTCTATTAGCTTAAGCAATGAAGATGTAGTTGCAAAAATACGTTTGGATATGGCTTGGATTGATGACTCTACTTTCTATAGAAAAACAAGATTGAATTTCATTGAAGGTCTAGAATATTCTGGATTGGCTTGGACTTGGTCAAAGAAACATGGTAAAAATAAAAAGTGGATTACTAAGTCCAACGGCAAAGTAGTAGATGTATCTAAACGTAAAGAATTTGACTTTCCTGTAATCTTGCCAGATCGTTCTATATTGAGCGCTTATCATATTGCCTCTGATACATTAAATTATAATGACTCTAAATGTGTCATAATTGAATCCTATAAAATATCTAGAGGTAAAAAGAAAGGGCCTATTTCAAAAACTTGGATAGATTTAGAAAAAAAGATAATTTATAAAGTCGAAGAATTTGATTATAGAAAGAAAATTGCAACAAAAGAAACTACCATGGAATACTTTAGCATGGAAGATCCTCTGAATGGATATTTGAATTCATTTCCAAAAGTAATAAATATTAGTAATTTTAAAACGGGAGATTCATCTTCAATGCAAATCTTTGACTACGAAATAGCCAAAAGGTTTGATTTAGAGATATTTGAACCAGCAGATATACATGAGTAATAGATTGAAAAGAACTAATGATGAGCTTAAGGCTGATAGGCCGACAATAGATGAGATTAAATTTATAAAAAAAACACCTATTTACATCATGCTTGAAGATATTAGATCTGTTTATAATGTAGGTTCTGTATTTAGAACTGCAGATGGATTTGGTGTTTCAAAAATCTACCTCACAGGATATACCGCATGTCCTCCTAGGGATGATTTAACTAAAACAGCCTTAGGTGCTGATAAAGTGGTAGCATGGGAGCATTTTGATGATCCTATAGATGCTATAAAAAATATGCAGAAAAGTAATATCCATCCAGTCGTAATTGAGCAAACAGTTAATTCTAAATGCATCCATGATTATGAATTTAATTTTCCAACCTGCATTATTATGGGTAACGAAGTTAATGGAGTTAGTGAGAATGTTTTAGATTGTGTATCAGATCATGTGGAGATTTCAATGAAAGGAATTAAGCAAAGCTTTAATGTTTCAGTTGCCACAGGTATAGTTTGTTTTGAAATGATGAGACAGAATTTATTAGTATGAAATCCTATAAATATTCAAACGAATTTATTATTAGTATGATGGAAAGAGCAGTTGAGTTATCAAAAAGAGGCCGTGGTTTTGTGTCTCCAAATCCGCTAGTTGGATGTGTTATTGTAAAAAATAACAAAATAATTGGAGAAGGTTTTCATGAACGATATGGGGGCAATCATGCAGAGCAGAATGCTATAGAAAATTGCACGGAAGATCCTTTGGGTTCTACGGCGTTTGTTTCACTAGAGCCATGTTGTATCCATTCAAAAACACCACCATGTACTCAGTTATTATTAGACAATGGAATAGATGAGGTTTTTATAGGCTCTAAAGATCCTAATCCTGATATCAATGGAAAGGGTATTCAAATTCTAAAAGATAGTGGAGTGCATGTATATTCTGGTTTTTTGGATAATGATGTTTCAAAATTAAATAAAGGTTTTTTTAAATGGGTTAAAGAAGGCATTCCATGGGTTACTGTAAAAATTGCTCAAAATTCCGATGGTTGTATGGGTATAAATAATCAGTCTCAGATATGGATAACAAATGAAGAGTCGAAAAAAAACTCCCATTATTTAAGGTCTAAAACTGATGCGGTTCTAATTGGAACACAGACCGCTAGGATTGATAATCCAAAGCTAACAGTAAGAAAAGTTAGAGGGGAAAATCCAAAAAGAATTGTACTTGATATTAATAGGACTCTACCATTGGATATTAATATTTATTCCGATAACGAAGCTCAAACAATTGTTATCTGTTCTGAGAAATTGTTTGATAGAAATAAAACTGCTAATTGTCAATTTATTCCAGCTAAAGAAATTAATGGTAAAGTAGATGTTAAAGATATGTTGAAAAAAATTGCAAATGAGGGAATTACTTCAATTTTAATAGAAAGTGGTCCTAAATTAATTAAATCATTTGATGAGCAAAACTTAATCGATGAACTTTATTTGTATACATCAATGATAGATCTTCCAGATTCAATTTTAAAGAATCCTTTAAAGATAGATGATGAATGGTCTTTAAAAAGTAGTAAAATGTTAGGCTCAAATGAATTGCAAGTTTTTGAAAAAAAGGAATTATGTTTACAGGAATAATTGAAGAAGTCGGAAAAATTAAAAAGATAGAAAAGACGCATGATAAATATCGTATTTTCATATGTGCGAATAAAATCTTAGGTGATGCTAAGCTTGGAGACAGTGTTTCAATTAATGGGACATGCTTGACGATTACTTCAATTGATGGTAATTTATTTACAGCTGATGTTGTAAGAGAGACATTGGACAAAACTAATTTAAAATTTCTCCAAAAAGAAAATTTTGTTAATTTAGAAAGAGCTATGAAAGCAAGTTCTAGATTTGATGGACATATAGTTCAAGGACATGTTGAGGGTATTTCAAAGGTTTTAGCAATTACAAGCAATAGAGATATTTTTATTATTAAAATTGAGTTGCCTCAAAATCTCGTTAAATATTGTATTTACAAAGGATCTATTGCATTAAATGGAGTTTCTTTGACCATAGCTAAAATAGATAAAAATATTATTGATATTTGGTTAATTCCTCATACTTTAAAGCATACAACATTTAAGGAAAATAAAGTAGGTGATTACATTAATGTTGAAACAGATATCATTGGGAAATATATAGAAAATTTTCAAAAAAGTGAGAATTGAAATTTATGGAGAATAAAGAAAAATATAGACTGATTGAAGAAGCAATATCCAGATTTAAATCCGGGAAAATGCTTATTGTGGTTGATGATGAAGATAGAGAGAATGAGGGAGACTTTATTATTTCTGCTGATAAAGCGACTCATGAGGACATTAATTTTATGATGAAGAATGGTAGGGGCCTTATCTGTACTTCCATCACTTCAACAAAAGCTAAGTCTCTGGAGTTGTCCCCTATGGTCGAAAATAATACTGAGAGTATGAGGACTAATTTTACTGTAAGTGTCGATGCTAAGGACAGTATTACAACAGGAATTTCAGCTAAGGATAGATGGCAGACTTTGCAAGTATTGTTAGATGATAAGTCTACTCCAAATGACCTTGTTCGTCCAGGCCACATGTTTCCATTGATTGCTAAGGATGGAGGGGTTCTGCAAAGAGCTGGTCATACAGAAGCATGTATTGACTTATGCCGACTTGCTGGGCACCTCCCTATGGCACTTTTAGTTGAAATAGTTGATGAGGATGGAACTATGGCTCGTATGGATAAATTAAAAGAAATTGCAAAAAAGCATGATTTGTTAATTATTTCAATTGCAGATTTAATTGAGTATAGGCGTAGCAAAGAAAAGTTGGTTGATGAAATAGTTGATATCCCTCTGCCTACAAAATTTGGTGAATTTAAAATGAGATTATTTGAAGACAGAATAAATAAAGATCATCATATTGCTCTTATAAAAGGTGATATTGACTCTGATTCTGATGTTTTAGTTAGAGTACATTCTCAATGTCTTACTGGCGATATCTTTGCCTCTCTAAGATGTGATTGTGGGCCACAATTAGTTAGTGCCTTAGAGCAAATATCTAAGGCAAGCTCAGGTATATTAGTATACTTACGGCAAGAAGGAAGAGGGATTGGTTTGAAAAATAAAATTTTAGCTTATCAATTGCAAGATAAGGGATTTGATACAGTTGAAGCTAATAATAAGTTAGGTTTTTCTTCAGATTTAAGAGAATACGGTATTGGCGCACAGATTTTGAAAGAATGTGGAGTGAGAAAAATGAAGCTACTGACAAATAATCCTAAAAAAATAATTGGTCTTGAAGGGTATAATTTGGAGGTTGTAGGTAGAGAGCCTATTGAGATTAAGTCAAATAGCTCCAATGAAAAATATTTAAAAACTAAGAGGGACAAGCTTGGACATTTGTTTTCAGAGCTTGATTGATTATGAACTTAGATAAAGCTAAACTTGCTATCGTGATGAGTGAATTTAATATAAGCATAACAAATTCAATGAAAGATGCTGCTGTAAAACATTTTTTATCTGCTGGAGGAGAAACTGTAAATATATCAAAAATTAATGTACCTGGAGCTTTTGAAATTCCTGGAGCAGTGTCTGCGCTTATAAAGAAAGGTGATTCAGATATAATAGTTACTATAGGGTGTATTATTGAAGGAGAAACTCCTCATTTTGACTACATTGCTACTGAAACTACTAGAGCAATTATGAATATGATTATTAAAAGTAATATACCAATTGGATTTGGTGTCCTTACGACAAATAATATGAAACAAGCTATTGAACGTTCAGGAAATAATGATAGCAATAAAGGGAAAGAAGCTATGATAGCAGCTCTCGATATGTTCTGTGTTTATAAAGAAATAAACTCTTGAATTTGTATAAGTTTTTAATATTACTACTATCCATCTTTTTTTCGATTAATCTCAATCAGTGGGACAACATATCTTCAGACTTATCTCCAAGTCACCTGATCGAGATAGATGGAGATTTATATGGATCGAGTCAAGGTGGAATCTTTATCTATGATTTAGAAAATAAAAGTTTCATTTTAAATAATCACAACCACTGTCTAGAGGTTTCTGATATTGATCTAGACATACATAGTAATTTATGGGTATTATGTGAAAATGGGACTTTGTACAAGAAAGACTCTAATTTAATAGTTAATCATCTTGATATTGATGAAGCTATTGATTTTACCATCCATGGCGAATCAATATATGTTATCTATAAAAATAACAATGTTTATGGTATTGCAGATTTTTCATTCGATAATCATAATCTGATATATAATGATTATTACGAATCATTTACTCAAAATAGTACAGAAGTATTTAAGTCATTTGTAGTTTTAAATGATTTTGTGTATTTATTAACAAATATGACTCTCTATTATGCAAATATTAATTCTAATCTAAAAATTGCAAATAATTGGAGTGTTGTATCTAATATAGATATTCCTGAAGATATTGTTTCATTTAATGATAAATTAATTTTAATTCATCCTAATTCTTTACAGATTCTTGATGTTAGTAGCGAATTTGAGATTACTGATATTGATTCAATTTCGGTTGAATGGGGAGAATATATTAGTAAATCAATTAATGAGACAACCCTATCTATTATTGGTAGCAATAAAGTAATTATTTTTAATAGTGACTTTAATATCCTTGATGAATATGAAGGAGACTTTACTCAAATTTCTTGTATATATAATGGCTTAGATAGGGTATTCCTTGGTGTTAAAAATCAAGGATTTTGGATTGTTGATGACAATATTGAAAAGTGTTCACCTAATTCTCTATTATCTATGGATATTGAAGCGCTTTATTATAATAATCAAAAGTTGTATGGAATTAATAGAGATGGGGTTTTTATATACAATCAAGAAGGTTTTTTAAACCTATTGTCCTATAGAACTCAAAATTCTTTCCTAATTTCAGATTATAATAGTGTCTGCAATATGTTTAATGGTTATCAATTAAATTATATTCCAGGAACTAAAATATCATCTAGTATTATTTCTTATGATAATCAAATTTTCATTCCTAATAGCGGTATTATACCTAGTGAAATAGACAATAGAGGTGGTCTTGTAATTATTGATGAAGATAATCTTACAGTTGATGAGATTGTAGGAGAATCTCAATTAGAAGGATTAAACGGTATTTATGATATAAATACTAATAATTATTTAACAATCAACCAGATAAAAAAAGATGATTTAAATAGAATTTGGATTGTTAATCCATATGCGGAACTGTCGGGAAATATCTTATCTTATATGAATTTAGAAGATAACTCATGGACTAATATTGAAGCTCCAGATGACCAGTCATACCTGCCCCAGGAAATTGCATTTGATAATGGAGGAAGAGGATGGGTTGCATTTAGATATGAGACTAAGTTGATTAATTCAGAGATTTATTCAAGTGGTGGCCTTAAGATTGTAATGCCAGATGGTAATTGGTATCTGGTAGAAAATTTAGAAGCGCTGCCTGGGGACGATGCTAGTGCAAGTATTTGGTCTATTAATTTTAGCACTTTTCAAGGTAATGAGATCTTGTGGGTATTAACCAGTAATGGTGTTCAGGGGTATAGTATAAGTCCATCCACAAATGGAGATTTCTTTAATGATAGTCCTAACGATGATTATTTGTTCAGAATAGATGAGATTTATCCAATTGATTTTTTTACTAATATTTCGTTTTCTAAAGGAGATAAAATTAAAGTAGATCCTCAGAATAATATTTGGATTACTACAGCCCATAGTGGTGTTTATATAATCAAAAATAATATTGAGTTTTGGCCCGACTCAGAAGGTATAAATGTTGATAATAGCGATATTTTGTCAAATGTAGTTAGAGACGTTGTATTCGATTCAGATAGCGGAATTGCTTTTATTGCTACAGATAAAGGATTGTCGGTGTTGAGTACGCCATTTGAAAAAAATAAAAATAATTCCCAAATAGGGGTCAGTCCAAATCCATTTACTATTGGCGAGGATAGTGAGATAACCATAGAAGATATCTATTCCGGTTCATTAATTAAGATAATGACACTTTCAGGTAAAGTTGTTAAAGAAATTCAATTGCCATATAATGAAAATAAAATTAATTGGAATGGTTTTAATTCTAACGGCAAATCTGTGGACACAGGAGTTTATTTAGTTGTTGTGCAGAATAAAGCATATGGTAATGGTGTAACTAAACTAGCTGTTATAAAATGATGTTAAGATTTATATTCCCAATATCTACGTTATTTTGTTTAATTTTTTCGCATCAAGTTGACGATCCTCCACTATGGAAACAGTACTTTAGAGGTAGTTACATAATTAATGAAAAGCATGATTATGGATTTGGGGGATATTTTAGAGTAAAAAGAACAACTAAATACAGCTTTAGAGATTTAAGAGGATATTTTCATTTTATTAAGGATAATTCATATAAAAAAATTCGATATAAAAGTAGCAATAAATTTAGAGAGTTTAATCGTTTGTATAACTTTTCCACAATTTCAATTGATCAGAATTCTAAAGTAGGAGTCGATATTAGATATCACGGTAATCAAGGTGTTGGTTTTTTTGTTAATGATTTTGATACTGGCCATATTAATGGAGAGCTTGCCTTAGCATACGATATAAGTGACTATTTAAATGACTCAAGAAAAACTTCATATATTAAAAGTGGTATTTATTGGGATCAAGACTTTCAGGATTATGAAATTAAGTTAGAAATGGAGTATTATTATCAAATAACAGATTTAATTGATGATATGGATTTATCTAGAATGGAATTTTTATTTGAGCTTTACTTTCCTATTGACAATGAATTGCAAATAATATTGGGATATGAGCTGGAACACTTTGAATCTTCAGATAATAAAATTAACTCTTCAGTTTTTCTGTCTATTGGTTATGATAATATTTTTAATATACGAAACATTTAAAAAGGATAAATATGGAATATAGAAGATTAGGTAAATCAGGACTAAAAGTTAGCGAGTTATCATTCGGCTCTTGGGTTACATTCGTGAATCAGCTAAATGAGAAGTCTGCAATGAAATGTATGCAGTATGCATATGACAATGGTGTTAATTTTTTTGATAATGCTGAGGCATATGCATCTGGTGAATCTGAAATTTTAATGGGTAAAATATTAAAAAAACTGAACTGGAGCAGAGACTCCTATATTGTTTCAAGTAAGGTTTTTTGGGGCGGAGAATTACCTACGCAAAGAGGCCTTTCAAAAAAACACATACATGATGCTTGTGATGCTGCATTAAAGCGCCTACAGGTTGATTATTTAGATTTATATTTCTGTCATCGTCCAGATCCTGAGACTCCAGTCATTGAGACTGTTTATGCTATGAATGATTTATTACAGCAAGGTAAGATTATGTATTGGGGCACATCTGAGTGGAGTGCAAAAGAAATCGAAGAAGCTTTCGAATGTTCTAAAGAAAATGGATTAAGAGGACCTACTATGGAACAGCCTCAATACAACATTTTATCTAGAGATCGCTTTGAGAATGAGTATAAAAATATTTTTAAAAAATATAATATTGGTTCAACTATCTGGTCTCCACTTGCTTCAGGCCTTTTAACTGGAAAGTATAATGATGGAGTTCCCGCCAAGTCAAGATTTAAGGTAAAGGGGTATGAGTGGTTAGCAGATTCGTTAGATGAAAATAACTTTAGTAAAATAAAAAAACTAAATGAAATATCTAAAAATTTAAATATTTCTCTAGCACAGTTAGCTATAACATGGTGTTTGAAAAATGAAAATGTAAGTACTGTTATCCTAGGTGCTTCGAAAATTTCTCAATTAAAAGAAAATTTAGATTCAATACAATATTTTGATTTAATAACTGAAGAAATTATGAGTCAAATAAATGATTGCTAATCACTATTTAATATCTGGGATATTATCTTTGCTGCTTTATCTTATTTATTATAAGATTAAAGATAGTAAAAAAATAAAAACCCTTTTATTTTGCCTTCTAACATTAAATTTTTTTTCTTTTAACACATATCTTTTAGCTACCGATTCTTTTAATTTTAAGACTCATCTTCCATTGCATTTATGTTATATTAGTGAGTTGGGAATATTATTGTCAATAATAATGAAGAATAAATCATATTATTCCTTATTTTTGCTTAATAGCTTAGGAGGAGGTGTGACTGGTTTTTTAAATTCAAACCTTGGGTCTGATGCTTTGCTAATTGAGCACATTCATTTATATATATCTCACTTTAATCTTTTACTTTTTTCTTTAATTCTATATATAGATAGATTTTATGTTTCAAAAAATGATTTAATCAAAAGTATAATTATGAATGCACTTATTTTTATTGCAATTACTATTGTTAATGATATAATAGGTTCAAACTATTGGTTTACAAAAAGTAGGCCACCGGGTGTTAATTTGACGACTATTTTACCAGAATGGCCTTTTTACTTGTTTACACTAATTAGTATTGGTCTGTTATCATACTATTTAACGTTTAGATTATTTTTAAAAAACAGAGATTTATAATAGTGAAATATTATGTTTATGTTATTGAGCTCGATAAGCAAGTTGCAAAAATCCCTAAGTTCAGATCTCAGAGTCCCAACTTTTTATATGGCAGTCCCTGTTTTTATGTCGGCCAATCTTCAAAAGCACCTTTGTTGAGATTTAAGCAGCATAAAGAAGGTTATAAGGCTAATACTTATGTTAAAAGATTTGGTGTTAAGTTAGTACCGGAATTTTATGAAAAATACAATCCAATTCCATCTAGAAAAGATGCTGAGGAATTAGAGGAGTATATAGCGTGTCAATTAAGAAAAAAACGATACGGCGTGTGGTTTAATTAGTAATTATTTCTCCTCCTGCAGATAAGTAGTTTCTTTATAGTATCTTACGACAAATAAAAACAATATTGCTGCTATCAACATTAATCCTGCATAGAAATAGAAGTATGATGCAGTAAAATGTTTTTCAATCTTTTCTTGTCCATCAATTATTTTAGGTATTTCTTTAATAAAAGATGATGGTAAAATTTTAGTAAATAATGCGGTGAACACGTTTCCCATTGATACGGATAGTAGAAAAAATCCCATAATAAGAGACTTTATTGAATTAGGTGCTTGAGTATACGACAATTCTAAGCATGTGATTGATATAAAAACTTCAGCTGCTGTAATAATAAAATAAGGTAAAACTTGCCAGCCAATAGTTAGACTCCATCCAGCTTCTGCTAAAGTTTGTAGGTATCCAATAATTAAAAATGAAGGTACTGCTAGAAATAGACCAATACTAATTTTTTTTATAGCAGTTAGGTTGAAATGCTTATTAATTAGCGGATATACATAGTAAGTACATAAAGGAACTAAAATTAGTATCATAATAGGGTTTGTGGCTTGCAACTGAGATGGGAGTAAATTATATCCTAACCATTCTTTATTTAAATAGTGCTTTGCTTGAGAAATCCAAGTAGTAGTAGTTTGGTCAAACAAAGCAAAGAATATTGCAACAAATAGATATATTGGAATTAATTTTATTATACTATTTAAAGTTTCTTTATTTTTTAAATCACTAATAATTTTAGATTTTTCTATAGGAGGGATATGTATAAAAACTTTTCTTCCCATCCAAAACAAGATAGTTGCTACTAGCATTAGAAAGCCAGGTATTCCAAAAGCAATTGAAGGTCCATATTTGATTAGCAGTATAGGGGTTAAAATGCTAGATATAGCTGCTCCCATATTAATAGAAAGGTAAAACCAGCTAAACACTTTTTCTAATAAATGTGAATTAGATTTTCCAAATTGGTCTCCTACATGAGCTGATACGCATGGCTTTATACCTCCCGCACCAACTGCAATTAGTGATAATCCGAAAAGCAACCCTAATCTAGTTTCATCAATTGCTAAAGTAAAGTGGCCTAAACAATAGATTATTGATAATAAAAGTATTGTTTTGTATTTACCAAGAAAAAAGTCTGATAATATAGCTCCTAATATAGGCGTGAAATAAGCTACTGAGGTAAAAGTATGTATCCAAAAAGTTGCTTCTTGATCATTCATTTTATCATAGCTGCCTGTTGAATCCATTAGATGTTGGGTCATAAAAACAAATAGAATGGCTTTCATTCCGTAGAAGCTGAATCGCTCTGCTAGTTCATTGCCAATGATGTAAGGAATCCCTTTTGGCATATTGGAAGACTTTCTTGGAGATGTTAGGTATTTGTTCATATTATTATAGTGTTAAATTATACCAACAAATCGTGGAAAAAATAATAAATAAAAATATCTACTGTAATTCTCTTACTTCATACTCAAGGTGGAAAACTAGAGAAGTTAAAATTGGAGATACTCCTATTGGAGCTAGTCATCCGATTAGAATTCAATCAATGACTACAACTGATACAATGGATACTAAAAGCACAGTGCTTCAGTCTATGCGTATGATTGACGCTGGGTGTGAATATGTTAGAATAACTGCGCCTGGTATTAAGGAGGCAAAAAACCTTGCTAATATTAAAAAAGAATTAAATATAAGGGGATATAAGACACCTTTGATTGCAGACATACATTTTACTCCAAATGCTGCACAAGTAGCCGCTCAAATTGTTGAAAAAGTTAGAATTAATCCTGGTAATTATGCTGACCGTAAAAAGTTTAATTATACATCATACACTGATAGTCAATATAATAACGAAATCGAGCGTATAAGAAAGCGTTTTCTCCCTTTAGTTAATGTTTGTAAAGAGTATGGTACAGCAATGAGAATTGGCACAAATCACGGATCCTTGTCAGATCGCATACTAAGTCGATATGGAGACACACCAATGGGTATGGTTGAATCTGCAATGGAATTTTTACGAATATGTGAGGATGAAAATTATCATAATATTGTATTGTCTATGAAAGCAAGTAATCCAATTGTGATGGTACAAGCTTATAGGTTACTAGTTAATTGCATGTATAAAGAAAACATGAACTACCCGTTGCACTTAGGTGTAACTGAAGCAGGTGAAGGGCAAGATGGTAGAATTAAATCTGCTTTAGGAATTGGTACATTACTTGAAGATGGTTTAGGTGATACAATTCGCGTTTCTTTAACAGAAGATCCTGAATTTGAGTTGCCAGTTGCTAAAAAAATCGTTGAACGTTATAGTTTTAGAGAAGGGCATGATTTTATTGATGATATAAAGCAATTCACAATTAATCCTTTTGAATACTCAAAAAGATTAACAAGATCAGTTTTAAATATTGGAAGCGACAATGTCCCAAGAGTTATTAATGACCTTTCTAATTTGCAATCAATTTCTCGTAATACACTTAAAGAGCTAGGCTATACTTATTTTCAAGAAAGTGACAAATGGGGAATAAGTGATCTTGCTTGCGATTATATTAATATAGGTAATAAAGAAGTAGACTTTAAAATTCCAGGTACTTTAGGAATAATTCAGAAATTTTCAACTTGGAAGATTTTAAAGAAAAATCAGCATTTTCCATTGATGAATAAAAGTCAATATTTAACAGAATTAGATTTTCACCCTGAATTAAATTTTTTAAAAATAAAATCATCAGATTTATCTAAAAATGTTATTGATAAAATTAAAAAAGATAATAAAGTCGTACTTGTAATTGAAACTTTGAATAAGCATGGGTTAGCTGAACAAAGAAGTATTTTTTTTAAACTGATAAATAAACAAATTAATGTTCCAGTTATCATAAATCGTAGATATAGTGATTTATCTAGTTCAGATTTACAATTATATGCGGCAACAGATATTGGAGGACTTTTTATAGATGGTTTTGGCGATGGTATTTATCTGACAAATGATAAAAGTGAAGCTGAGTCATCATTAATTAGAGATTTTAACAATGCGTCTTTTGGTATATTACAATCAACTAGAACAAGAATTACTAAAACTGAATATATATCTTGCCCTTCATGTGGAAGAACTCTTTTCGATTTACAAGAAGTAACAGCTCGAATAAGATCTAAAACTCAACATTTAAAAGGTTTGAAAATTGGAATTATGGGGTGCATAGTAAATGGTCCTGGTGAGATGGCTGATGCAGATTATGGATACGTTGGTACAGGTGTAGGCAAAATTTCATTGTATAAACAGCAAAATATCATAAAAAGAGATGTCCCAATGGATCAAGCAGACCAAGCTTTGATTGATTTAATTAAAGATAATGGTGATTGGATTGATCCATTAAAGGAGAAAGATGAAGTTATACATTAAAATATTAAATGAAAAAGCACGAAAATATTATGAACAACATGGGCATTTTCACGATGGAGATGCAGGACTTGACTTATATGTTTTAGAGGACATTGAATTTTCCCCAGGAGAAACTAAGCTTATTAAGCTTGGTATATCATGTCAGCCTAAAGACGGCGTGTCTTATTTTTTAATGCCAAGATCAAGTATTAGTAAGACATCCTTAAGAATGTCAAATTCAATAGGATTGATTGATGCTGGTTATAGGGGTGAAATTATGGCATGTTGTGATAATATAAAGTCTGATAAATATTTAGTGAAAAAGGGAGAGAGACTTTTTCAGTTAGTCGCAGCTAGCTGTTCTGAAATATCTTATGAAATTAAAGATAATTTAGATAGTTCTAGTAGGGGCGAAGGCGGCTTTGGTAGTACTGGTAAATAAATATGCCTATTTGTCATAAAAAAGATTTGTATATTACGTGGCATAAAATTTGTTAAATATAATATGAATATATTTTTAATTAATATTGGAGAAATAAAATGAAAATTAATCCACTTT
>MDSV01170749.1_pt1 | contig 13561 bp, 14 predicted proteins | sample 810851 | NCBI WGS metagenome assembly MDSV01 (sample SAMN05326640, study PRJNA326480) | marine metagenome | isolation source: seawater | place: Atlantic Ocean: North East | collected 2012 | reverse complement strand
GTTTTTTAGTAGCAGGCTTTTTCATTGGTTTTTTAGTAGCAGGCTTTTTCATTGGTTTTTTAGTAGCAGGCTTTTTCATTGGTTTTTTAGCTGCTGGTTTTTTCATTAACTTTTTGGTAGAAGATTGAGTAGCACCCATTATATTTTTATGTTAGATATTTATTTCCGAATATTTAAAATTAATTTATTTTAATTTTTTTTAAAAATAAAATATAAATCTCAATTTATTACATCATTTTCAATATGATTGAATCACTATTATTTATTCCATAATAAATATTTTTTATATAAACATTTTTAACGATCTTAATGGATTTCTTTTTTTATCTACCCTTCTATTTTCATCTATATGTAATCTTATTAATTTAATAAAATCAGAGAAACTTGAAAAAAATGTCCCTTTAAATTTATGACCACAACTACACACAAATAAGTCAATAATAGCATCTTCTAAATTTGTTTTTCTTCTATCTTTGACATTTTTAATTATTTTTATATATTTTATTCTTTTTTTAAATTTTTTTATAAATAATTCTTGTGTTTCATAATTATCTGTCGCTATATATAATGAATAGTCTTTATATTTTCTTACAAATTTAAAAAATTCTTCATCTGAAGTTCTTTTATGATTTAATTCTTTTCTATAACCAAGTAGATGTTTATCTAAATCTGTTCTTCTAACATGCACAGATATATATTTATTATCCATTTTTTTTATAATATTTTTTATTTTATCATATAAATTACGATTTATTTTAAGAAAATTATATTGTAAATAATTTTTTTCTTTGCTAAGTATAAATTTGAAATTAATATCATTAAACTTCTTAATTTTTTTTAATTTTTTAGCTCTTATATAATTTTCTAGATCTTTTTCATTTTTTAAAAATATTATATTATCTTGAATATTTTGGAAATAATCTAAATAAAATCCATTACACATTTCATCAATTGGCCAAATAACATATATTGACTTTTTATGAATAATTTTTTTTACTTTTAATATTTTAAAAAACTGAAGCATAAATCTTAACCTATTGCATAATCCACATCTACTATTTATGATAATAATTTTATTATCCATACATAAACATAGATAATTATATTAATCCATAATTATTTAATAATTTCTGTTAAATTAAATTCTTTTGTATTCTAATTTTTTTAAAGTGCATTTAGTTTTTAAATTTTTATTGTTTTTTTTTGTATTTATACCTGGTGTATTATGCAATATATAATAAAATTCCTTAGCTATTTTTAATTCACAATGATTTTCAATATGATAAACTAAAAATTTATTTTTTTTAGAATTTATAAATTTTATATGTGTGTTATCATCGAATTTTTCAGCGTAATAAGAACATACTCCTGAACCAATACAAGTGCACCAAGGTGTAAGATCTGATTTTTTAGGTTTTCTTTTAAAATATTTTTTGAATATTTCTTCAGAAGCCTTACCAATTGGATTTCCAGATTCATTTGAATATTTTCTTGCTTTATATCCTAACAAACAACACGTCTGATGTGTTCCATCTAAAAAACAATGAATTATAGAATAATTATTTGGCATTTGACATATTTTTTTTAATTTATTTACATCATTAATATTTTTTTTATTTTTTTGAGTAATAATATTAAATATTTTTTTCAATTCATTATTATTTATTTTATCAATACTTGTTAAATACTTATTATTTGAATCAAATAGTGACAGTTTAAATATTTTAGAAGTACGATAATTAATTCTAATATCATTATGTAAAATAAATTTTATATTTTTGAACTCTAAATTGTAAAATAATTGTAGATTTTTTAATGAATTAAATTCAAGTAAAATTATATAATACATATATAATATTAATAAATATAAATTAGTATTTTTATATTTATATTTATTAAATATATTTAACTTCTTTGAAACTATATAAAATACAATTTATATATTTTATGTAATGAATGAGTTTAAATCTCATTTTAATCAAATAAACGAAACCAAAATAAAATATAATGAAGAACAAATAAATTTTATTCAATCAAAATTAGAAGATAGCTGCTTACTTGGAATACCTGGTGGTGGTAAAACTGCTTCTATTATTGGTAAAATTATTTATCACTTTAATATTGGTAATATTAAAAAGAATAATGAATTTTTAATTTTATCTTTTAGTAGAAGGGCATGTCATGACTTTATTGATAAAGGTCAAAAACAAAATAAAAAATTATTTAATTCTAGAAATATTCGAACACTACATTCTTTAGCTGGAAAAATTCTTGTTAATATTTTAGAAAAAAAATCTTCATCACAAGATACAGTTATAATAGCAGCTAGTGACTTAATATTCCAACATAAAAATCAAATTTTAGAAATGAGTGAATTTAAAAATTTAAAAACAATATTTGTTGATGAAGCACAAGATATATCTGAAATTCAATATGATTTAATTAAAAATATTCAATTAATAACTAATTGTAAAGTTATCATGGTGGGTGACCCCAATCAAAATATTTATCAATTTCAAAATGGTAGTGACAGATTCTTAATGAATCATAGTTCAAATAAATTTAATTTAATCAAAAATTACAGATCATCAAAACAAATAGTTGATTTTATTAACCAATTTAAACCATGGGACTTATTAACCCCAAAAATGATTAGTACCAAAGTTCAGGATTATGATAAACCAAAAATATTTTGTGGTAATATTTCAGAAATAGTACAAGATATTATTTCAAAAATCAAAAATAGCCAATATGAAAAACAAAATATAGCTATTATTGGACCTGTTAAAAGATCTAAACCTATTAATGATTATTATTCAAATATTGGTTTAAGTTTAATGACAAATTTATTAATCGAAAATGATATACAATATATAAAACATTATGAAGATACTAATAATGAAGAAATCGTATTAGATAAATTTAGGAAAGAAAAAAATCATATTAACTTGATGACTATACATGGATCTAAGGGTTTGGAATTTGATGAAGTATATGTTTTAAACTTTCACACAACTACTTTTGGTATAATGCCAAATGAAGATAAATATAATGAATTTAAATATTTATGGTATGTTGGATTAAGTCGAGCGTGTTATTCAATGAATATTTACATTGATAAAAATAAGTTTTCATGGTATGAATTAAAAAATTGTCCAAGAAATTTATATTTTACAGAAAATAATCAATTTAAGATACTTGATAAGTTAAATTTTAAACAAGAAATAAAACCTATATATTATACTGTAACTGAGTTACTTGGATCAAAGAAATTTTTTGATGATAAACATTTATATGTATTTGAAAAGTTAATTAAGTATGAAGTTGTTGAAGAAAATTTATTTTCAAATTATGAAGAACATAATATACATGAATATAATGAATATTGTGCTTTGTATGGAACATTTATAGAAAATATTTTTAATTATTATTATTGTAAAAATTTTAATAGTGAATCAGATTTTATAAATAAATTAAAAAGAATATTAAACAATACTATTATTGTACCAAAAAATATGTTAGGTGGATATAAAATATTAAAACTAAAATGTCCATTCATTGTAAAAGATTTAGTTAAATTAAAAGATTTTAATATTATTAAAAAAACTTTTAAAAAAAGAGAACAAGAATTATATGAACATTTAATAAATATATTGGATAATGATTTTAATCAAGAATTCTATTTAGATTGCTACAATGATGTAAGTCATTATTCCAAAGATTATTTAATTAAAATTATTAAAAAACTTGAATCATATGATATTTCTAAAAATGATACAATTAATTACATTTTTCAAATATCATTATATTATTATCAAAAATCAAATGAAACAGCTTACTTATGGAAAAAAGACTTTTCTGTTCATATAAATAGTTTAATGTATTATATAGACAAAACTATTGAATATTCTCAATTAATTGAAGATAAATTAATATTTCATCCAATATACAAACATACTAAATTACCAATTGTTGGTGAATTAGATATATTAACTGAAGAATCTATTATTGATATTAAACTCAATACATCATTACAGAAAAAAAGTATTATTCAATTAATATTGTATCATAATTTATTATCACCAAATTTAGATAAAATATATAATTTGGAGTTATGGAATTTCTATTTAGGTAAAAAATACAAAATTATATTAGAAAAAGATAAGTTTATGAACTATGAATTATTAAAACTATTAAGTGTAATTATACAAGAAAAATTAAAAAATATGATATTCATATACGATCTAGAAACAACTGGATTAAATACAAATGATGAATTTATAGATATAATTGATAGACATTTTGAAGAATTTGATACTTCAGTTATTCCATCATCAGGATTAATTAAATTAGAACATAATCCTTGTGTACCATTTGAGATTATGGAATTAACTTCTATATCAAATGAACAATTATTAAATTATGGTGATAATTTTAAAAAATTTAGTCAAGAAATTGATAATATATTTTCATATTGTGAAGATCCAATATTTATAGCACATAATGGATTTAGTTTTGATCATAAATTAATGATTCAAAAAAATTTAATTGATAAAAATAAAGCTAGATTTTTAGATAGTAAGATGATAATTAGATTGTTTTTAAATAATAATATAGGAAACAATACATTGGTTAAAATATTTGAACATTTATTTGGATATAGTCCAGTAGCACATAGAGCTAATAGTGATGTAAAAATGCTAATTATGATTATGAAAAAACTTGGAATTACAAGTGAAAAAATTATAAATATTATTAATTAAATAATAAAAAATCGATGCAATATTCAAATAATAATCTATAAAACACTGTTTAAATAAAATGGAAGACTTACCTCAAATTGTTACATTCGATGACCTTAACTATCTAAACTCTAAAGACCGTGATATATTTTTACAGTATTTGAAAAACGATGATTTAGCAGGATCTCCAATTAGATTCTTAAAAATTATTTCTACAAGAAAGAATTATTACAAAAATTTAGTTTTAAAGGGATATACTCATAATCAAGCAATGGAACATATAATGTCAAAAAAAAGATCAAATACAAAATCAGTGAAAAGACCTATTGAAGATACAATTGGGACTTTTCATTACGAAAATTTTAAGTTCTATCTTCCATCACAAGATACACCATATAAAAATGCTATATTAAATGGATTATATAATCCTGTAACTGGTATAATTAAGAGGGATACAATTAATGTATATTAATTTAAACTAATTGTCATATTTTTATAATTTTATTATTTAGTACATGCCCTTAAGAACCAAGTCTTTATCATATATATACATTTGATTAGATGCATCAAGTTCTGGCCAATATTCACTAATATTCTTTTTTACAGCATTAAGGTACTCATTTGATGGATACGAAATCCAGTCTTTTTTATTTTTTACATAGATTATACATAATATATAATTATCATTTGGGTCTTTCACTTTAACATATTTTCTTCTATAAATATTATCTATTTTACTAAAAGGATTCGTATTTTTATTAGCACCTTCAAATTTGTCTAATTTTTCTAATTCTGTTTCGGATAAATATATAATTGTACCTTTTACATAATAGTCTTCATCTGTTTTTATTACTGTTGCTGTCCCACCATTCCATTTCTTACTATGACCAGCAAATATTCGAATATGATTTGGTAAATAAGCTTTTTTTACATCTATTTTTTTTTTTATATTTAATCTGTTCTTTATTTGTTCTATAGAGTTACTACCATAACAAAATAAAAAATGCCCTATACCTTGATTGCTATTTGATTTGATATTACTTATCATATCATCTGATGAATATTTTAGGAATTCAGATGAATCATATAATTTTGTAAATGCTGAATTAGATGATATTTTGAATTTATTCATTTTGTACTTTAATTTTTATATATTTTAATATGAAGATTTTTCAATTTTTTATAAAAAAATCGATACAAATACGTAATTTAAAAAAAATAGGTTATGGATATGAAGGTAGTAAAAATACCAAATATATGTAATCATGTACCTAAACCTGAATCTCAATTTATTCCAATATGCGAACAAAATAAAAAGGAAAAGAAAAAATATAAAAAAAATAAAAATAAACACACAATAAAAAATAATTGGAAAGTAAAAAAAAATCCGTTTGGACAACAGCATTTTAACAATTACTTTTTTTCAAATTATGGTAGATGTAATTTACTATATTATCAGCAACAAGATAATTCCCCTTGTTACTATTTTCCTATACATGACCCAGCATTTCCAAGTAACAATATTCAACATAATTTTTGTAATCATTACAATTTTAAAACTTACATGGAAAATATGCCAAAATTTCAGTTCAACTGGAATTAATTAGATATTTAGATAAAAATTATAATTTAATAATACTTAATATTTTTAGAAATTAATTCAAATAACTCTTGATCAATTTTAGGTTTCTTATTTTTTTTAATAGGCCTAGTATAAATTTCATCTAAAAATTTTATTAAATAGTCATAGTGAGATTTATATAAACATAAAGTTTTTTTATCATTATTTAAAAATTTATTTTTTTCTTCTTCAAAACATTCATAAAAAAATTTTAAATATTCTGTATTATTAAGTAATAGATATCTTATTTGTATATCTAGTTTTTCAAATAATTTTGTATAGTGTTTTTTTAAATTTTCTTTTTTTAATTGTTCATGGTATTCTACCATTGAAATTCGTATTGCTTCATCCCATTCTAGATCATTTCCGAAATTATCATCTTCATGCCATTCTATGATATCACTATTATTAGGATCTTCTATTAAACATTCTCTTAATACTGGGTCAGGTAATCGAATATTATTATTTTCCTCCATTACTAATTATTTTCATTTTTCATTTAAATCAATTTTTTTGTTAAAATTAAAATATTTTTATAAATTATGAATCAAAGTTTTACCAAATTTTATTTTTACACTACAGTAGTTGCTTTTATTATCATTTTATATTTAATATCACAATATTCATTTAAAAATGGGAAACCTACATGTGACAATTATGTTTTTAATGTTTATTTATACTTAGCAATGTCAATTACTTTATTAGGTATATTTGCTTATTTAATTAATGAATTAGTATCTAATAATAATCAAGAAAAACATGAATTAATGCCAATGAATTATATTGTTAAAAAATTAGGATGGTATTCTATAATTGGTATTATATTATCATTTGTTTTTATAATTATGATGGCATTTACACCAAACTTTAGTAAAAGTGGTCATATTTATAATCACATTATATGGATATTATTTATATCATCTATATCAGTTACGATTTATCCATATTTTAAATCAGAAGAATTAGCTTCAGTAGTAGATGATGCACTATTATCTACAGCACTTGTATTTATTTTTATGTCAATTATTGTTTATGCTCATCCAACATTTTTTTCAGGTACATATAATTATGTAATGCCTGGTTTATTAGTAGGATTATTAGCTATTATTATTATTTCACTAGTTAATGTATTTTTTACAAAAGACTTAGAAATGTATAAAAAAACATCTGTGTATATATCTTATGTAGTAATTTTATTATTTTCATTATTTGTTTCTTATGATACTTCTAAAATGTTTAATATGGCTAAATTATGTATTAATTATCCTAATTATCCTAAAAATTCAGTTGATTTTTTCCTTGACTTACTTAATTTATTTGCTAGTTTTGTAAATATTTATAATAATTAAATTTTTTATATAATATAATATTAAATGAACAATAATAATAATTGTTATATCTCTAAAATTAAAAAGAATAATGAATATAATGCTGTTGGAACAACATTTTATATATGCAGTGCCAGAAAATATTTAATAGATAAATTTAATGGTTCAAAAAATAATAAAAGTATATTAATCGAAGATAATAAACATAAATTATTATTAAATAAAATTATTGAAAATGAAAATGCTGATATTAAATTTTGTCATTCAAAATATAATCCTAACAAATATATATTTTATATTCAAGAACCATTATATAATGTTAAACATGTAAAAAAAATTAATAATCAATTACCTATATGTGTTAATGAAGATTTTTTGGACTTAGCAGATACAATGGTAGATGATATATTTAATATTACATTTAATGATTTAAAAAATTATTTAAATAGAATTACAAAAATTGTGTCAAATAATAGTTATTATAATTTAACACCTAAATCATCATTTATAAATCAAACATATATGATTTTTTATAAAAAAACACACGAAGAGCATAAAAAAATTAATTCTTCCTCATTTTTTAGGTAAAAAGAATCTGGTAATTTAAAAAGTATTAATATTACTTGGTTACTTACTAATATCAATAATAAATCTAATGTTGATGATTTAATAAATCAATATAAAAATATATTAAAAATATATTTTCAAGATAAAATTAAATTATCCAATAGTTTTAAAAAATGTTTTATGGACGAATCATTAAGAATAAGAACAAGAATAAATAATAATAAATCAAAAAATTTTTATACTTATTGTATTCCAAAAAATAATGACTATATAATGAAATTTGAAAATATTAATTTTGATTTGTGTGATATTATTCAATTAAATTTACATAATAATAATAATAAAACAGATTATATAAAAGTTGGTGGAAATAACTCTAATCAAGATCAATTAATACCAGAATCTACAAGAAGTAATATTATTGTTAATTATGTAATAAATAAAATTTCATTAAATTTAAGAAAATATTTTGATTTTTATAAAAATTCACTTAATAATGATGTACCAACATATATAGTATTTTATAAAAAAACAAAAAATGAACATAAAAAAATTAATTTTTCATCATCAATATTTTCTGGATCTAATTATAAATTTTCTGAATCAGGATTTACAAAAGCATTAAGAATAAATAATTTTAATAATATTGAAGAATTAAAACAAGAATTTATATCAAATATTAATAATAAAATACAAAATTCTTTCAGTGTATTAACATCGACAAAATGTAAAAAAAAAAATTATAGAATTAGAATTGATGATAATACTTATTGTATTAATAAATCAACTGATTTTATAAAAAAAATTGAACAAAAAGATTTTGATATAGGTGATATAATATATTTTAAAGATGGAAAATATTATAAAGTACCTTTTACAAATTCTGTCATATTACTTTATAATTTTGAAGTAGAATATAATTATAACTATTTAGAATATAGCCAACATGGTTATGACTTAAAAAATAATAAAATTATTAAATTCTTAAAAACTAAGTATAATATGAAAAAAATAAGTAATAACAATAAAATTACTAATGAAAATTATATTAAATTTAAAAAAAATAATAATAATAATATTCAACAATTAGAATTAGGTAGATTAAATAATAGGAAAAAAATATTATTTTGTAGGGATTTAATTAAAGTAACAAATAATAATAATAATCAAAATATTAAATTACCAAAAATATTATCCAATTTAAAAATTTATCAAGAAATTTTTATTCAATTATATGAAATATATTTATTATTTCCGTCTAAGACTAATAAGCTTAATACATTTAATAAATTTAATTATAATCAAATAACATCTGTGTTTAATAAATTATTATTGGAAAATACATCATTATTAAAAAATTATTATAATGATAAAAAAATAATTACAAAAATTGGTTATGAAACATATTATTCATCTGAAAATAAACTTGCTGATATTATTTTTAAAATAGATACTAATAAAAAAATTATTTTAATCGGTGATACACATGGTAGTTTTCATAGTTTTTTTAGAATATTTTTAAGATTATTAAAATCAGGATTAATAGATAATAACTTAAAATTAATAAATTGTAAATTAATTATTTTAGGTGATATTTTAGACAGAGGTAAATTTTGTTTTGAAATTTTATTATTATTTCATATATTATTTTCTATCAATAATAACACAAAAGAATTAAATGTTATTTTAATAAGAGGTAATCATGAAGATCCTAACTATTATAATTTAAGGGAATTCAAAAAAAAAAAGGCATTGAATAATGAGGAATCTTTCATAGATTTTTTAAAATATTGTCCATCTGCTATTATTCTGAATCATGGATTTTCTAAGTTTTGGTTATGTCATGGTGGTTTTAATTTTAGAATTATAAAATCAAAATTTGTACCGATTGATTATAAAACAGATGATTTTAGTAATAATTCTGATTGGGAAATATGTAAAATTAGACAACCTAATCCTCATATTCTATGGAATGATTTTACTTCTAAAGACAATACTGTTAAATCAAGAAGATTAATTAGTAAAGATCCAAATAACTTTTCAATAGTCGAAATTGGATTAAAAGATTTAGATAGTTTTTTATCCATGAATAATATTGATTTTATAATAAGAGGTCATTCTGATAATTATTGTAATCATTGGTTATTAATAAAAGATAATAATAATAAATTATCTAATCATATCTTACCATTAACTTTTAAATATAGTTATGATTTAATTAAAAATAAAGAATTTAATTCAATTAAATATGAAGATATAGAATTATTAAATGGTGATAAAATAAAAAAATTTAATAATTCATTTTGTAAAATTTATTCAAAAAATTTTAAAGATAATAAATCTATTGATAAAATAACTCCTTATCCTGTCCTTACTATATCAACTAATTCTGATAGTGGTAGAAACTTATATCATGATTCATATGCAATATTAGATATACCATCCAGTAATTGAGTACCTTTCCTTTTTTAAATATGGTACTACATGACTAACATAATGTGGAATACCATTTTCAGGAACTTCAAATATAATTAAATTATTAAATATAGGTACAAATGAATCTATAATCTGTAATTTACTATCATCTAAAAAATGTAATATACCACCATATTGTGCTTTCCAATCTTTCGTTAAATTTAAAACAAAAGCTAATTTTCCATTGTTTTTATCACTATGAGGACTTAAAAAATGACCTCCTTTATATTTAGATAAAAATAATGTATTTAATTTTGTTAAATTTAATGAAGTTATTTTATTTAAATAATCAATAAATTCATTTGATGACATATGTTTCCTTAGTATATATTCTAAAAAACTTGGTTTTACATTATTCATAGATCTATGAAATATATATGAAAAATGATTATTTTTAAATTTATCTTGTATTTTTTTTATTTGAAGATTATTAGCTTTTTCAAATTGTTTATTAATTTTTTTTTCAAATTTTATAGAATCATAACCTGTTGCTAAAACCCAATTTTTTTCAATTAGTGCATGTTTATATAATATTTCAGAAACTTGATCTACTAAAATATTTTTAATTTGTATTTTTTTTTTTATTTTAAATCTTAATTTATAGTTTTCAATATTATCAAAATTAAAAAATGTATCAATATTATATTCCATGATTTTATTATATATTTTAAATATTAAAATTAAACATTGTTTAATATAATTTTAAAAATATTAAATTTATTGTATTTAAAAAATAATATATAAATTTCATTATGAGTGAAAATAATACTTCTATAGCAGTACCAATAAATACAAATAATGTAAATACACAAACAAATGAAGTTCCAGTTGTTTATTCATCATCAAATATATTATTTTTTGATGAAAATATTCATATTAATGATCATTTAAAAAATGTAATTTATTCAAGATCAAAATTTGTAAAAGTTTTATCTTTAATAGATATTTTTTTTCTAATTATAAATCTTGGAATATCAATAGCTAATAAAAATTATTTCTGGTTATTCTTTTTGTTATTTCCTTTATGTTGTTGTGGATTTTATGGTGCTTCTAAATATTTAAAAAATTTTATAATAAGTTATAATTGTTACATTTTTATAATGTGTATTTATTATTTGACAATTACATTTTATTTTAATAGCTTTTTATTTTTGATATTTTTTGGTATTGAATTATTTTTTTTCCAATATGTTTCAAGATTATGTTATTATTTAGGTAATGCTAATGACCAAATAATTAATGAATTACAAAATGGATGGAAACCATCACAATTTGTAACATATTATTATTAAAAATAAAATATAAAATCTATATAAAAAAAAAATTTTATTTATAATTATGATTACACTAGTTGAATATGTTTGGATTGGAGGAAATAATGAATTAAGAAGCAAAACAAAGGTTTTGAATAAAGAAATTAATGTTGTTAATGATCTACCAGTTTGGAACTTTGATGGAAGTTCCACACAACAAGCAGATGGAAAAGATTCAGAAGTAATTATAAAACCAAGAGCACTATTTAATGATCCTTTTAGAATGAGAAATCATAAATTAGTTTTGTGTGATACATATACACCAGATGATAAACCTTTATTTAATAATCATAGAGTTTGGGCAAGTAATTTATTTAATCAAAAATTAGATGAAGAACCATGGTATGGTTTGGAACAAGAATATTTTTTAATTGACTCGAAAACTAATAAGCCATTAGGATTTGATGAAAATAAATCACAAGGACAATTCTATTGTAGTGCTGGTGCTGATAATGCTTTTGGTAGAAATGTTGCTGAGAAGCATTTATATGCTTGTATTCATGCTGGAATAAAAATTTCAGGTATAAATGCTGAAGTAGCACCAGGACAATGGGAATTCCAAATAGGACCTTGTGTTGGAATTGAAGAAGGTGATCATTTATGGATGGCTAGATATCTACTTCAAAGAATAGGAGAACAACATGGAGTAATTGTAAATCTAGAGCCAAAACCAGTAAAGGGTGATTGGAATGGTTCAGGATGTCATACAAATTACAGTACAAAGAATATGAGACAAGGATTTAATAGTAAAACAGGTTTAGAATTTATTAATGAAGCTATTGATAAATTAAGTTTAAAACATAAAGAACATATGGATGTATATGGTAGCGGTAATAATGAAAGAATGACTGGAGAGCATGAAACTGCTTCATTTGATACATTTTCGCATGGAGTTGCAAATAGGGGTGCTTCTGTTAGAATTGGAAATGATAATTATAAAAATGGTAAAGGTTATTTTGAAGATAGAAGACCAAGTTCTAATTGTGATCCATATTTAGTTACTGGTAAAATTTTTGAAACAACTTGTTTAGATTAAAATTTTATAATTTGATAATTGTTGAAATCTATTTAATATTATATATCGCATTTGACCAGAACAACCTAAAGAAAACATTGCTATATATTTTAAATTTTCATCAATACTAGAACAAATATTGTCTTTATACGTTTCATCAAAACAATAAAATAATGTTAATCTATTAAAGTTACATATATTTTTTAAAAATTTTTTTTTTGTAATTTCTTTAATATTTTCATTAAATAATTTTAAATAATGTATATACTTTTTTTGAAATAATATTTCTTTAAAGCAATAAGTATATAAAAATTTTTTTATTTTCTTTTCAAGATTAAAGCATTTTGTTAATTCATTTAATACATCTTGAAATTTAAATTGCCAATAATGATTATATATAATATCTTGAATTTCACTAGGTAATTTATTCATTTACATAATTATTATATTTATTTTTAAATATTTATACTTTATATTCAATTTTTTTATACATAAATAAT
>MDSV01146038.1_pt1 | contig 13563 bp, 19 predicted proteins | sample 810851 | NCBI WGS metagenome assembly MDSV01 (sample SAMN05326640, study PRJNA326480) | marine metagenome | isolation source: seawater | place: Atlantic Ocean: North East | collected 2012 | reverse complement strand
TGTTCTTCTTTTCCTATATATGGAAATTAAATAAAGTTATGCTTTGTCCTTTTTGTAGAGAAAAAGATACATCAGTAGTTGATTCACGGCCAACCGAAGATGGTACCGCTATAAGAAGAAGAAGACTATGTGGATGTGATAGAAAAGAGAGATTTACAACATTTGAAAGAGTTCAATTTCAAGAATTAACTGTAATTAAAGGAAACGGCAAAAGAGAACCATTTGATAGAGATAAAATTTCTAAATCAATTAGAATAGCTACAAGAAAAAGGCCAATAGACACTGAAACGATTGAAAAATTTATTTCTAAAATAGTACGTAATCTTGAAGGTTTAGGTGAAAGCGAAATACCTACACCGACTATTGGAAAATTTATTATGGACGGTCTGTCATCACTAGATAAAGTTGCATATGTTCGTTTTGCTTCTGTATATAAAAATTTTAAAGAAGCGAAAGATTTTGAACAATTTGTGGGCAATTTAGATGATAATAAATCATAATAATTATTTAGATCTTGCTTTTCAATTAGCAGAGAAAAATTTAGGTCATACCAAAACAAACCCAACTGTTGGATCTATTGTTGTCAAAGATAATACAGTTATCTCCTCTGGAGTGACCTCCTTTAATGGAAGACCTCATTCTGAATTCAATGCATTAAATAATCTAAAAAATTGTGCAGGCGCATCTCTATATACGACACTAGAACCTTGTGTTCACCATGGAAAAACTCCACCATGTGTTAATTTAATTATAAAAAAAAAAATTAAGAACGTTTATTATTCTTTTGAAGATCCAGATAAAAGAACATTTAAAAAAGCTAAAAAAATTTTTAACTTAAATGGTGTAAATGCAAAATTGATTCACACCAAAAAATACAGAAAATTTTATAAAAGTTATTTCCTTAACAAAAAATTATCTATTCCGTATGTTGCTGCAAAAATAGCTATATCTAAAGATTATTTGACTATAAGAAAAAATAATAAATGGATTACGAATGATTTTTCAAGAAAAACTGCTCATCTACTGAGAAATAATTTTGATTGTATTATATCTACTTCTCAATCAATCAATTTAGACGACTCTTTGTTAAATTGTAGAATTAATGGTCTAAATAATAATAAGCCAGATTTAATTATTATTGATTTAAAATTAAAATTAAAAAAAAAATTATCATTGTTAAATTTAATAAAAAAAAGAAAAACTTATTTAGTAACAAAGAAAATGAATAAAAAAAGATCTCTAGCTTATAAAAAACTAGGATACAAAATTATTTTTATTGATCAATTAAAAGATAAAAAAGATTTCATTTTATTTTATAAAAAAATTTACAAGATGGGTTATTCAAGAATGTTAACAGAAACAGGCCTTACTTTTTTAAATACTTTACTTAAAAATAAATTAATTCATGATTTGTACATTTTTAAAAGTTGTCAAAAATTAGGAAAAAATGGCAAAAATAATGATACAAAAAAATATTTAAAAAAGATTCTTCCAAAATTACTAACAATTAATTTAAATGGTGATAAACTTTTAAAAAAAGAATTTTAATCATGTTTAATGGAATAATATTTAATACCGGAATAGTAAAAAAAATCAAAAAGTATAGGAATAGCATTCAAATTGGAATACAAACAAAAATTAACTTAAAAAAAAATGATCTTGGATCATCTATTTGTTGTGACGGCGTATGCTTAACATTAGAAAAGATTCATAAAGATAAAATTTTTTTTTATATTTCAGGCGAAACTTTGAAAAGATCCAATTTTAAAAATATTAAATTAAATCAAATGATTAATTTAGAAAAATCATTAACTTTTGGTCAAAGTATTTCTGGTCATTTTATTCAAGGCCATGTTGATGCCGTAGCTGAAATTAAAAAAATAAGATTTGTAGATAAAACGTGGATTCTCAAATTTAACATTTTAGATAGAAAATTAAATAAATACTTAACAGAAAAAGCCTCTATATCTATTAATGGAGTGTCGCTCACAATTTCAAAGATGTATAAAAACTTTTTCGAAATTAATGTTATTCCACACACATTAAAACTTACTAATTTAAAGAATTTAAAAGTAAATAACTTGGTTAATGTCGAAATAGATATACTAAGTAAATATATATATAAATACTCTCATTAAATGCCAAAAAATAAATTTTCAAATATTTCATCTATTATTCGAGATGCAAAAAAAGGTAAGATGTTTATTCTGGTAGATGATAAGAATAGAGAAAATGAAGGAGACTTGATTATACCAGGTTCTAAATGCAATTCTAAGAGCATTAATTTTATGGCAAAACATGGTAGAGGTCTTATTTGTTTAGCCTTAACTAGAAAACAAGTAGACAATTTAAAATTACCATTAATGTCATCAATTAATAAGTCGAGAATGCAAACTGCATTTACAATTTCAATTGAAGCAAAAAAAGGAATTACTACAGGAATCTCCGCTCAAGATAGAGCCAAAACAATTAAGACAGCAATAAATCCAAAAGTAAAAAAAAGTGAAATTGTTTCACCTGGACATGTTTTTCCTTTAGTAGCAAGAAATGGCGGAGTATTAGAAAGAGCAGGTCATACCGAAGCTTCAGTGGATATATCTATATTATCGAGATTAAATCCTAGTTCAGTAATTTGCGAGGTGATGAATGAAGACGGCAGAATGGCTAGATTAAATGATTTATTTAAATTTTCAAAAAAACATAAAATTAAATTAGCATCAATAGAGGACTTAATTTCATATAGACTAAAATATGAAAAATTAATATTGCGATTAAGTTCAAAAACGCTTCAGATTAAAAATCTTGGTAAATTAAATTTTTATATTTACAAAAATAAGTTAGAAAATAATTTAAATTTTGTGTTTACAAAAGGAAAATTAAGTCAAAACAAATCAACTCCAGTTCGAGTTTTATCATGTAAAATAAAAAATAAAAATATTCAAAATAATAATAAAATTAAAAAATCTTTAAAATTTTTATCAAGATATAAAAATTTTTTATTATTAATTATTAATAATAGTAAAAAAATTTTCGAAGAAAATAATATTAACACTCTGAGGTATTATGGCTTTGGTGCTCAAATAATTAAAGATCTTAATGTTAAAAATATGATATTAATTTCTAGAAGCCAAAAAAAAATTATTGGTCTGGAAGGATTCGGATTAAGGATTAAAAAACAAATAATAATAAAATGAAAAAAATATTAATAGTTAGTTCAAATTATTACAAAAAAATATCAAATGATTTAATTGATAATTCTATAACTGATTTAAAAAAAGTAAAATTTAAGATTAGCATTTTAAACGTGCCAGGTGTTTTTGAAATTCCTATCGCAATAAGAAAAAATATAAAAAAATTTGATGCTTTTGTTGCGCTGGGCTGTGTAATTAAAGGACAAACACCTCATTTTGATTTAATATGTTCATCAACTTTTAATGCAATCATTAAGCTCTCTGTCGATTATAACAAGCCAATTGGAAATGGCATTATTACTGCTTTAAATTTGAATCAAGCCATTCTAAGAAGTAAAAAAAATAATAATAAAATGCCAAATAAGGGATCTGAAGCCGCTAAAGCAGTTATATCAATTTTAAAAAATGGGCCTAAAAAAATCTAAAAACACATCGCCAAGAATTAAAGTAATACAAAAACTTTACAATTCTTTAATGAATTCAGAAGCAATTATTGAGTATCCTAAAAGTCAATACAAAAAATTTATTAAAGATGTAGTAAAAGGAACTTTAGAGAGATTGGATTTAATTGAGGAAACCATAAACTCGCATCTTTCAAATGATATTAATTTAACTAAAACTGACAAGTTGTTAAAAATCATATTATTTGCAGCTATATTTGAGTTATTATTTAAACATAACACTCCAAAAAAAGTGATTATAAACGAATATTTATTAGCCTCAGAACAATTCTTGGAAAAAATTCAGATTGGTTATTTAAACGCAATTTTAGATAAAATAGCTAAAGAACTAAGAAAAGATGAATAAAATATGTTTTTTTTAATAAGTTTAGCTTGCGTTTTTAATATTTATTTGGCATTTATGCGCATTAAATCATGACAAATTATTTAGAATTACTTTATTTAATTGCTTTTATTGGCGTCTTAGCTGTTGCCTATAGTTATTTATTATCAGGACAAATTATTTCATCTAGTGCAGGAAATTCTAGAATGCAAGAAATTGCTGAAGCAATTCAAATAGGTGCCAAAGCTTATCTAAACAGACAATATAAAACGATAGCTGTCGTTGGAGTTATTGTTTTAGCAATTGTAACTTATTTTTTTAGCTATTTAGTTGGTGTAGGTTATTTTATAGGGGCATTTTTATCTGGTGTAGCTGGTTATGTTGGCATGCTAATTTCTGTAAAGGCTAATGTTCGGACAGCTGAAGCTGCTAGGGTAAGTTTACAATCTGGTTTAACAATAGCTTTTAAATCAGGAGCTGTAACAGGTTTATTAGTTGCTGGATTAGCTTTATTAGCAATAACTTTTTATTATATTATTTTAATAAATCTCAATGTTGATAATAGAGAAATTATCAATGCACTAGTAGCATTAGGTTTTGGCGCATCTCTAATTTCTATTTTTGCAAGATTAGGAGGAGGGATTTTTACAAAAGGTGCTGACGTTGGAGCTGACTTAGTGGGAAAAGTGGAGGCGGGAATACCTGAAGACGACCCAAGAAACCCAGCAGTGATCGCTGATAATGTTGGGGATAATGTTGGAGATTGTGCTGGTATGGCTGCAGATTTATTTGAAACATATGCTGTTACAATTGTTGCAACAATGGTTTTATCTTCTATTTTCTTTCCGTCAAATTATAATTTGATGATATATCCTCTGGCCATAGGCGGGGCTTGTATAATTACTTCAATTATCGGAACTTGGTTCGTTAAACTTGGTAAAAGTAAAAACATCATGGGCGCTTTGTATAAAGGATTTATAGTAACGGCTATTACCTCCCTTTTAATTTTATATCCAGTGACAAATTCAATCGTAGGACTTTCGGAAACTTATACTAACAGCAACAAGTCTTTTAATGGTATGGATTTATATATTTGTGGTGTTGTTGGATTCGTTATTACAGGGTTGTTAATATGGATTACAGAATATTATACTGGAACGAATTATAGGCCAGTTAAATCTGTTGCTCAGTCTTCAACGACTGGTCACGGTACTAATGTTATTCAAGGTTTAGCAATTTCAATGGAAGCAACAGCTGTTCCAGCACTAATTATTGTTGCAGGAATTTTGTACACAAACGAACTAGCAGGATTATATGGAATTGCTATTGCTGTAACAGCAATGTTAGCACTCACAGGTATGGTTGTAGCTTTGGATGCCTATGGACCGGTTACAGATAATGCTGGAGGAATAGCCGAAATGTCTAAACTTCCGAAAAATGTTAGAAAAACAACGGATGCATTAGATGCTGTTGGAAACACAACTAAAGCAGTAACAAAAGGTTACGCTATTGGATCTGCAGGACTTGGCGCATTAGTTTTATTTGCAGCATATACCGAGGACATAAAATATTTTTCAACTGTTAAAGGGTCTGCTTTAGAAGGAATAACAGTTACATTTGATTTATCAAATCCTTTTGTAGTTGCTGGCTTATTAATTGGCGGAATGCTTCCTTATCTTTTTGGGTCAATGGGTATGCAAGCAGTAGGCAGAGCGGGTGGTTCTGTAGTAGTTGAAGTGAGAAGACAATTTAAAAAAATACCAGGAATTATGAAGGGCAAAAGAAAACCTGACTATGGCAAGTTAGTAGATTTGCTGACTAAAGCAGCGATTAAAGAAATGATTATACCTTCCTTGTTACCTGTTTTATCACCAGTAATATTATACTTCGTTATATTACAGATAGGAGGTATGGAAGCCGCTTTATCTTCTCTTGGTGCAATGTTATTAGGCGTAATCATTACAGGTTTATTTGTTGCAGTCTCAATGACAGCAGGAGGCGGAGCATGGGATAATGCAAAAAAATATATTGAAGATGGAAATTTTGGTGGAAAAGGTTCAGAAGCACATAAGTCTGCTGTAACTGGAGATACTGTCGGAGATCCCTACAAAGATACAGCTGGACCAGCTGTAAATCCAATGATTAAGATTACAAATATAGTTGCTTTACTTCTCTTAGCTGTAATCGCACACTAAATAAATTTTATCTGTTTCCATACATTTTTTCACGCACACTAGACAGAAATCTCTCTACAAAACTTTTTTTAGTTAAATTATTTTCTGTATTTTTTTCTGAAAATCTTATTAAATTTTTATCTTTTTTATCGTAAAATTCTTTTTTACTTACTACACCATATTTATCAAAATTTATAACTAAAATATTGTTGGTTTTGAGTAAATTTCTTCCAATTTTGTATAATTGACCTTTAGCAAGTGTCCTCTCAATATAATACCATTCGTTTTCATTTGAAATAGATTTTGAATGTGGATGGCCAATCATATTTATAACATCATTTTTATTAGTATAATTAATTTTAATTATATCTGATCTATTTTTAAGGAATAAAATTCCATGATTTTTATTTTGTTCTTGTAATTGACAAGCGTTTGTTAATATGAAAAATAAAATTATTAACTTATAAAAATGTTTACTGCAAAAAAACATAATTTTAACTTGTATAATATATTACTTATTTTATCTAGAAATATTTATTTTTACAAAAAAGTTGGGCTATCTGATACTTCTGAAAATCGTTTATATTTAATGTTTACACACTTTTCAATGATCTTAATAATTTTCAAAAAAAAAGGTAATAAATTTAGTCAGGATAAATATGATGAATTTTTTCATAGTATTGAATACAATTTAAGAGAGTCTGGTATGGGTGATGTAAGTGTTAATAAAAAAATGAAGGAGTTAAATAAGATATTTTATGATATTTTACTTAAATTAGAGTCTAAAAACTCACCGTCCAATTCATTGAAATTAAATAAAGCTCTTATTTTAAAATATTTTGATGATATAAAAGATGAAAAAAACTCTAATTATCACTATTTAGAAGATTATTTTGCTAGTTTTTTTGATTTTTGCTATGAACTTTCTTCTAATAATATGATAGAAGAAGTTAAAAATTTTAAATATTAGATATGGCTGTACCAAAACGTAAAACATCAATTTCAAAAAAAAAGATGAGAAGGTCCCATCACAAACTTTCTGCTGTAAATATAGTAGAAGATAAAAAAAGTGGTGAATATAAATTATCTCATCACATAGATTTAAAATCCGGATTTTATAACGGTAAAAAAATTCTAGATCTTTAATTTAATTTTATGTCAAAAAAAATTTCTATTGCAATTGATGCAATGGGTGGTGATAATTCACCTGATAAAACTATAGAAGGTGTAAAATTTTTCTTAGATAAAAATAGTTCAAAAGCTGATTTTACTTTAAATATTTTTGGAAAGGAAAAATTGATAAAGGAAAAATTTAAGAAATATAGTATTAAATCTGATTTTATAAATATAATTAATTCTGAAACTGTTGTATCTGATGAAGAAACACCCATGACTGCAGTAAAAAATTCAAAAAATACAAGTATGTGGAGCTGTATTCAACATCAGCTTGAAGGAAAATCTGATATCAGTATATCTGCAGGTAATACTGGAGTTTTATTAGTTATATCAAGAATGATTTTAAAAATGATGGATGGAGTAAGCAAACCAGCCTTAGCAGGCTTATGGCCAAGTAATCGAGGTATGAATTTAGTATTGGATTTAGGGGCAAATATAGAATGTAACGATCAAAACCTTGTAGATTTTGCTGAGCTCGGCTCAGCTTTGTTTAAATCCTTATTCCCAAATGAAAAGCCAAAAGTATCTCTTTTAAATGTTGGTTCTGAGGAAATTAAAGGAACAGAAGTTTTGAAAATAGCATCAAAAAGATTACGAAATTTATCTAGCAATGATAATTTTATTTACAAAGGATATATAGAAGGAAATAATATTATGACTAGTGAGTCTAATGTGATTATTACAGATGGTTTTACTGGAAATATTGCTTTGAAAACTGCTGAAGGTACCGCAAAATTTATTACAAATAATCTTAAAAAATCTCTTACGGAAAATATTATAACAAAAATATCTCTTATCTTTTCGTATTTTTCTCTTAAAAAATTTAAAGAAAAACTAGATCCAAGAAAATATAATGGTGCAATATTTTTAGGTTTAAACGGTCCTGTCGTTAAAAGCCATGGAGGAATTGACTCAATTGGTTTTTATTATTCATTAGATTTATGTTATAAAATAGTTAAAGGAGATTTGATAACAGAAATTAAAAAAAATCTTAATCATTCAAAAAGTGCTTAATAGCAACTTTACAAAATTAGATTTAGTAAAAAAGGTGAGTAACGAAACTGGATTTTCTGTAAATTTATCAAAGAAACTAATAAACGATTTTATTGAAATATTAATTATCAATATAAAAACAGGCAACTTAAATTTAAAAAACTTTGGATCATTTAAGATTATTTTCATGAATGAAAGAATTGGAAGAAATCCAAAAACCAAAAAAGAATATGTGATTTCATCTAGGAAATCCGTAAAATTTACTCCTTCCAAAAAAATTAAAGACATTTTAAAAAAATTACATGAGTAAAATGCTAACTATCTCAGAAATGTCAAAAATTTTAAATTTAGTGGACCCAGTTACTAAAAAGCCTTTAAATCACGTATTGAGATATTGGGAAAAAGAATTTAAAGAGATAAAACCAATAAAAATTAATAATAGAAGATATTATTCTTTAAAACAGGTTGATATAATAAAAAAAATTAAATTTTTACTTAAAACTAAAGGTATGACTATTACAGGAGCAAAAGAGTTACTAAATTTAAAAATAAATAAACTTGACGAAAGCGATGTTGATGGTTTAAAAACTGATTATTATAAAAAATCTCTAAAAGAAAAAAGCAATTTACTTTTAAAAAAAATTAATAAATTAAAAAGATATGGCAAAAAAAACTCATCTTAAAGTTCGCATGGTACCAGAAAGCAATCCTGACAGTAAATTTATCTATTATGCTAAGAAGCCTACAAAAGGTGAGAAGGCTAAAGATAAACTTAAACTAAAAAAATATAATCCAAATACTAGAAAGCACGAATTTTTTATAGAAAAAAAATTACCTCCACATAGCAAATAACTATCTTTTTTTCTTAAAGTTTCGGAATTCGTAATCAATAAAAGCATTTATCATTGTCTTCCAAATTTTAAGTGTAACTTTTGGGTCTATTTTTTTACTCTTAGATTTTCTAGTGATATTTCTTAGGATAATATTAATCCTTCTTTTATCTACTATTTCTTTCTTAAATTTTTTATTTTTAATTACAATATCAACTAATTTGGATCTTTTTTTTATTATATCTAATAATTTATTATCTAATTTATCAAGTTCTTTTCTTACTTTTATAATGTTTTTATTTACCATAGCGACAATTTTAAAATTTTAGAATAGTAAATTAAATATATATTATTAAATATGATTTCAAAGGGGAAAAAAATAAACAAATTATTTTCATATTGGCTAAATGTTTCTTTATTACTTGTTTTTTTTATTATCATTGTTGGAGGATTTACAAGATTAACTAATTCGGGGTTATCAATCACCGAATGGGAATTATTCAAAGGTATATTACCACCTTTTAATGAAAATAATTGGATTTACTATTTCGACGAATATAAAAAAATTCCACAATATAAATTTCTTAATCCAAATATGACAATGGAAGAATTCAAAGTTATATTTTATTGGGAATATGCTCATAGAATTTTAGCAAGATTTATAGGATTATTTTTTTTAATACCTTTAATTTATTTTTATTTTTCCAAAGAAATAAAAAAAAATTATCTAAATATTTGTTTAGTAATTTTCTCTTTAATATTAATTCAAGGATTTATAGGTTGGTATATGGTAAAAAGCGGATTAGTAAACGATATAACCGTAAGTCATTATAGACTTTCAATGCATTTATCTATTGCAATATTTATAATTTCAATGATGTTTTGGCTTATTAAGAATTTGAAATTGAAGACTTATAGAAATTTTTTTAGTTTATCAAAAAATAATTTACCTTTTGTTCTATTAATTTTATTGATTTATTTGCAAATAATAATCGGCGCTTTTGTGTCAGGTTTAGATGCAGGTAAAATTTATCAAACGTGGCCAATGATGGGCAATACTTTTTTCCCGGATGATACTAGACTAAGTATATATAATTTATCAGATTTTAATAGTCACTCGTTAGTTCAATTTTATCATCGAAATTTGGCTTATATAATTTTAATTTATGTTTTATTTTTATCTATTTTTATTTATAAACAAAAAATTTCTTTTTTGTATAATCCATTAAAAATATTCCTTTTTTTTCTCCTTTTGCAGATTTTTTTTGGTGTAGTTACACTGATAAGTGGGCTAAATATTTATTTGGCCTCCGCACATCAAATAACCGGTGTGTTATTAATATTAAGCGCATTAAATATGTATTTTTTAAGGGCAAAATAAATTGACTTTATTACACATTCTTTGTATCTATCGCCCATTATCATGACACCATTTATTAAAAAGAAAGAAATAAAAAAAGACTGGTATATTATAAATGCTCAAAACGTAGCAGTTGGTAGGCTGGCTGCTTACATTTCAAAAGTTTTAAGAGGAAAAAACAAACCTACTTTTAACCCACACATAGATAATGGTGATTTTGTTGTAGTCACTAATATAGACAAGATAAAATTTACCGGTAAAAAATTTAACAATAAGAAATACTTTAGACATACCGGACATCCCGGGGGAATAAAAGAGACATCACCGGCTTCTTTAAAAGATAAAAATAAAACTGAAGAAATTTTAAAACTTGCAGTAAAAAGAATGTTACCGGGTGGTCCTTTAGCAAAAAAACAACTTACAAAATTAAAAATTTATAATGGAGAAAAACACCCTCATGACGTACAAAAACCTAAAATAATCAACTTTGAAAAACTAAACAAAAGAAATATTGTCAAATAATGGAACAAACAAATCAAGCTCAAACTAAAATTAAAAAGATTAAATTAGATTTTAAGGACAGTAAATATGCTACTGGAAGAAGAAAAAGATCTATTGCTAAAGTTTGGGTAAAAAAAGGATCAGGAAATATTCATGTTAATGGTTTAAAAATGAGGGAATATTTTAAAAGACCTGTTCATCAAATCATAGTAACGAGACCTCTAGAAATTTCTGATGTTGCAACAAGCTATGATGTAAAGTGCTCAGTAAAAGGTGGAGGATTATCTGGTCAAGCAGGTGCAATAATACTTGGAATATCAAAAGCTTTGATATCCCATGATGAGAATTTAAAGAAAAATCTAAAAAAAGATAAACTTACCACCCGAGACTCCAGAGTGGTTGAACGTAAAAAATACGGCCACAGGAAAGCTAGAAGAAGTTTTCAGTTTTCTAAGAGATAATCATTTAAATTTAACAATTTTAAAAGACAATGATATAAGACATTATGTCTATACATAACAAAATAAATGTAGCTGTGATAGGCGCAACTGGATATACAGGTTTAGATTTAGTTTTAATTTTATCTAAGCATCCGAAAGTTAATATCGTAAACTTATGTGCTACTAAAAATTTAGGTAAAAATATTAATTCGTTTGACAAAAGAATAAAGAAAAAATTTCCTAAAATTTCTTCAGTAAATCAAATAAATTGGAAAAATTTAGATTTAGTTTTTCTTTCATTACCTAATGGTGAAGCACAAAAGATTATAAAAAAAAATTATAAAAAAAATAATAATCTTAAATTTATTGATTTATCAGCTGATTTTAGAATTACAGATATAAAATTGTATAAAAAGAATTATAAAATTAATCACAAAGCAAAAGATTTTATAAATAAATCATTTTATTCATTGCCTGAGTTAAATAATGTTAAAATTGAAAAATTTAGAATAATTGCAAATCCAGGTTGTTACCCTACATCAATTCAAATTCCCTTAATACCTTTAATAAAGAAGAGTCTAATAAAATTGAATAATATTACAATTGATTCTAAGTCAGGATATTCAGGAGCTGGAAAAAATTTAGATAAAAAATTTCCTCATAAAAATTTATATAAATCTACATTCGGTTATAGTCCAAAAAATCATAGACATGTATGTGAAATCGATCAGCAAATTATTAAGCTTACTAGAAAAAAAGTTAATTTTTCTTTTAATCCATATTTATTACCAACATTTAGAGGTATTTTAACTTCCTTATACTTTGAAACTAAAAAAGGAAATACAGCGAGTAAACTAAGAAAATATTTAATTAAATATTATAAAAAATCAAAATTTATTAAAATATTAAAATTAAATTCACCAATGGGATCAGGTAATGTCTTAAATACAAATAATTGTGAAATCTCCATTTGTGAAACTAGAATTAAAAATAAGTTAATTATATTTTCAGCGATAGACAATCTTGTTAAAGGGGCATCGGGACAAGCAATACAAAATATGAATTTAATGTATAAATTTCCAGAACACCTAGGTTTAAAATGAGAATATTTTTTTATCTTATTTTTTTAATTTTTTTATCAAATTGTAGTAAACCAAAAACAGTTTTGATCTGCGGAGATCACGTATGTATTAATAAAGCAGAGGCAAATCAATATTTTGAAGAATATCTTACCATAGAAGTAAAAATTATTGATAAGAAAATAAAAAAAGAGATAGACTTAGTGCAGGTTAACCTCAATGAAGATGATTCAGATAAAAGACAAGTTTTTTTAACCCCAAAGAAAGAAAAAAATAAAACTTTAAAAACTCTTTCAAAAGAAGAAATTGTTAAAATTAAACACAAAATTAAGAATAAAAAAGTAGAAAAAAAAATTACTCAAAAAATTACTGAAAAAACAGAAACAGTTAACAGTGATGAAAAAGATAAAAAAAAACAATTAATAAATAATAATTTAAAAGATATACAAAATAATGCGAATAAGAAGACTGATGATATCGTCGATATTTGTACAATATTAAAGAAATGTAGTATTGATGAAATATCAAAGTATATACTTAAACAAGGAATAAAAAAAGATTTTCCAGATATAACATCGAGACAATAAATTTTATAATGAAAAAATTGAATATAGCGATAATTGGATTAGGTAATATAGGTAGTTACTTGTTTAAATACTTGAATGATAATAAAAAAATTTTAACTGAAAAAAATAATTGTTTGCCAATTGTTAAATATGTATCAGCCAAAAATAAACAAAGAAACAGAGGGATTAAAATTCATAAAAGATTATGGTTAAAAAATTATTTAGAAGCAACAAGAATTAAGGATATTGATTTAGTAATTGAATTAATTGGTGGAGCTGAGGGTCCAGCAAAGAAATTAGTGTTTAACGCATTAAAAAATAAAAAACATGTTGTAACAGCAAATAAAGCATTGATAGCTAAATACGGAGACCAATTAGCTAAAATTGCGGAACAAAATAAGGTAAATCTAGAATTTGAAGCTTCTGTTTGTGGTGGTGTTCCAATTATAAGATCTTTGAAAGAAGGATTA
>MDSV01199345.1_pt1 | contig 13564 bp, 12 predicted proteins | sample 810851 | NCBI WGS metagenome assembly MDSV01 (sample SAMN05326640, study PRJNA326480) | marine metagenome | isolation source: seawater | place: Atlantic Ocean: North East | collected 2012 | reverse complement strand
ATACAAGTTTAGCCTTTTTTTTATTCATCTATTATAAATTATATATAATATATCTTTTCATATGAATATTGCTTTAATAGGGAGTGGTGGTAGAGAACATGCACTTTGTTTAAATATATCGAAATCTAGGTTATGTAAAAGTATAATCTGTATACCTGGAAATGCGGGTACTGCTAAAATAGCAACTAACATAGCCGTCGATTTTTTAAATTTTAAAAAATTGCTAAAGGTGCTTAAGTCAAACAAAATAGAATTAGTGATAGTCGGGCCAGAAGAACCTTTGGTAAAAGGCATCGTAGATTTCTTAAAGAAAAATAAAATTAGAGTTTTCGGGCCAAATAAATATGCAGCAAAGTTAGAGGGCTCTAAAGCTTTCATGAAAAATTTATGTAGGAAATATAAAATTCCAACTGCTCAGTTTAAGATATGTAAAAATAAAAAAGATGTAGAGAGTTTTATTTCAAAAAGTAAATTGCCTTTAGTTGTCAAAGCAGATGGGCTAGCCGCAGGTAAAGGGGTCACAATATGTAAGTCAAAGAGAAATGTTATGTCAATTTCAAATGAAATTTTCAAAGGTAAATTCAAATCATCAAAAAAATTAGTTCTTGAAGAGTTTTTAGAGGGAGAGGAATTAAGTTATTTTTTAATAATTGATAGGTTTGGTTATAAATTTTTTGGCTCAGCTCAAGATCATAAACGGGTTGGAGAAAAAGAAACTGGACCTAATACTGGTGGTATGGGGGCCTATTCGCCGGCATCAATTATGAATAAAAAATTGGAAAGAAAAATAATAAAAAAAATTGTCGATCCAACTTTATCTGCTTTAAAAAAAGAAAAAAATCCTTATCAGGGTTTTTTATATGTTGGTTTAATGATTAAAGATAATGAGCCCTACTTAATAGAATATAACATAAGGATGGGAGACCCTGAATGTCAGGTAATAGTTCCAAGAATAAAAACTGACTTACTAAAAATATTAAATGAAGCAACATCAAATAATTTAAATAAAATTAAAATTAAATGGAATAATATTAGCTGTATGACTATAGTTTTATGCTCAAAAGGATATCCGGGTAAATATCAAAAAAATAAAATTATAAAAAATTTACAAAAAATAAGATTTAAAAAAAACCTATTTGTCTTTCATGCTGGAACTAAATTGCTTAATAATAATTTTTATTCAAATGGAGGAAGAGTTTTAAATATTACTGCTACAGGTAAGGTTTTCAAAAATTTAAGAAAAAATATCATCAAAATTATAAAAAAAATAAATTGGAAATTTGGATTTTTTAGACGGGACATAGGATGGAGAGTAATAAAAAATAAATGAGAGTTATAGGTGGTTATTTAAAAGGAAAATCTCTAAATTACTTAAAATCGTCTACGACTAGACCTCTAAAAGACTTAGTAAAAGAAAGTATATTTAACGTATTAATTCATTCAAATTTATTTAATCTAAATATCAAAGACTCAAACGTGCTAGATTTATACTCTGGAATAGGATCTTTTGGATTAGAGTGCATATCGAGAGGAGCTAGTAATACCATATTTGTAGAGAGAGATAAAAATGCTTTAGGTGTTTTAGATAAAAATTTATTAGAACTTTCTGTAAAAGATAAAGCTATTATTGTTCCTGCAGAAACAAACTATTATTTCAAACAAAAAATTCCTTTTAAATTTGAGATTTTTTTTCTTGATCCGCCTTTCAAAGATGACAAATACATAGAAGATTTACAGATGATTTATGAAAAAAAAATTTTTAAAAAGAATCATATTGTTATAATTCATAGGGAAAAAAAATCTATTGATAACTTTAAAAAAATAATAAAACCTTCCTTAGTCAAATATTACGGAAGATCAAAAATTATTTTTGGAAAATTTTTAACTTAATAATTTTTTCGTACTTAGTTTTACTTGTTCAACTGCTGGTTGATTAAAAGGATTTACCTTAGTTAATTTTCCAATTATAGCTGTTTCTAAAATAAAAAAAGAAAAAAGTTCTCCTAAATTTTCCTCGTTTAAGCTGTTTATTTGGAATTCTCTATAAGGAATTTTATTTTTATTTAAAGATTTTATTAACGCATTTTTCTGAGCTATTTTTATTTCTGATATAGTTTTTTTATTAAGAAATTTTATTCTTTTATCTAAATTACCTGTATTTATTTTATTTTTTTTAATTGAACTAGAGCTAAAAATATAAAACAATTTATCTTTCGGACCGTCTAGGTACAGTTGTAATAAACTATGATGATCTTTAGGTGCGTTAGAAATTAATGGAAGAAAACCTCTTCCGTTTTTCCCTAGACTTTCAGCAACTAGCTGCTGATTCCAATAAAGAAATTTTTCTAACTCTGGAATATAATTTAAATAAATTAAATTCTTGTACTTTTTTTTTAAAAGTAAATTTGCTAATTTAATAGAACTTTCTTTAAGAAATTTTTTATTTTTTTCTTTTAAATGAAAATCAAGATTAGATCTTAATTTTTTTGTATTTAGGCCCATTAGTAAAGCAGGGGCAATTCCAACTTCAGATAAAACTGAATATCTTCCTGTAATATATTTTTTATGCTCAATATGATAAAAATTCATTTTTTTTGCTATTACATAAAGTGGGTTATCATTTTTTTCTGAAATTATTATTATATTTTTGGAATTTTTTTTAATCTTTTTTAATAAAAAGAAATTAAGCAAAGTTTCAATTGTATAACCAGATTTAGATATAACAATAAATAAAGTTTGATTAATTTTTTTTAAGTTTTCAATTTTTTTTAAATTTTCTTTATCAATATTATTAAAAAAAATAAAATTCTTTTTTACTTTATTTTTAAAAAAATAATACATCGACTCTGCGCCTAGGATAGATCCTCCCATCCCTATAATCACAATATCTTTATATTTTTGAAATTTTTTAAATTCTTTGTTTGAGAAATTAAATTTAAATTTTTTACTTATAGTGTGAAAAATATCTTTTCTCTTATCTAGATTCGATTTTATGTCTTGAAATACAGAATTAAAATTTTTTTCTAACTTAGAACTTAAGTTATTTTGAATATAATTTTTATAAATTATTCTTTTATTTTTCACTTGCCAATTTTATTAATTATTGATTTTTCAACACTTGAACTGCCTTGGGTTTCTTTCGTGCTAGAACTTGTTGGCATATTTAAAATTTCATTAACTTTATTTTCCTTTTTTGTTTCACTTCTAGATCCAGGAGTTGGCAGCTCTTCAAATTTTGGCGGCAAAGTTAATGGCTGTCTTTTCTCTATTAAAAATTCATCAGTAGTTCTAATTTTCTCATTTCTCATAACCTTTCCAACATCCTCGAAGGAGCTACAAGATTGCAAGAAAATTAGGATTATTAAGAAAAATAAAATTTTAGTTTGTTTCATTTTTATAAAATAGTTCTTTGCAAATAATAATTAATATTCCTATCGTTATAAATATATCTGCGATATTAAAAGTAAACCAGTGAAAATTTTGATAATGTAAATCTATAAAATCTGGTACTGCAAAATAAGCTAATCTATCATAAAAATTACCAATAGCTCCTCCCAATATTAAGCTAAAAAGTATTTTGTCTACAAATTTGGATTTTACAATTATATAAATTATAAATAAAATTATAATAAATATCACAGCAGAGATTAAGTTATATATTAAATTTGTTTGTGAACTAAGAAGACCAAAACCTATTCCTGTATTCCATACTAAATTCAAGTTAACAAAATCATTAATGAAGATTTGAGGATTACTTAATTGATGATTAATAATCTTAATTTTTGTAATTCTATCAAAAATAAAGATAAATATTACAATTAATAAACTTACAAGATTTTTAGTTTGTAAAAGATTAAATTTATCAATTTGTTTTAACATGGTTATAAAAATTTCAAACTGCCTCTTTGCATCTAAGACATTCGTTATCTAAAATTTTCCAACATCTTGGGCATTTATTCCCTTTTGTTTTTTCAACTTTAATTGTTAATTCTTCTTTTTTTTCACTTTTTATCTTTGAAGCTTTTGAAGTAATAAAATATTCAGCTAAGTCAAGATTTTCCAGCAATTTAAAATTTTCTGAATCTGCTGTAATAGTTAATTCGGTTTCTAAACTTGATCCTATCTCTTTGCTAGCTCTTTTTTCCTCTATTGCCACATTTGCTAATTGCTTAATCTTAAAAAGTTTTTTCCATTTTAAATCCAATTTATCATCTTTCCAAGTATCAGGAATTTTAGGAAAATTATATTCATGAATAGAATTTTTATTTTTTTTAATTAATCCATAAATTTCTTCTGTTGTAAAAACTAATATTGGTGCATACCACTTTAACAAACAGTCTAATATAATATTTAAAACAATGATACATTCCTTTCTTTTCTTTGAATTTAAACTATCGCAATACAAAACATCCTTTCGTATATCAAAATAAAAAGATGAAAGATCCAAGGTACAAAAATTTAATAATTCTTTATATAATTTATGAAAATTATAATTTTTTAAATTCTCTGTCACAGATTTGCCTAAAGAAAAAATCTTATGTAAAATGTATTGTTCAAGTTCTTCAAATTTTTTAATCTCTATATTGTTAATAGATTGTGGCTCAAAATTGTCTTTTATATTGCCAAGAATAAACCTAAATGTATTTCTAATTTTTCTATAAGACTCTGCGTGTTGAGCTAGAATAGTTTTATCTATTCTTAAATCTTCTGCGTAATCGGAAGAAGCTACCCAGGCTCTTAGTATATCTGCGCCATAATTTTTTAAAATTTCATCTGGCGAAATAACATTTCCTGTAGATTTTGACATCTTTAAACCTTTGCCATCAACCACAAACCCATGAGATAAAATACTCTCGAAAGGCGCTCTACCTCTAGTTCCACAAGACTCAAGTAGAGATGAATGAAACCAGCCTCTATGTTGATCAGATCCTTCTAAATACATGTCGGCTGGCCATTTCAAATCTTTTCTCTTCTCCAAGACAAAACTGTGAGTAGATCCGCTGTCAAACCAAACTTCAACGATATCATTAAGTTTTTCAAATTCATTTGGGTTGTAATCGTCTCCTAAAAATTTTTTTGCATCATCAGTAAACCAACAATCTGAGCCCTCTTTTTCAAAAATTTCAGCTATATTATCTATTACCTTTTTGTCCCTTAAAGGCTCTTTAGTTTTTTTATTGATAAATATAGGCAAAGGTACTCCCCATACACGTTGCCTAGAAACGCACCAATCAGGTCTACCTTCAACCATTGAAAGCAGTCTATCTTTTCCCTTTTTAGGATAAAATTTGGTGTTGTTAATAGCCTTAACTGCTATATTTCTAAGAGATTTTGTTTCCATAGAAATAAACCACTGTGGCGTCGCTCTATAAATTAGTGGAGCCTTTGATCTCCAAGAATGAGGGTAACTATGTTGAAGCTTGTCATTTTTTAATAATTTATTTTCTTCTTTAAGCTTTTCGATAACTATTGGATCAGCTTTAAAAATATGGGTATTGGTAAAATACGGTATCTCTTTCGTATAAAGACCTGCATTATCAACTGTGTATTTAGATGAAATGTTATTTTTAAGGCATAAATTAAAATCATCTGGACCATGACTAGGCGCACAATGCACTATCCCTGTACCTTGTTCTAAATTTACGAAATCAGCATCTAACATAGGCACATCGTAATTAAAACTCATTTTTAAAAATGGATGACTGCAAATTGTACCTATGAATTCTGAACCTTTAAAAGTTTTTATAATCTTGTGACTTTTAATTTCACAAGATTTAATAATTGAGTCGATTAATTTTGAAGCAACTACTATTTTTTTATCTTTAAAATTTTCTAAAGTATCAATCTCAATTAATGAATATTCAATATCCTTGTTAAATGCTAGAGCTTTATTAGCAGGAATAGTCCAAGGAGTCGTTGTCCAAATAATTATATTAGCATCTTTAAGAAAATTTTTTTTGGTATCTTTTACTTTAAAAGCAACAAAAATAGTTTGGGAGGTATGATCTAAATATTCAACTTCAGCATCCGCTAAAGCAGTTTTTTCCACTGTTGACCATAAGACAGGTTTGAAACCTTGGTAAAGACTTCCGTCTAAAAGAAATTTACCAAGTTCTCTAATAATTTGAGCCTCGGCATCATTACTCATCGTTGAATAATAGTTTTCAAAATCCCCTACTACGCCAAGTCTTTTAAATTCTTTTATATGAACTTGAATCCATTTTTTAGCAAATTCTCTACATTCCTGTCTAAAATCTTTAATAGGAACTTCATCTTTGTTTTTTTTCTTTTTTTTATATTGTTCTTCGATCTTCCATTCAATTGGTAGACCATGACAATCCCAACCTGGAACATAAACTGAGTCTTTTCCATTCATTTGATGAAAACGTATTATTATATCCTTTAGAATTTTGTTAAGAGCGGTTCCCATATGAATATGACCGTTCGCATATGGTGGGCCATCATGTAATATAAACTTTTCTTTATTTTTAGAATTTTTTCTTAATTTTTCAAATATGTTATTCTTATCCCATTGTTCTAAAATTAAAGGCTCTTTTGTTGGCAAACTAGCTTTCATTGAGAAAGATGTTTTAGGGAGATGTAAATTGTCTTTAGTCATTTTTTTGCTTTAATTATATCAATCTTGATTTGTTTTTTTAATGTTTCAAAGTCTTTAAATTTTTTTTCGGGTCTTATAAACTTTTTAAAATTAACACTTATTTCTTTATTATATAAATCCTTATTAATTCCAAATATATTTACTTCTAAAAGTAAATTTTGGCCATTAAATGTTGGTCGATAACCTATATTTGCTATACCTCTTCTTTTTAAATTTCCTATTTCTACCAGTACTGCATATACGCCCAACCTAGGTAAAATATAATTATTTAATTTAAGATTACACGTTGGAAACCCAATTTTTCTCCCTCTCTTTGATCCTTTAATAATTTTTCCATTAATACTCCACAATCTGTTCAGTAACTTATTAGCTTCATTTATTTTACCTAATGAAATCTTTTTTCTAATTAATGTAGAAGAAATGGTCTTTTTAAATTTTTTAAAAGGAGAAGTTATTAAAGTTTTGTACCCATAAATACTTTCATATTTTTTTAATGTAAAAATATTTCCTTTCCTTTTGTTTCCGAATTTAAAATTTTTACTAACATAAATAAATTTTGATTTTGTTTTTTTAAATATAACTTTCTTTATAAATTGCTCAGGAGTTAATTTAGAAAAAGATCTATTAAATTTTATAGTAATTATAAAATCTAAATTAAATTTTCTTAATTGATCTTTTTTTTGTTCAAAAGAATTAATTCTATGATTCTTTATTTTTGGATTAAAGAAGACAACTGGTATTGGCTCAAAGGTAATTATGCCAACTTTTAATTTATTTTTTTTAGCTTTTTTTTTTGCTTCTTTTAAAACTTTTTGATGACCTAAATGTATGCCATCAAAATTACCTATAGCAATAACAGAATTTTTGTGTTTTTTTTTAATTTCTAAATTATTATATACTTTCATTTCACCAAGTAAGCTCAGATTGAAAATAATTTGGTTTTACTTTATATTGTTTTACCAGTTCTGGTAGATCTGCATCATCTTTAAATTCATCTCTATGTACTCCGCCAGTTATAAAAATAGAGTCTATATTTAAATTATTTGCACCTTTAATATCTGTTCTAAGATTATCTCCTACAGCTAATACTTTTTCTTTGTTATTAAAACACATGCTATAAATTTCTTTATGTGGCTTTCCAAAGTATATAACCTCTCCACCCAATGATTCAAATATCTGAGCGATTGACCCTGCGCAATACTCCTCTTTTACACCTCTATGAACAGTAAGATCAGGATTGGTACATATAAACTTTTTATTAATGTATTTTTTCAAGAAATGTTTGTAAAAATTTAAATCATCTTCGTGATCATCAAAAAGTCCAGTGCATAATATAAAATCGCCGTTTTCTAAATTAGTTTTATTTTCTCTTACTCTAAAAAAAACTGACTCATCTCTTGAAGGACCTAAATGAAAAAATAGTTTGCCAAATCTATTTTCGTTAATTGCATACATAGCTGCTTCTCCGGAGGTGACTATATTTTTTAAATATTTATCTGCTAATTTCATGCTTTTAAGATAGTTTCTTACTTTTTCGCTAGGACGAGGTGCATTTGATAAGAATACAATTTTTTTTGATTTTTCAGAAAGATTATTAAGTACATTAATGGCACTACTTTTTAGAGAGATACCGTTATGTATAACTCCCCACAAATCAATTACAAAAGTATCGTAATTTTTATAAATTCCCGACAAGTGTTCCAATTTTTTCAATTTTTATTACCTTATTTAGATTTATAAGAAATCTAGCCATAAAATACAGTGTTTTGGCCCTTTTTTTAGTGTTAATAACCCTTGAAATTTTCCTAAAACACACCATATCAGGCTTACATAAAATTTATAGGAGAATAATTATGAAATTTAGACCTTTGCACGATCGAGTGCTAATTAAAGTGTTAGATAGCGATGAAAAAACGGCTGGAGGAATAATTATCCCAGATACAGCAAAAGAAAAACCTCAGGAAGGTGAGGTAGTCGCAGTTGGCCCTGGAGCTAAAACTGAAGGAGGAAAAACATTGTCTATGGACGTAAAAACAGGTGACATTGTCCTTTTTGGTAAATGGTCAGGAACAGAAATAAAAATTGAGGGTAAAGAATATAGCATTATGAAAGAGTCAGACATAATGGGAATTTCAAAATCAAAAAAATAAATCTAAGGGAGAATTAAAATGGCAAAAATAATTAAATTTGATACTGAAGCAAGATCAAGAATGCTTAAAGGAGTAAACACTCTTGCTAATGCAGTTAGAGTAACATTGGGTCCAAAAGGAAGAAACGTTGTAATGGACAAATCTTATGGAGCTCCAAAAATTACTAAGGATGGAGTTTCTGTTGCTAAAGAAATAGAGCTTGATGATAAATTTGAAAATATGGGTGCTCAAATGGTGAAAGAAGTTGCAAGTAAAACAAATGACAATGCAGGTGATGGAACTACAACAGCAACTATCTTGGCGCAAGCAATTGTTACGGAAGGATTAAAATATGTAACAGCAGGAATGAACCCGATGGATATTAAAAGAGGAATCGATAAAGCTGTAGAACATGTAATTGGAAAACTTAAAACATCCTCAAAAAAAGTAAAAGCTAACGAAGAAGTTGCTCAAGTAGGAACTATTTCTGCTAATGGAGAAAAATCGATTGGCGATATGATTTCTAAAGCAATGCAAAAAGTTGGAAATGAAGGTGTAATAACTGTTGAAGAAGCAAAAGGAGTAGAAACAGAACTAGATGTAGTTGAAGGTATGCAATTCGACAGGGGCTACCTATCTCCCTATTTTGTTACAAATGCAGAAAAAATGACAACTGAATTGGATAATCCTCTTGTTCTTTTAGTCGAAAAAAAACTAACAAACTTGCAACCAATGGTTCCACTTTTAGAGTCTGTTGTACAAGCTAACAGACCTTTGATGATTATTTCTGAAGATGTAGAAGGCGAAGCTCTAGCTACCTTAGTGGTAAATAAATTAAGAGGGGGTTTAAAAGTTGTAGCTGTTAAAGCACCTGGATTTGGAGATAGAAGAAAATCAATGCTTGAGGATATTGCTATTTTAACTGGTGGACAAGTAATTTCCGAAGACATTGGCATAAAGTTAGAAAACGTCAAAATAAATGACTTAGGTTCTTGTAAAAAAGTTAAAATTGATAAAGAAAATAGTACTTTAGTCGCTGGTGAAGGTAAAAAATCTGACATTGAAGCTAGATGTAACCAAATAAGATCAGAAATTAACGAAACAACATCTGATTATGACAAAGAAAAACTTCAAGAAAGATTAGCTAAACTTGCTGGTGGTGTTGCCGTTATAAAAGTTGGTGGAGCTACAGAAGTTGAGGTTAAAGAGCGAAAAGATAGAGTTGAAGATGCTCTCAATGCTACAAGGGCAGCTGTTGAAGAAGGAGTTGTAATAGGTGGAGGTTGTGCTTTACTTTACGCTTCTCAAGATCTTGATGCTATAAAAGTTAAAGGTGATGACCAAAAAGCTGGCGTTGATATTGTAAAAAAAGCTTTACAATCACCAATTAGACAAATTACCGCTAATGCAGGTGTTGATGGATCTGTTGTAGTAGGTAAGCTTTTAGAAGGTAAAAAATCTTCTCAAGGATATGATGCTCAGAACGAAGAGTATGTAGATATGTTTGCAAAAGGAATTATTGATCCTACAAAAGTAGTAAGATCAGCACTACAAGATGCGGCTTCAATTGCAGGATTACTAATTACAACTGAAGCAATGATAGCAGATAAACCAGAAGAAAAAGACGCTAGCCCAGCAATGCCTCCTATGGGTGGTGGTATGGGTGGAATGGGTGGTATGGGTGGAATGGGAATGTAATTTTACTCAACCCAATGAATTTAAAAAAGGCTGCAAATTTGCAGCCTTTTTTTTTGCAACAAACAGACACGCTGTTGAATTTAAAATCTGCCCATCTTTTAAAACTCTTAAATTATTATCAGCCAAAGTTTTTCCAGTAGAAGTTATATCAGTAATAATTTCTGAAGAACCTATAAAAGGATAAGTCTCTGTAGCACCTAGACTAGGTATTAACTTATATTGAGTAACACCTTTAGAAATTAAAAAATCATTAGTTAGATTTGGATATTTTGTTGCGACTCTCAATCTAGAATTTCTTTTTGATCTTATATCAAATGATACTTCTTCTAGATCTGCAATTGTTTGAACGTCTATCCAATCATCTGGTACAGCTACAACTAAATTTGCCTTTCCAAAATTTAGCTTACGTCTAATATTAATCTTATCACTTAAATTTTTTGCTGACTCATTAAGAAGATCTAAACCTGATATGCCTATATCTAAAGTTCCATCCCCCAGTCTTTGAATAATTTCTTTAGCATGTAAATAAATAATTTTTATATTGGGTTTATTTTCAACAGAAGCAAAATAATTTCTTTCTTTTTTGCTCTGAAGTATTTTTAAACCACTATCTTTAAAAAACCTGTTTGCTTTATCTTTTAAACGTCCTTTGCTTGGTACGCCTATGGTAATTATATTGTTCATAAATTATTCAAATTAATTGCAGCTCCTACAGCTTGTATATTTTTTTTTGCCCCTAAACTTTTTAGCAAATCATCATATCTACCGCCTCTGGCAATTTCTTTTTTGTTTGCAAAAACTTCAAATACTATTCCAGTATAATATTCTAAATCTCTTCCAAAATTTGAAATAAATTTTACTTCTTGATTTAATTTCTTTAAATTTTTAATAGATTTTAAATCTTTAAAAATATTTTTTTTAAGATTATATTTTTTAGAAAAATTTGATAATTTCTTATCTAATCGCGACAACTTACAGTTAATTTTTAGAAATGATCTTATAATTTTAACAATTTGCTTACCTTCATTAAATGATCTAGGATCTTTTATTTTTTTATCAAATCTTTTTAAAATTTCCGAAACCGATCGTCCTGCAACAATTTTGGTTTGATCCATTTTTTTCATTTCAAAAAACCTTTTTTTATCTATATCAAATGATACTAGATCAATATCTGAATTTTTTTCTAATCTTTTTAAAAGCTCGTCAAAATATTTAGGTCTCCAAAAATGTCTTATTAATCTTAATCTCCATCTTTCTGGCATATCAAGAGAATTGATCAAACTTTTAAATAAACTTATGTCTCCAACTTTAATCTGAATTTTCGTATTTTTAATTTTTTTTGCTAAATTAAGAATAGTATTAATAACCTTAAAGTCATCTTGAACTTGGTTTTTTGAACCAAAAATTTCAATGCCTAATTGATCATAAACAAATTCAGAGCCTTTTTTGTTTGATCTTCTAAAAGCTTTTCCCGAGTAGTAAATTTTTGATGAGGATTTTTTTTGTAAGTATTTAATACAAGACGCTACAGTTAGATCGGGTCGTAGACACATCGTTTTTCCGTCTTCATTTTCAAAAGTAAACATTGAACTTTTAAACTTTTCACCTGATCTTTGTATTATATATTCAGAGTCTAAAAGTACATCCGGTTCACATAAAATGAAGCCATTACTTTTGAAAGTTTTAATTATTTTTTCAGATAATTTTTTTGATTTCATTTACTAAATCGCTAATTGTTATTGATTTTTCGTTACCGGAATTAAGATCTCTTAAGGTTAGTTTGCCTGATTTAAGTTCATCTTCGCCATAAAGAATCACAGCAGGTGATTTTATTTTATTTGCATATTCCATCTGTTTTTTTAATTTTCCATCACCTGGGTAAATTTCAACACTAAGATCTGCACGTCTTAAAATATTTTGGATTTTTATATATTCCTTAATTAAACTTTTATCAAAAACGCAAATTACAACAGGTTTTGTTTGTTTGATTTTAAACTCTTTTTTTTGCAATAATGCATACACTAATCTATCTAAACCTATTGAAATGCCTGTTGCAGGAGCATCATAATTTCCAAAATTACTAACCAAATTATCATATCTTCCTCCACCTCCAACAGAGCCAAACTGAATAACTTGTCCTTTGTCATTTTTAACATCAAATTTTAAATTAACTTCAAATATTGGACCAGTATAATACTCAAGTCCTCTTATAACAGATGGGTCAAATTCAAAATTCTTAAAGTTGTAATCTTCAAATATTCTCAGTATCTCTTTCAGATCCTCTGTCTCCGGTATTTTTTTCTTTAATTCTTTTTCAATAGTTTCAATATTTTTTGAACTTAAGTTGGCCCCTTTAGTAAAGTCTCCAGATTTATCTTTTCGCCCTTCGCCTAATAATTGTTTAACACCTACCCACCCTAATCGATCAATTTTGTCTAAAGCTCTTAGAGTAGTTAGCTTTTGTTCGGGATTTTCTAAATTAATCTTTTTAAAAATTGAGTCAGTAATTTTTCTTGATGAAATTTTTATAATATATTCTGATTTACTTAATCCACACTTTTCAATAATTTCTGATATCATTACGCACAGTTCAGCATCTGCTTGTAAGCTTTTTGTTCCAACGAAATCAGCATCAAATTGTAAAAACTCTCTAAATCTGCCGGGTCCTGGTTTTTCATTTCTCCATACCGTACCAAGTTGATATCTTTTAAATGGTTTAGGAATTTCTAAATAATTTTTTGCAACATAACGAGCTAGTGGAGCAGTAAGATCGTATCTCAAAGAAAGCCATTTGTTTTCATCTTGAAACGAAAAAACTCCTTCATCTGGTCGATCTTTGTCAGGTAGAAATTTTCCAATACTATCGGTATACTCGAAGCTTGGAGTTTCGAGGTACTTGAATCCATACTTGACCATAACCTCTTTAATCTTTGAAGTTATAAAATCTCTAACAAGTAGTTCTTTTTCATCTCTGTCAATAAACCCTAAAGGTAAATCTTTTGAAGGTTTATAAGTTTTTTCTTTCGTCATTTTTTGGTACAGCAGGGTGGATTCGAACCACCGACCCCTAGTTCCACAAACTAGTGCTCTAACCAACTGAGCTACTGCTGCGTCCTTT
>MDSV01049174.1_pt1 | contig 13564 bp, 12 predicted proteins | sample 810851 | NCBI WGS metagenome assembly MDSV01 (sample SAMN05326640, study PRJNA326480) | marine metagenome | isolation source: seawater | place: Atlantic Ocean: North East | collected 2012 | reverse complement strand
ATTACTCTGACTGCAATTTCACCACGGTTTGCAATTAATATTTTCTTAAACATTATTCAAGAATGATAATGGTTTGTCCAAATTCAACTGGCTGACCATCTGCTACGCAGATTTCTTTCACAATACCATCAGAAGTAGATGGAACATGATTCATTGTTTTCATAGCCTCAACTATCATTACGGTATCACCTTTTTTTATTTTCTTTCCTACTTCTACAAACTTTTTTGCTCCTGGTTCAGGTGCATGATAGGCTGTTCCAATAATTGGTGATGTAATTTCTGTTCCCGACACAACTTTATTAGTATTATCTGATGCTATAGGTGGTTTATTATTTAAGGGTAAGGAATTATTATTTGAAGAAATATTATTTTTTGAAACTTTAATTTTTGTATCTTTTTCAGTATATTCTAATTCTGTGAGATTAAATTCATCTAAGTAATCGCTTAATTCTTTAATAATTTTTTTATTAATTTTCATTATTTAAAATCTTGTGCATTGCAATTATGGCTAAAATATAACCTTCAGTCCCTAAACCAAATACACCACCTGTTACTATACCACTTATGAGAGATTTATGTCTAAATTCTTCTCTTTTGTAAATGTTGGATATATGAACTTCAATTATAGGTTTTTTAAAAATTTCTAAGGCATCCCTAATTGCTACAGATGTATGAGTGAAAGCTGCTGCATTTATTATAATTCCATTAAAAATTTTTCTTGAGTCTTGAATAATATTCACAAGATCCCCCTCAATATTTGATTGTTTTAACTCTACCTCTAAACCCAATTCTGTAGATTTTTTTTTACAAATCTCCTTTAATTGATTAAAATCAATTGACCCATATTGTGATTGTTCTCTTTCTCCTAATAGATTAATATTAGGACCATTAATAATAATAATTTTATTATTCATTCCGCTTTTATATACGATGAAAAAAATAAAAAAAATGAAAATCAGTATAAATGGTAAATTAAAATTGGTAATTGAAAACATTAGTTTGTTAAAATTAGTTAAAAATTTAAGAATACCTTTAAAAAAAGTAGCAATTGAACTAAATCAAGAAATAGTAGATAAAAAAAAAATAAATAAAATTTATTTAAAAAAAAATGATAAAATTGAAATAGTACATTTTATCGGAGGTGGTTAAAATTGAAAAAAGACAAACTATTAATTGCGAACAAATCCTTTAAATCCAGATTAATTGTAGGCACAGGTAAGTACAGGAATATGACTGAATGTGCAAAAGCAATAAAAACCTCTGGTGCTGAAATAGTCACTGTAGCAGTTAGGAGGGTTAATATAACAGATAAAAAAAAACCACTTTTAATGGATTATATTGATCCAAAAAAAATTACTTATTTACCAAACACCGCAGGGTGTTTTAATTCCAATGAGGCATTGAGAACGCTTAGGCTTGCAAGGGAAATAGGTGGTTGGAAACTTGTAAAATTAGAAGTTTTAGGTGACAAAAAAAATTTGTTTCCTGAAATGATTGAAACTTTAAAATCTACAGAAATTTTAGCTAAAGAGGGTTTTAAAGTTATGGTTTATTGTAACGATGATCCACTGATGGCTAAAAGGTTAGAGAGCTCTGGTGCATGTGCAATTATGCCATTAGCAGCACCAATCGGATCAGGTCTTGGTATACAAAATAAAGTAAATATTAAAATCATTAGAAGCCAAACTAAATTACCTCTTATAATTGACGCTGGTTTAGGAGAAGCATCTGATGCTACTATAGCTATGGAACTGGGTTGTGATGGGGTTCTTGTTAATACAGCTATAGCAAAAGCAAAGAAACCTTTTATAATGGCGTTAGCTTTTAAAAATGCAGTTATAGCTGGGAGACAATCATTCTTATCTGGAAGAATAAAAAAAAATTTAATGGGCAAACGTTCTTCACCGATCAAAGGTATTATTTAGCTTTTTTATAAAATTTTTTTTTTTTATTATTATAAGATTTTCTTTTAAATTTTTTTCTTTCTTTAAGATCTATAATTTTATTATCACTTTTAAGTGAATCCAAATTTTTTAAATTTTCAATATGTTTTACTAATTCAAGAGTTTTGTTAGATTTATTTTTAAAATCTATTATATATTCTGGAATAATTAAAGCACTATCAGTGATTATATCAATTTTCATTTTATTTTTTTTTTCAAAAAAAGTAAGATCACTAACGAAATTTTCTTTTAAAAAATTAGAAATCTTCTCACAAACCTTTAAATTAACAAATTTAGCTTTATTTAATACAGATTTTAATTCTACTAATTTAAGCAATTTTTGAGCAAAAGATTCATCAGAAAGATTTATCTTCCATTTGACAGCACTTTCTCTTAGTCTTTGTCTGGACATTTCCAGTAAACCAAAATTACTTATTCTTCCAATTTGGATTCTTGCTCTATCAGATCTACATTTATCTTTTAATCTTCTCTCAACAGTTCTTCTATTTCCATAACCAAGCATATCTATGAAATCAATAATAATTAGACCTGACAAGTCTCTTATTTTTATTTGTCTTGCTATTTCATCAGCTGCTTCGAGATTTGTGTCTAAAGCTGTACTCTCAACATTTTTCTGTTTAATTGAACTACCTGAGTTAATATCTATTGAAACCAAAGCTTCAGTAGGATTAATTACTAGATATCCTCCTGAGTTAAGTTTTATTTCAGACTCAAATATTTGGTTTAATTTTTGTTCAATTCCTTCTTCGATAAATAAAGAAATTTTTCCTCTGTACTTCTTAATTTTTTTTACATGCGATGGTATCATCATTTTCATAAAATTTTGTGCTTTTTTATAACCTTCATTTCCCTCGATGATGATACTTTTTGTATTCTCATCATACATATCTCTTAAAGTTCTCTTAATAATATCACTTTCTTGATGAATTAAAGACGGAGCTATTGAATTAATTGCAGTATTTTTAATTTGGTTCCAAGTGTTTATTAATGTTGTCAAATCATGATCAATCTCATTTTTAGTTTTGTTACTACCTGCTGTTCTTACTATCAACCCCATCTCTTTAGGTATTTCTATTTCATTTAAGATATTTCTTATTTTTTTTCGATCTGCTGGATTAAAAATTTTCCTTGAAATACCTCCTCCTTTTGCAGTGTTAGGCATTAAAACAATATATTTACCTGCAATTGATATGAATGTACTTAAAGCAGCACCCTTTTGACCACGCTCATCTTTAAGAACTTGAACAAGTATTACTTGATTTGGTTTTATAACTTCCTGAATTTTGTATCTTTTAAATTTGAACTTCTTATCAGTCTTTTTATCTTTGTCATTTTCTAGATTTTCTTTATCTTCAGTTTGTTCTTTTTCAATTGGATCATCTACCTCTAGCTTGCCTTGAGCTAAGTTTTCATTTTCAAGTGCTTCTACCTCTTTAGAGAGAGCTTCTCTAGCTTTCTCTTCTTCTTGCTTAATTTTTTCTAAATCACTTTTTGGAATCTGATAATAATCTGACTGAATATCATTGAAAGACAAAAAACCATGTTTTTCTCTTCCAAAGTCTACAAAGGCTGCCTGCAAAGATGGTTCAATTCTGCTTACTTTGCCTAGATAAATATTATTTTTTATAAGGTTATTCTTTATTCCTTCGTACTCGTAATCTTCAATATTGTCATTTGATTTAAGAACGACCCTAGTTTCATTTGGACGCGAGGCGTCAATATATAAATTTTTTTCCATAATTTTTTGCTTATTTGGTTCATTATATTTTTTTAATTATACATAAATTTTGTTTGATTCATTTGCCTTATCTTTACCAAATTCCAATATATAATGGAAATAAAAATGAGAATATTTTTTAAAAATTTTTTTATTGTTACTTTTGGCTCTTTATTAGTTTTTTCTATAATTGCAGTTGCTATTTTATGGACATTTTCGAGCAATATTCCAGATTATAAGTTTCTTAAGAATTATAAACCTCCAGTTTCAAGTAAAGTTTATTCTGGTAATGGTGATTTAGTTGCTGATTTTTCCAAGGAAAAGAGGATTTTTGTGCCTTATAATTCAATACCTAAAAATGTAATTAATGCTTTTTTATCAGCTGAGGACAAAAATTTTTTTTATCACCCAGGGGTTGATGCAAAGGGGATCTTAAGAGCAATTATAAATAATATTAAAAATTTGTTAACCTCTAAAAGACTCGAGGGGGCGTCAACTATAACTCAACAGGTGGCAAAAAATTTTTTATTAACAAATGAAGTAAGTTTAAACAGAAAAATTAAAGAGGCTATACTTGCCTTTAGAATCGAAAGAGCTTTAAATAAAGAAAGAATACTAGAACTATACTTAAATCAAATATATCTTGGTAGTGGTGCTTATGGGGTTGCAGCTGCGAGCTTAGAATATTTTGATAAATCGATCAAAAACCTTGATTATGCTGAAGCGGCATTACTAGCCGCTTTACCCAAAGCTCCAAGTAAATATAATCCGTATAGAGATAGAGAGTTAGCAAAATTTAGAAGAGACTTAGTTTTGAAAAATCTGTTTGAAAATAATTTTTTGAATTCTAAAGAGTATGAAAATCTAAAAAATCAAAATATTAAACTTAAAAAAAAACAAAAAATTTTTTTAGAAGATGCTCAATACTATATTGAAGAAGTAAGAAAAAAAATTATAAAAGATCTTACTTATGAAAAAGTTTATAAACAAGGGTTTAATATTAACACCCCCATTAATCTTGAATTACAAAAAACTGCAAATCTATCTTTGAGAAATGGATTAATTAGCTATGACAAAAGAAAGGGTTGGAGAGGTCCACTAACAAATAAAAAGTATAAAAAAAATTGGTTTGATAATCTTGAAAAATATGAATTAGAAAAATCAATCTCTTGGGAGATAGCAATAGTAAAAAAGGTAAATCAATTTTCTGTAATAATAGAAACAAAGCAAGGGGTTGAAGGTAATATAGAATACCAAGATATTACCTGGACTAAAAAAGAATTTGATGAAATATTAAATTCAGGAGATATCATTTATGTTAAAAAAATAAATGATAATAATTTCAGTTTAAAACAAATACCAAAAATAAACGGGGGGATTATAGTTATGGATCCCTTCACTGGGAGAGTATTGGCACTTAGCGGAGGTTTTAGTTTTAAAAATAGTGAATTTAATAGAGTTACTCAAGCTCTTAGACAACCAGGATCTGCATTTAAACCATTTGTTTATGCACTTGCTTTAGAAAATAATTATACTCCATCATCTGTAGTACTTGACGCTCCACTTGTATTAGACCAAGGATCTGATTTAAAAATGTGGAAACCCCAAAATTATGGAAAGAAATTTTATGGACCCTCAACATTAAGAACGGGGCTTGAAAAATCTAGAAATTTAATGACAGTAAGAATTGCTCAAAACTTGGGAATTGATAAAATTGTAAACTTTTCAAAATTATTAGGGATTTATGAAAACCCAGAAAAATTATTATCAATATCACTTGGATCAGCTGAAACAACATTACTAAAACTAGCTTCTGCATACTCTGCATTTATCAATGGTGGAAAATTAGTTGAACCAGTTCTAATAGATAGAGTTCAAGATAGTGAAGGAAATACTATTATAAATAACAAACAAAGATCATGTGTTAATTGTGATCAAATTTCTTTTATGAGCAAACAGTATCCAGAAATCAAAGATAATTATAAGCAAGTTTTTTCATCTCAGACGGCTTTTCAAATGACTTCATTATTAGAGGGAGTTGTTAAAAGAGGAACTGGAAAAAAATTGAGAAAACTAGAATTAAATTTAGCTGGAAAAACAGGTACTACTAATGAAAATACTGATGCATGGTTTATTGGTTTTACATCAAATTTGATTATAGGAGTTTATGTAGGTATGGACGACCCTAAACCATTGGGTAAATATGAAACTGGTTCTAAAACTGCTCTTCCAATTTTTAAAGAGTTTGTGGAAAAGGCCGTTAAAAAATCTAATGCAAGACCTTTTAAAGTTGCAGAAGGAATTACGATGATGGTTGTAGATCCTATAACTGGAAAAAAAGCCAAATTTTCATCTAAAAATACTATAGTTGAAGCTTATAAAGAAAAAAATGTCGTAGATGGAAAAGTTTTATTCACAAATAACAATAGATTAGACTCGTCTAATATATTAGAGTTTTATTAATGGATCAAAAATACATAGATTTTAAAAAAGAAATAGAAAAAATTAATCAAAGAATTAAGGAGTATCTTTGAAAAAAATAAAATTTATTTCAAATTAGACAATCACAACAAAGCGATGCTAGAAACTGGTTTTTGGCAGGACAAAGTAAACTCAAAAAAAGTTATTAAGGAAAAAAAAATGTTTGAGGATTTGATTAATTCTTATGAACAATCAATTGTAAAATTAAAAGATTTAGATGAATTAAATGATTTAGCTAGTGAAGAAAATAATTTAAGTATCAAGAATGAGATTTTAGACAACACCAAAGATTTAAGAGAAATAGTAAAAAAAAATGAAATTAAATGTTTTTTATCCAAAGACACAGATTCTCTTGATTGCTACATAGAAATTCATGCCGGAGCAGGAGGAACAGAAAGCCAAGATTGGGCAGATATGTTGAGAAGAATGTATTTGAAATGGGCGGATAATAAAAAATTCCAGTCTAATCTAATAAGTGAACATAAAGGTGATGAAGCAGGTATTAAGTCATCAACTATTAAAGTAGAGGGTGACTATGCATTTGGTTGGCTAACAAAAGAATCTGGAATACATAGATTAGTGAGAATTTCCCCTTTTGACTCAGGAGCTCGAAGACATACAAGTTTTGCTAGTGTATGGGTTTATCCTGTAATTGACGATAATATAAATGTTGAGATTAATGATAAAGATCTAAGAGTTGACACTTATCGTTCAAGCGGTGCAGGAGGTCAGCATGTTAATACTACTGATAGTGCTGTAAGAATCACTCATTTACCATCCAAAATTGTTGTTCAATGTCAAAATGAAAGATCACAGCACAAAAATAAAGAAACTTGTATAAATATGCTTAAAGCCAGGTTGTATGACTTTGAAATAAAAAAAAAGGAAGAAAAAAATTCTAATAATGAGGCATCAAAATCTGATATCGGTTGGGGTCATCAGATAAGATCATACGTCTTACAACCATATAGGTTAGTTAAAGATAATAGAACTCAACATGAAAGTACAAGTCCAGATAAAGTTTTGAATGGTCATATTGATGAATTTTTAGAACAATCTCTTTATCAAATAAAATGAAGATAATTTCTAGATTATTATTCGCTATTTTTTTTCTTATTTTTTTATCATTAACTTATTTAAGTTTATTTGGAATTGAAACTCAGAAATTTAATAATCAGATAATTAGTAAAATAAAAATTTTTGATAAAAACTTAGATATAAGATTAAATACTATAAAGGTTGTTTTAGATCCATTTAGACTCAAGATTAACGCCAAAACAATTGGTCCAAAATTGATAAATAAAAATAAGATTATAGAAATTGAAAGTATAAAAACAAAAATTTCTTTAAAAGCATTATTTGATGATAAATTTTTAGTTGAAAATTTAGAAATTTCAACTAAGTCATTAAAAGTCAGTAATTTGATATCATTTATAAGATCAATTAATCAAAAACCAGAACTTTATTTTTTGGAAAAAACTGTTCGGAAAGGTTTTTTAATTGCAGACCTTAAACTTGAGTTTGATGATCAAGGTAAAATCAAAGACAATTATAAAATAAAAGGTTTTTTAAAAGATGTTGATTTAAGTTTAATCAATAGATTCAACATAGATAAACTTAACTCTATTTTTGATTTTAAAAACAACCAACTGAATATAACTGACACTAACTTTAAGTTGAATGGTTTAAGTTTTAAATCAAATGATATATCTGTAAAAAATTTAGGCAATGGCTTTTCTGTAAAAGGCAAAGTTGAACATAAAAAATTTGATTTAGAAGATGAAAGTGTAGCAAAATTGTTAAATGAGCTTAGTAAAAATTTGAATTTTAAAAGTTTAAATTTTAGCTCAAAAAATAATTTTTCTTTTAAATTAAATAAAAATCTAAAAATTAAGGATTTAGAAATTTTTTCAAAGGTGAATTTAGAGAGGCTTTCAATTTTAAATGAATTAGAATTAAAGAATTTTTTTCCAAAGATTAAAAAAAATATTTTGATTAGTAATAATGACCTAGAAATAAAATATAAAAAAAAAACCTTTTCTCTTGTTGGAAAGGGCAAAATTTTAATACAAAATCAAGAGGATAGTATATTCTATGAACTTGTTAAAAACAAAGAAGATTTTAAATTTAAAACTTCAATCAAAATTAGTGACAACCCTTTAGATATTAATTTTTTAAATTATGTTAATCAGAATAAAAATGACATTTTAATTGATATTAAGGGTGTAAGAAAAAAGAATAATGTCTTATTAATCGATTTATTTTCTTTAAAGGAAAATAATAATATTTTTGGTATTCGAAATTTAAAATTAGGCAAAGATTATCAGATTATAGATATTAATCAGTTAAATTTTGATTATTTAGATAAAGACAATAAAAAAAATTCAATTTCAATGATAAAAAAAAACAAAGAATATTTTGTTGATGGCTCTTATTTTAACGCTGAAAGCTTAATAGAAAACATACTTAATGGAACTAATAAGAATACTAATATTCTAGGTATAAATAGTATATTTAAGATTGATATAGACAAAGTTAGATTGGATAAAAGTAATAATTTATCAAACCTTAAAGGAAATTTAGTTTTTAAAAACCAGAAGATTATAAATGGAAAATTAGAGGGTTTATTCACAAAAAATAAGAAATTGAAATTAACTATAAGAACAAATGGCAATGATAAAATTACAACTTTATATTTAGATCAAGCAGAACCTTTTGTTAGAAGATACAATTTTGTAAAAGGTTTTGATGGTGGTGAACTTGACTTCTATAGTTCCTCTGATGGTGAAGAAACTAAATCAACTTTAAAGATTTATAATTTCAAATTAAAAGAATTACCAGCATTAACTAAAATATTGACATTAGCTTCTCTACAAGGAATAGCTGATACTTTATCTGGAGAAGGTATTCGATTTAATGAATTTGAAATGAATTTTAGAAATAAAAATAATCTTATGACTATAGATGAAATTTACGCAATTGGACCTGCAATATCAATCTTGATAAATGGATATATTGAGAAAGATAAATTGATTAGTTTAAGGGGTACATTAGTGCCTGCAACTACAATAAATAAGTTTATTGGTTCTTTACCAGTGTTTGGTGATATATTAGTAGGCTCTAAAACTGGAGAGGGTGTGTTTGGTGTAAGTTTCAAAATTAAAGGTCCCCCAAAAAACCTCATAACTACAGTTAATCCAATTAAAACTTTGACTCCAAGATTTATTACAAGAACCTTAGAAAAAATAAAGAAAAATTAATTTAATTCAATTTTCAAATGTCTTTTTTTTCCAATAGAAAGTTTTATATAATCATCATCAAATAATTCTTCTTTAATAACAAATTTATCATCTGATATAATCTTATTATTTATTTTAATAGCATTTCCTTTTATTAATCTTCTTACTTCACTTTTTGAACTTTCTAATTTTGATAAGATGATAAGATCAATAATATTTAGACTTTTAGTTAAATTTGATTTTTTTATTCTAAATAAAGGTTGTTTAGATCCATGAAGATTACCCGAAAAAGCCTCTTTGGCAGATTGTTCTGAGTCTGAAGCTGCTTTTGAGCCATGAAGCATAGTTGTAGCTTTGTTAGCAAGTAATACTTTTAGTTTATTAATATCATTATTTTTTATTGTATTAATTTCGTCCATGTCTAATTCAGTAAAAATTTTTAAAAATTTTACTACATCTCTATCATCTGTATTTCTCCAAAACTGCCAGTAATCGTATGAAGATAATAATTTTTTATCTAACCAAATCGCACCGGATTCTGTTTTTCCCATTTTTGTTCCCGAAGCAAGAGTTATCAAAGGTGTTGTTAATCCATAAGTTTTTTTATTGGAGTGTCTTTTTATTAATTCCACACCGTTGATAATGTTTCCCCATTGGTCAGAGCCTCCAATTTGAAGAGCACAATCCTCTTTTTTGTTTAATTCAAGAAAATCATATGCCTGCAGAATCATATAATTAAATTCCATGTAACTTAACGACTGTTCTCTTTCTAATCTAGTTTTAACACTATCGAAACTTAACATTTTGTTTATTGTAAAATGCTTTCCAATATCCCTCAAAAAAGAAATGTAATTTAAACCTTTCAGCCAAGAATAATTATTTACGAAAATTGGCTTTGTTTTAGAGTCTTCAAAATTTAAAAATTTTTTTAATATTTTTTCAATATTCTTTATATTTTTTTCAATAACCTTCTCTTTTAGAATACTTCTCGTTTTATCTTTTCCTGAGGGATCACCTATTCTGGTAGTACCACCTCCCAATAAAACTATAGGCCTATGTCCATGTTTTTGAAGCAATCTTAAACACATTATTTGCAGCAAACTTCCAACGTGTAAACTTTCTGCAGTGCAGTCAAAACCGATATAACCTCTTATTTTTTTTGTATCTAGTAATAAAGATAATTCTTTCTCATCAGTACATTGATAGAAAAAACCCCTTTCTTTAAACTCTTTTAAAAATTTATTCATAAGTTTATAGTTATACAATATACAAATTTTATTAAAAAAAAATAAGAATGGGAAAAATATTTACAGCCCTAGGCTTAATGAGTGGAACATCTGGAGATGGTGTAGATGCTTCTATAATAACTTCGGACGGAACAGTTCATTATAATGAAATTTTGAGCAGATATTTTAGATATGACGAGAAAACGTATAAAAATATTCATAATTTAAAAACTAAAATCTCAAAAATAGACGATCTGAAAAAAAATAAGACTGAAATTGATAATCTTGAAAAAGAAATTACTTTGTTCCACGCAAAAGCTGTTAAAGAGATACTTAAATTAACTGAAAAAAAAATAGATTTTGTAGGATTTCATGGTCAAACAATTTACCATAACTCTCTTGAAAAAGTTTCCATACAGATAGGAAATGGTGATTTACTCTCTCAATTAACAAAAAAAATTGTAATTTTCAATTTTAGACAAAATGATATTAAAAATGGTGGTGAAGGTGCTCCCTTAGCTCCAATTTTTCACAAGCAAATAGTTCAAAAAAAAAAAATTGAATTACCTGTTTGTATTTTGAATATAGGTGGGATAGCAAATATAACCGTCATAGATAATCATGATGAAAAAGATTTGTATAGTAGAGATCTAGGCCCAGGCAACTGTTTAATAGATGAATGGATAAGAAAAAATACAAATAATAAGTTTGACAAAAATGGGGAAATTGCAAAAAGAGGAATTATAAATAAGTTAATTCTTAATCAAGCTCTTGATAATTATGATAATAGAATAAATCAAAACATATCATCTTTTGATACCAAAGATTTTGATTTAGGTTTTGTTAGGGGTCTCAGTGTGGATGATGGGGCGGCCACTTTGACCGATTTTACAGGAAGGGTAATAGGAGAAGGAATATCAAATTTTTTGCCTGAAGTTAAAAATAAAATATGGAAAGTTTTAGTTTGTGGTGGAGGTAGAAAAAATTTAACTTTAATTGAAAATATAAAAAAAAATACCTTTAAAAATTTGATAATTCAACCCATTGATGAATATGATATCGATGGAGATTATGTAGAGTCCCAAGCATTTGCGTTTATCGCTATAAGATCTTTTTTAAATCTACCTATTTCATTTCCTGAAACTACGGGATGTAAATTACCATGCACAGGTGGTGTTCAAGCTAAAAATTTTTAATAAATAGCGATTTCTTTTTTTATATATTTGTCTAAATTCTTAACTAATTCATTTTCATTTTTTGAAAAAAAATGATTTGCATTTGGTATAGATTGAAATTCAACTCTAATTCCTTTTTGTGCACTAAGTCTTTTATCAAGATCTTTAAGATTTTCTATTGGGACCAATTCATCTTTTTTACCATAAATCATTAAACCTGAAGTAGGACAAGGTGATAAAAAAGAAAAATCATAAACATTTGGCTGAGGTGAAATTGCAATAAATCTGTTAATTTCTGGTCTCCTCATTAATAGCTGCATTGCAATTAATGAACCAAAAGAAAAACCTGAAACCCAACACTGAGAATTATCAAAATTTTCTCTTTCTAACCAGTCTAATGCTGCAGCAGCATCAGCAAGTTCGCCCTGACCGTTGTCAAATTCACCATCACTTTTACCAACGCCTCTAAAATTTACTCTACAAACAGAAAAATTATTTTCCATGAAGATATTAAATGTTTCTACAACTACTTTATTATTCATTGTTCCCCCGTATTGTGGATGTGGTTGTAAAACAAGAGCAATTGGTGACGTAGGTTTTTTACTTTTAAAATACTTTGCCTCCAACCTTCCAGCAGGACCAGGAATAAATATTTCTAAAATTTTATTATCCATAATTGTAACTGATAACTATTCTCAAAAAAAAAATAGGTTTACCACATGTGGGCGACAAAATGTTAGTCTTTTTTTTTTTTGGATACTTGACTATTTTAGTCAGGTTTATATATACCCCATATTATAACTATTTATGAAATTAACTTCTAAAGGTAGATATGCGGTCATGGCTTTAGCAGATATAGCCAGATTTGACAATATTAACCCAGTATCTCTTAGGGATATCTCCTTAAGACAAGGTATTTCATTAGATTATTTAGAACAAATATTTTCTAAATTAAGAAAAAAAGAAATAGTTCAAAGTGTGAGGGGTACACAGGGTGGCTATGTATTAAATAAAAAGGCGAGAGAAATAAAACTCACTAATATTTTTGATGCTGTTGACGAAAAAATAAAGACTGTTCAATGTAAGAAAGAGTCAAAAAAAGGATGTCATGGCAAAACAACAAAGTGTCTTACACATAATCTTTGGGACGAACTTGAAAATCATATCAATAATTTTTTTGAGGAAAAAAGTTTAGAGGACTTAGTTAGAGATAACGCTGAAAGAAGAATTTAAAATGGATACAAGAGAAAAAGATATAGAAAATTTGAAAGACTATAAGTATGGTTTTTCAACTGACATTGAAAACATTAAAGCTCCTAAAGGTTTGAATGAAGATGTAATAAAGTTTATTTCAAATATAAAAAAAGAGCCAGACTGGATGCTTGATTTTAGATTGAAAGCCTTTGAAAGATTTAAACAATTAAAAGAACCTGATTGGCAAAAACCAAAATATCCAAAAATTGACTATCAAGATCTATATTATTATTCAGCTCCAAAAAGTATGAATAACAAACCTAAAAGTTTAGATGAATTGGATCCAAAGCTTCTAGAAACATATAAAAAGCTTGGCATCCCTCTTCAAGAACAGGCAAGATTGAACGGCATTGCAGTGGATGCAGTATTTGATTCAGTATCAGTTGCCACTACTTTCAGAGAAGAGCTAAATAAACAAGGAATTATTTTTTGTCCAATTTCTGAAGCAATTCAAAATCATCCTGAATTAGTTAAAAAATACTTGGGATCTGTAATTCCTATAACTGAT
>MDSV01122423.1_pt1 | contig 13565 bp, 13 predicted proteins | sample 810851 | NCBI WGS metagenome assembly MDSV01 (sample SAMN05326640, study PRJNA326480) | marine metagenome | isolation source: seawater | place: Atlantic Ocean: North East | collected 2012 | reverse complement strand
ATAATTGAAGCCCTTCAAAATTCAATTTCTCAGGTAAAATATTGTAGAATAGCCGAGCCAGGAGAGTTCACAAAAATAGCTTTTCAAAATAATAAAATAAATTTACTTAAAGCAGAAAGTATAGCAGATTTAATTTCATCCGAAACAGAAATTCAAAGAAAGCAAGCAATTAGAATAATGTCCGGGGAAAGTTCTACTAAATTTATTTCATGGAGAGAAGGATTGTTGAAAATTTTATCTAATGTTGAAGCTAAAATTGACTTTCCTGATGAAGAACTTCCAAATAATATTTTAAAAGATATAAAAGTAAAATCAGAAAAAATTAAAAACGAAATTAAAAAAACTTTAGATGATCAAAAAGTTGGTGAAAGAATTAGAGAAGGTTTTAAGATAGCTATAGTTGGACCCACAAATGTTGGTAAGTCAAGTTTACTGAATTATCTTTCAAGAAGAGAGGTTGCAATTGTATCCGAAATTGCGGGTACTACCAGAGATGTAATTGAAACACATCTTAATATTGATGGTTTGCCTGTAGTAGTTTCAGATACAGCTGGAATAAGAGACTCAAAAGATGAAATAGAAAAAAAAGGAATTAGATTATCTCTAAAAAGAGCTGAAGATGCTGATCTAAATATAGTAGTAATTGAACCTAAAAGTGCTCATTTTACTGGATTTTTAAAGGATTTAATATCAGACAAGTCCATACTTGTAATAAATAAATCTGATCTTGGAATTGATAATATAATTTATGAATTTAAAAAATATAATCCAATATATATCTCAATAAAAAAAGAAAAAAATCTAAATAAATTAATATCAATAATTAAAGAAAAACTTAAAAATCAATTTATAAATTCTGAGGATATTTTAATTACAAGAGAAAGACATAGGCAACATTTAGAACAGTGTGTTTTCCATCTTGAGAATTTTGAAAATAAAAATGAAGTTCAGGACTTTGATAAGGGTGCGGAAGATCTCAGATTAGCTACTAGACACCTAGGAATTATTGTAGGAAAAGTGGATGTTGAGGAGATATTAGGTACGATTTTTAATGATTTTTGTATAGGTAAATAAGTATCTATTTTAGGCATTTTTAAGCAATTTTAACTGACTTCTTGTAAAAAAATATTTCAATTATAAATTACATCTATGAAAAATTATTTGTCTTTTGATGTAGCAGTAATTGGTGGAGGACATGCTGGATGTGAAGCTGCAGCCGCTTCTGCGCGACTTGGAATTAATACTGCTTTATTTACTAGCAAAATAGAAACTATAGGAGAAATGTCCTGTAACCCGGCCATTGGTGGTTTGGGGAAAGGACATCTTGTAAGGGAAATAGATGCTTTAGATGGAGTAATGGGAGACGTGGCTGATAAATCAGGTATACAATTTAGACTACTAAATAGAAGTCGAGGTCCCGCTGTTAGAGGACCTAGAACTCAAAGCGACAGATCACTATATAAAAAATATATGAAAGAAAAACTGTTAAACTACTGTAATTTAAGCATTTTTTCAGACTCAGTAATTGAGTTTATTTTCGACAAAAACAGTGTAAAAGGATTTATAACACGTTCAGGAAAAGAAATAAAAACATCAAAGGTAATACTAACAACAGGTACTTTTTTGAATGGTTTGATCCATGTTGGCGACAAACAAACTCCAGCAGGAAGGTACAATGAAAAACCAACTACTGGATTGAGTGACCAACTAAGAAAATATAATTTTAAAATGGGAAGATTAAAGACAGGAACTCCTCCGCGATTAGATTCTAGAACAATTAATTTTAACAATTTAGAAGAACAGGTTGCAGACGACGACCCTTACTTTTTTTCTTTTCTAACTAAAAAAAATTTAAATAAACAAGTTTCATGTAGAATGACTTATACGAATGATATAGTTCATAAAATAATTTCAAAAAATATAAAACGAAGTGCAATGTACTCCGGCAATATAAAAGGAGTAGGTCCAAGATATTGTCCTTCCATTGAAGATAAAATTGTAAAATTTTCTGAAAAGCAAAGACATCAAATATTTTTAGAACCAGAGGGATTAAATGACATAAATATTTACCCAAATGGCATATCAACTTCATTGCCAGAAGAAGTTCAGCAAGAAATATGCAGTAAAATCAATGGTTTAGAGAATGTAAAAATTATAAGGCCAGGTTATGCTATAGAATATGATTATGTAGATCCAAGAGAGCTGTTTTTAACTCTGGAAACTAAGAAAATTGGAAATTTGTATCTAGCAGGTCAAATAAATGGAACTACCGGATATGAGGAAGCTGCAGCTCAGGGACTTATGGCAGGAATTAATGCAGCCTTATCAGTAAAAGGTATTGAGCCTTTTATACTAGATAGATCGGAGGCTTACATTGGTGTAATGATCGACGATCTTGTCACAAAAGGTGTGGCTGAGCCGTATAGAATGTTTACATCTAGAGCTGAGTATCGTCTTACATTAAGGGCAGATAATGCAGATCTAAGATTAACCCAAAAAGGTATTGGCCTAGGTTTAGTTTTAAAAGATAGATCCGCGATATTTAAAGACAAATTAAATAATTTAAAACATACATCTGATAAAATGGAAAAATTGCATATAACTCCATCAAAAATATATAAATTTTCAATTAATATAGCTAAAGATGGAATTTCTAGATCAGCAAGTCAAATTTTAAGCCAAAAAGGGGTAGATATGAGTAAAATTAGAGAAATTTGGCCTGAAATTGAATATATTTCAAGAGAAATTGATGATCAGCTTGAAATAAATGCGCATTATAGAGGATATCTTAAAAAACAAAATGCTGATATATTAGCCTTTAAAAGGGATGAAAATCTTATAATACCTAAAAATATCAATTATGACGATTTAAGTGGGCTTTCCAACGAAGTAAAATATAAATTTAAGCAAATTAAACCTAAAACTATGGGACAGGCGCTAAGAATTGACGGAATTACTCCTGCAGCTGTATATATTTTGTTGTCTCATGTCAAAAGAAAGTCTATTAAGCATATAGCTTGATTGATTCGAACATTTTAAAGTATTCAAAATTAGAAACTCTTAATGTTTCACGTGAAACATTTCCAGAGCTTGAAGAGTTTAGATATCTAATTTTAGAGAAAAATAAGGAAATTAACCTTATAAGCTCTAAAACAGAGGGTATTTCAAGAGAAAGACATATAATAGATTGTGCACAAATCATTGATTTTATTGATCAAAATGATAAATTATGTACAGATATTGGATCAGGATCAGGACTTCCAGGTATAGTTTTAGCTATCATAATGAAACATAGAAAATCAAACATGAAGTTTAATTTGTATGAAAAAAGTTTCCATAAAAGCAATTTTTTAAAAGAAGTGTCTAAAAAATTTGAATTAAATACTAAAATTTTTCAAAAAAATATTTTTGAGGAAAAAAATTTAGTAACAGATTTAATTGTTGCTAGAGCATTTAAACCATTGCCAGTAATTTTAGATTTAGCGTATCAAAATTTTAAAAAATTCAAAAACATAATTTTATATATGGGTAAAAATGGTAAACAATCATTGATCGACTCTTTGAACTATTGGCAATTTGAGTATAAAGAAAAAAAAAGTTTAACTAGTGATGACTCTTTTATGGTTAAAATTTACAATTTAAAAAAAATATGAGTGGAAAAATAATTTCAGTAATAAATCAAAAAGGTGGGGTGGGGAAAACGACTACTGTTATTAATCTTGCAGCAGGTCTTACAATGAAAGAAAAAAAAATTTTAGTTATAGACTTAGATCCACAAGGAAATGCTACCACAGGTCTTGGATTATCTAACTACGATGCTTCTGAACAAACAATTTATAATGTTTTAAATGGAAAAAAAAATATTTCTGATGTAATTCGTAATACCAGTATAGAAAATTTAGATTTAATTACTTCAAACGTCGATCTTTCAGGTTTAGAGGTAGAAACTGCAGGCGATAGCAGAAGAGCCTTTATTTTGAAGGAGCAATTAATGGCTTATTTACACGATTCTAAAGCCTCATATGATTATGTGCTGATAGACTGTCCACCTTCCTTAAGTTTACTCACAATTATGGCTTTAGTAGCATCAAACTCACTTGTCGTACCGCTGCAAACAGAATTTTTTGCATTAGAGGGATTAACACAACTTATGAAAACTATAGAAAGAGTTAAAAACAATTTAAATCCTGATCTTTCCATTAGAGGAATACTTTTAACAATGTATGATAAGAGAAACAAACTTTCATCAGAAGTCGAAAAGGAAGCAAGAGGTTATTTTAAAGATAAAGTATATAAAACTATAGTTCCTCGTAACGTAAGGCTATCAGAAGCGCCTTCTCATGGCGTTCCAGTTTTAATATATGATAAAAATTGTCCTGGCAGCAAATCGTATTTTAGTTTTACTGATGAATTTATAGATCAAGAAAGAATTATGGAGACTGCAGCATAATGAATCCATTTACTAAAAAAGGATTAGGTAGAGGTTTATCATCACTTATTGGAGATTTACCTTCGAGTAAAACAAAATCAAATAGGGTTTTAATAGCTAATTTAAAGCCAAACAAGAATCAGCCAAGAAAAAAATTCGATGAAGAAAGTCTAAGCGAACTTTCAAATTCAATTAGAGAAAAAGGAATAATACAACCAATTATTGTTAGGCCTTTAGATGCATCAGACTATGAAATAATTGCTGGTGAAAGAAGATGGTTAGCTGCGCAAAAAGCAGGTTTACACGAAGTTCCAGTAGTTGTAGTTGAGGCAGACGATTTGAAGTCTCTAGAGTTTGCGATCATTGAAAATGTTCAAAGATATGATTTAAACGCAATAGAAGAGGCTCAAAGCTATCAAAAGCTAATAAATGAATTTGCCTATGATCAGGAAAAAGTTTCAAAATTTATAGGAAAAAGCAGAGCCTACATTACCAATTCCTTGAGACTTCTATCGTTACCTGATGAAGTTTTAGATTTAATTAGGAATAATAAATTAACACCTGGACACGCCAAAATATTAGTAGGAATTAATAATTCTTATCATCTAGCTAAGAAGATTATAGATAAAAAACTTTCTGTAAGACAAGCAGAGAATTTAGTAAGACTTCTTAAGTCAAGTAAAAAAAATAATCTTATTAAACTTGGAGATTCTAATTTAAAGAATCTTGAAAGTATTATTAGTGAAAAAATAGGTCTAAATGTAAAAATTAAAAATAATAAGAAAAATAAAGGATCAATTACTATTGATTTTAAATCACTAGACCAATTAAATAGAATTGTAGATATAATAAAATCTAACTATTAATCTAAGAAATAGATTCGTTAATTAAAAAATCAGATAAAATATAAATTCCATTTTGTGAGTTGAGCTTTACTAATTTTTCAATTGAATTTATTTTATATATAAAATTTTCTATTTTTTCTATGGACCAATTATTAATCTGTTTTTTTACAATTTCTTTTTCTTTCCAAAAAATTGGCGGTTTAGAAAGTGATATTGCTTTTTCTAGATCATTAAATTTTTCATAAAAGACTCTTATTTTCAAATTTCTTTTAGATTTATTCAAAATTGTCCTTAAAATTAATACGCAATCATCTGATGAAAAGTTATTTTCATTTAAAATATGAGTTAATCGTTTTACATTTTTTGCTAAACAATTATCGGTTAGTTCAGAAACACTGTAGTTTTCCGATAAATTTGTTAGTGTTTTTAATTCTTCAAGATCAATTTTTTTTGTTTTCTTTGTATATAAATCAATTTTATTTAGTTCGTTATATAGATTAATCCTGTCGCCACTCATTCTATCAACTAAAAAATTAATAGATTGATTTGATATAGATATTTTTTTTTCTTTAAAAAAATCAAATGCAAGTTTACCAAGTGCAATATTGTTATCCTCATAAAATGGAACACATGCTAAATTTTTTTCTTTTTCGAATAAGTTTCTTAGTTTAGATTTTTTGTCTAAAATAGCAGATAATAAAATAATTTTTACTGACTTTAAATTTTTATTTATTATTTCAGAAACTATTTTTTCTGATTTATCAGAGGCTCTAGATAAAATTATTATTTTTTCATTATCAAAAAAAGACTTAGTAAATAAGTTTTCATAAAAATGACTTATATTTTCCAGGATATCTTTCTCTTCGTAACGAATAACTGAACCTTTAAAATTATTTAAAAATTGATTATTTATTACTTCATTTTTAAACCCTTCATTTGATCCGTAAAATAAGAATAAATTGAAATTATTTACATCGTCATTTTTAAAATCTTTATTTTTTATAATCATACTCTTAATTGAGTTAAATAATTTATAATTTCTTCAGTTATTTTTTCGTTTAAACTTTTCTCCAAATTTTTTTCATAAATATTTAAATCAAATTTGTTGTCAGAGTTAGAATATTTTGAATTTTTCAAAAATATTTTATTATTTAATAATTCCGTTTCATCATATAAAAAAAGTTCTACAATAATTAATAGTTCTAGCAAATCAGGATTTCCTTTTTTATCTTTTGTGATGATATTTGTTTTTTTCTGGCTATTTATGACTACGTTGATATTTTTTCCTCCCTTTTTAAAATTTAAGTTTTGAAAAGCTTTTTTGATTGATTTATCAACATTTTCATTTGACTGAAATTCTATTTCAGAAATATTATAATTTAATTCTTTTAATAAATATATTCTTTCATACCCACATGAATTTAGTAAAAAAAATATAATATAATAAAGAAATATAAATTTTATTTTCATTTTATAATTAAGTTGATTAGTTTATCTTTTACAAATATTTTTTTTAAAATTTTTTTTCCTTCTAAATATTTTTTTAATTTTATATCATTTAAAGATTTTTCTATAATTTCATTTTCTTCTGCGCCTTTTTTCATTAGAAATAATCCTCTTTTTTTACCATTTATCTGAATTACTATATTTACATTTTCTTCTATTAAATATTTATTTTCAACTTCTGGCCAAGATAAATTTCTATCCTCCTTCAATGAATTTAAGCATTCAGACATAATATGTGGAATAATAGGGTAAAAAACTTTTAATAATTTAACATAATTTACTTTTAAATTTTCAAAATTATCTTTCTTATCTATAATTTTAGATAAATAATTATAAGTTTCATATAAATTAGCAATTATTACATTATAATTAAAATTATCTAAATTTTTTGAAATTTTTTTGATTAAATTATTTGTATAAATAGAAATCGAGTCCTTGCAGTCATTTGATGTTTGTAAGTGTTTTTCATTAATTTTTATAATTATTTTTTGATGTAAAAGCCAAAATTTTAAAATAAATTTATGAGAAGCAATTATACCTTGTTCAGACCATTGCACATCTTTTTCTGGAGGGCTGTCTGATAATATGAAAAGTCTAACTGCATCTGCACCATAATTTTTGATAATTTCCTCTGGGTCTATAGTATTTTTTTTAGATTTAGACATTGACTCTGATGGACCAATAGAAACTTTTTCATCTGGATTATTCTTTATAAAATAATTTTTACCATCATTTGTACTTACTTCATCTGGACTTACCCAATTGTTATTTTTATCTTTATATGTTTCATGACAAACCATTCCTTGAGTAAATAAACTTTTAAATGGTTCATTTACATTAAATTTATCATTTTTATAACTTAGAGCTTTCATGAAAAAGCGTGAATATAAAAGATGCAAAATAGCATGCTCTACACCACCAATATATTGATCAACAGGCATCCAGTAATCAATTTCTTCTTCAGTAAATCCATAGCTATCTTCTTTGGGTGAACAAAATCTTAAATAATACCAAGACGAACAAACAAATGTGTCGAGAGTGTCTGTTTCTCTTATAAGTTCTTTTCCATTTATTGATATTTTTTTCCAATCTTTTTGACCATCTAATGGGTTTCCTTTAACATTAAGGTTAATATTTTCAGGCAGCTTAACAGGCAACATTGATTTAGGTATTGGTATAGTTTTTCCATTTTCATCATATGCTATGGGTATTGGACAGCCCCAGTATCTCTGTCTTGATACTCCCCAGTCTTTTAATCTATAATTTATTTGTTTATTTCCTAATTTTTTTTTTTCTAAAATATTTATAGTTTCAACTACAGATTTTTCAGGAGCTTCTAAGCCATTTAAAAATTCAGAATTAATTATAACACCTGGACCAGAATAGGCTTCTTTATCTACTTTGAATGTTTCTTTTTCATCATGAGGTCTAACTACAGTTTTAATTTTTAAATTGTATTTTTTTGCAAAATCAAAGTCTCTTTGATCATGTGCAGGGCATCCAAAAACAGCACCAAATCCATAATCCATTAGTACAAAATTTGCAAAATAAACAGGCACTTTTTGATTTGGATTTAATGGATTTATAGCCATTAAATCAGTTTTAAAGCCAATTTTTTCACCTACAGCAATAGCCTCTTCGGTCATTCCAGTTTTTGAACATTCTTTTTTAAACAGTTTAAAATCTTCACTTTTTTCATAAAATTTTGATACTTCATGATCAACAGACAAGGCTAAGAATGAAAAACCAAAAAGCGTATCTGGTCTCGTTGTAAAGCATTTAATGTTATTTACTGGTAAATTTCCTTCAATTTTAAAGTCTATTTCGGAACCAAATGATTTTCCAATCCAATTTTTTTGCATAGTTTTAACTTTATTTGGCCAAGCTTCTAAAGTTTCCAGACCATCAAGGAGTTCTTGGGAAAATTTTGATATATTAAAAAACCACTGACTTAATTTTTTTCTTTCTACAGATGCACCCGATCTCCAACCTTTACCCTCTATAACCTGTTCATTTGCAAGAACAGTTTCATCTACCGGGTCCCAGTTAACATAATTTTCTTTTCTGTAAACTAATCCTTTTTCATAGAGCTCAAGAAAAAAAAGTTGTTGATGTTTGTAATATATTTCAGAACAAGTTGAAATTTCTCTATCCCAATCTATTGATAAACCCAATTCTTTCAATTGAGATTTCATTACTGCAATATTTTTTTCAGTCCATTCTTTTGGATCTAAATTATTTTGACGTGCTGCATTTTCAGCTGGCATACCGAAAGAATCCCAACCCATTGGATGTAAAACATTAAAGCCTTGCATTTTTTTATGTCTAGCTAGAACATCACCTATGGTATAATTTCGAACATGTCCCATATGTATTTTTCCTGATGGATAGGGAAACATTTCAAGACAGTAAAATTTTTTTTTATTTTTATCTATTTCTACTTTACTAATTTTTTTTTTATCCCAATAGTTTTGCCACTTAGACTCTATTAATTTAAAATTATATCTTTCCATAAATGACTATATTTTAGATAAATTAAAAAATATTATATTAATTAATTAGCTCTTTCTCCCAGTCTTGGAAATTTTTTGTTAAATGCTTTTCTTCTTTTAGCAAGTACATCTTTTTCAATCAAAACAGCTTTTTTCAAGATTGCTAATTTAAGTTCGTCTGGCATATCATTTTCTAATTTAATGATTTTACATCTGTTGTTTTCATCACATATTTTTTTGTGAACAAAAATTTTCAAAGCATCAGCTCTTATTTCATCTGATAAAAATCTAACGGTTATTTTTATAGATTCTTCATTGGATTGTTCACTGTACCAGTCTGTAATAATAATTCCCCCACCATAATCCGCACTGCTTAAAATCATAAAATCCAAAGTATCCATAGTTGCTTTCCAAAGTGGATTTGCAGAAGCAAACATTACTGTTCCAGCAGCACCTCCTTCTCCCTTACGAAGTAATTTTATACCTCTTCCTTCCTCCATATTTTTTCTCACTCTATCTTCTGCTTTATGTGGAACTTCTTTAGCTGGTGCTGGATCCCAAATTTTACCTGCTCCACAGGAATTTAGTAAAATTATCGAAAAAAAAGGAATTAATGCTAATTTTTTAAATAAATTCATGATTTTATCTTTAAACTAAATCGTTAGACTTTCAAAACTATCAAACTAGCTTAAAATGTTGCATTTATGCAACAAGTAGTAAAAAAAGGACAAAATATATGGTATTAGGGGTATTTTTTAACAATTTTAAAATAAAAATTCCATATTCATATATGAAAAAACTAAAAGGAGTAAATTATGAATAAATTTAAAAAACTAGGTGTATCAGCATTAGCAGGATCGCTAGCTGCTTTTTCAGCACAAGCTGCTGAATTAAGCTTCAGTGGTGACTCTAGTGTTTCTTACACTTCAGGTGGTCAAACTGCAGTAGCAAGTGGTGCACAGGGTGTATCTGCTGACGTTGGAATGTCTTTCTCTGCAAGCGGAGAAATGGACAACGGTTGGACAGTAAGCACAGCAGTTGATACTGGTAACGATAACGCTTCATCTTCAGCTCAATTAACAATTGGAATGGGTGATCTTGGTACTTTACAATTTAACCAAATCGCTGGTTCATTTGTTAGAGGTTTAGATGACAAATTGCCAACAGCATGGGAAGAAACTAGTGACTTAGATGGTCACACTAACGTTGCTTCTATTGTTGGTAACGCTACTAACGATGGTTCAATATCTTACAAAACACCTGCTTTAGACATAGTTGGTGGAACTGTTCAATTGATGTTAGACTATGATACTGCTCCAGGAGTTGCTGACGGTGGTCAGGGTGCAACTGTTGCAAGATCTACTTTTGATGGTGGTGTTGCAGTTGGATTAACTGTAGGTTATGGAGGTTTATCTCTACAAGTTGGTCATGAGACTTTAGATGCAATTTTAGCTACTAGAGGTGATCAAAATAACTCAGTAATCTCAGCTCAATATGCAGCTGGTCCATTTACAATTGGTTATGCAGAATGGGAGCACAACGATGGTGCTGCTGGTACTGCAGGTGCTGACTATACAGGAGAAGGTATGTCTGTTGCGTTTAACGTAAACGACAATTTAACAATCTCTTATGGTACTCATGAAGATAACAAGGAAGCTGATAGTAATGATGCTAACACAGTTGATGTTGACATTGATTCTATCCAAGCTGCTTACACAATGGGTAGCATGGCTGTTAAAGTGCAAAACACTCAAACAGACAATCCTAACTTCGTGAACAACACTGAATCAGACATGAGCGAAATTAACGTTTCATTCTCGTTCTAATTTAGTAAGAAGTTAAAAATTTAAAACGGCCTAAATTTTATTTAGGCCGTTTTTTTTTATCCAAGAGATCGAAGCTAATCCTAAAACACTTTTTCTATTAATTCTTTTATAGTTACTATTATTTATTCCACCTAAAGCAATTATATTTTTATTTGTATGCATAGATAAATTTCTAAATTTATATATATCAAGAAAATGATTATAATAATTGTTTTTAAATATGGGACTTATAAAAATTTCTTGACATTTTTGTCTTTCCTTAACTTTTATTTCATAAATATTATGGGCCGATCCGATAATTTTGAAATTGTTTCTTAATGTATAAGAATTATGGGTGTTGGATTTGTTGAAAGATGGTATATATGCTCCATCGAGCATTAATTTATGCGCTAATTTGATGTTATTTGAAAGATAAAATTTATTTCCTTTCTTTTTTAGAAAATCTCTTATTTTAACTAGTTTTTCTTTATCTGTTTTGTTTTTATAGTTTCTAAAAATTACTGTTATATTTTTATCAAGCTTTATAAGCTCATTTGCTTTAAATTCATTAATAAAATGATAAATTTTAAATAATTTATGAATCATGAAACTGTTAATAAACTAAACATAATTAAATCAGAAATAAATAATAAAATATTAAGTTTAAATTTTAATAATTATACTCCTAATATTATAGCAGTTACAAAAACTTTCTCTTTGGATAAAATAGAGCCTTTAATTAAAGAAGGTCATATACATTTTGGTGAAAATAAAGTTCAAGAAGCATTAAATAAATGGCAAGCCATAAAGGAAAAAAAGGAAAATTTAAAGTTACACATGATAGGCAAACTTCAATCTAATAAGGTAAAATTTACAGTTGGTTTTTTTGATTATTTACATTCTGTCGATAGCTTAAGACTTGCAGAAAAAATTGCTAATGAACAACAAAAAAAAAAATTAAAACCCAAAATTTTTTTACAAGTTAATATAGGAAGTGAAGATCAAAAAAGTGGAGTATTTATTGATAATCTTATAGAGTTATATAATCGTTCAGTTAAAGATTTTAATTTAAATGTTATTGGACTAATGTGTTTACCTCCAGAAAATAATGATCCCAGAGAATATTTTAGTAAAACTAAAAAATTAAATGATGAATTAAAATTAGAGCAGTTAAGCATGGGAATGTCAAATGACTACCTAAAAGCTTTGGAATATAAATCCACATATTTAAGAATAGGTTCAAAAATTTTTGGATCTAGAAATTAATTTAATTTAATAAATGTTTTTTTATTTATTAATTTTGCTAATATTAAAAAATCTTTTTTGCTTATAGCTATACATCCATTTGTTGATTCATAATTTTTCGTTAAATGTATAAATATTGCACTTCCTTTATTTTTGATTCTTTTTTTATTATAGTTGATTGTAATTAAATAATCATATTTCTTATCTTTTCTAAATAATTTTTCTTTATTTACATTTTTAAGTGATGAAACTTCTTGATTGTAGTATTTAATATTTGGAATATCACACCAACCTAAGTTTTTAGTAATTTTTTTTTATCTTTAAAGATGTTTCTGGTTTGCTAACTCGATCAGCTCGATAATATAATTTGCCCAAGCCAAAAGTTCCTTTAGGAGTGCTTTTGTCACCTTCAATTTTGTTTTTTTTTAATCCATTTTTACCAATTGCACATTTAAATTCAAATTCATCTATAATTAACGTATCTTTATTTTTTAATTTTATTAACATAAATTAGTAAATATGAATCAGTCTGTAATTATTATCAATATAAAGCCATTATTCGAAATTTTAAACGAAATAAATGATAATTTTTCTTTTAAATTAAATTATTTTGATATTAATGAATTTGAAAAAAATTATTACTCACAAAATAAAAACTTAGATAACACTATATTTTTGTCTAATGCCGAAGATTCTATTAAACTTAATCAAATAGGAATTGAAAAAAATAAATTAATATTAATTAATTTTACTCCAGAAAATGTTTATAAATTAATAGATAAAATTAACGTTGCCTTAATGCAAAATAAATATGATTTTCAATCCAATATAAAAATAAAAAATTATAGTTTAGATATTAATGTAAAAACTATATCTTTTAACAATAAAAAACTAAAATTAACCGAAAAAGAAATAGAAATAATTTTATTTTTGAATAAAAATAAATTACCAAAAAAAGTAATTGAACTTCAAAAAAATGTATGGGGGTATTCTAGTGATATAGAAACCCACACAGTCGAGACACATGTATATAGACTAAGAAAAAAAATATCAGATATTTTTAGAGATGATAAATTTATTTTAAGTAATGATAGTGGATATTTATTATGAAAAAAAGAAATTTTATTGCAAAGGACCTTTTATCAAAAAAGTATAAACCAAAAATTGTTAAACCTAAAAAAGGAAAAGGAAGTTTTAAAAGAAAAAAAAAATAAACTAAAGCCTCGCACCTATTTGCTGAATT